>Ga0315906_10004832_pt1 | contig 17112 bp, 15 predicted proteins | sample LakEriMetagenome_4_FD_203526 | JGI IMG/M metagenome (GOLD analysis project Ga0315906, IMG submission 203526) | Freshwater fungal communities from buoy surface, Lake Erie, Ohio, United States - Buoy 2 MA122 | ecosystem: Environmental > Aquatic > Freshwater > Lake > Lake biofilm | place: USA... | reverse complement strand
CAAGGTACTTATCAGCAAATACTTTTAATGTAAATGCTTTTGCCAGTATGGCTATCATGAATAATACATAGAACAGAATTCCGATGATGCCGGAAAGAAACAAATTCCGGATGTAATCGCTGTGCATCCCCAGGCCCATCATAACCGGTGCCTCCGGAAATCCACTAAAGGACACACCGAACATGTGGTTGGAAAAAGACATCTTTTCCCATACTTCAAAGTATTTTTCCCAGCGGGTCATTCTCCCGTTACCAAGTGTTTCAATTTCGCCATCACCACTAACCGCATTGATCTCTTTTTCAATGAGTGGTTGCAACATATTGTTGTAAATGTCCTGTGCGAAGAAGGGAACAAAAATCGTCGAGAAAGCAAGCACGATCAGTATGCCTTTGAAATTTCGCAGGTTAAAGAGGAACAGCATTCCTACAATCATCAGGAAGTTTCCCCAGGTTGAAACATGTTTAATGGAGCTTAATACAAACAAACCCCAAATGAATCCTGCAGCTACCCAGGCCGGACTCATAGACTTTGCCCAGAACCATCTGTTTTGCAGCCATTGCAGGGATTTATCTTTCCAGAATTCAACCGTGTTGGATTTGGAAATGAAATAATAGAAAATGATCATGATGGATCCTATAGTATAGATCGCATAATTCATGATGTCACCATAGCCGCCACGGATTCTGCTGCCGCCTCCACGACCTGCCATGTACTCGATGGCTATCGGGTTGAAGATGGTTTCATAGAGGAGAAGTCCGAAAGGAAAAATACTTGCATAAAGAAAGGTCTGCAACACTCCCAGCAAATCAGTACGGCCCTGCACAAATCGACGTGTATAGGCAAATAATAATATGGGCAGTGAATATTTAATCGTATCACCCAGGGCTACCAGACTAAGATCTGTGAAATAGAAATAGAGGCAATTTATGATAACAAAGGAGCCCCAGATATAAAATGGCACATCGATATTGGACTTAACAGCTGGTCTGAGTTTCGAGGACGTTAGGCTCATCAGGATTAGAATCGGCGTTAGAATACCGATAATGTATAATGGCGATGTCAGCACTGAGACTTCTTTCAGATCATAAAAATTGTCGGTAATTGGGCGGATCAGGATGAGAATCACAAACCACTTCTTCACCCAGGGCATGGTTCTGAACCAATGTAGCCATTCTTTGAAGTTCATCGGTTCTTGGTTTCTGAGATTTTAATGGCTTCAATAAATCCGGCTGCACTAATAGCAAGTGTTGCGGTTGTTATAATCTTCTGCTTTGCAAATACCCCCATGCGCTGCGCTTCTTCAGGATGGTCGAGCAAATAATTTAACTTATCTGTTACCAATCCCGTATTTCTGTAATCAACGATCCAGCCAGTCCGACCTTCTTCTATCAGGTCGGTCGCTGCACCGGCATTCACCGAGCATAAGCAGGGCACTCCTGCTGCCATCGACTCATTCAGGGTAAGGCCCCAAATATCGAAGTCGGTTTGAAAAAGGAACGCAGTAGACCTGGCCAAAAATCCAGGTAATTCTTCCTTTTGCCGGAACCCATGCATCACTACAAATTCGGTGAGCTGATGATCCTTAATAAATTTTTCAAGTTCTTCACGGATTTCTCCATCTCCAACAATATCCAGAACGAAATCAGTTCTCGTTTTGCTGAGTTTCTCAATAGCCAGTAAGAGTAATTTTATATTTTTTCGTGGCACCAGATAACCAATATAGAGAAATCTTTTTTTCGTTTCCGGAGAAAGCGAAGCACGGATTTTTTCAGTTTCATGGCTAAAAAAAGCAGTGTCGATCGTATTCCTTGCAATGGCAATTTTCGTTGGATTTACGCCAAGATCCTCTGCAAGATATTGTTTGGCCTTATTGCCATAGGCGACAAATGCAGCGGCGCGCCGGGCGATTATATTTCGTTGGATTTTGCGTAGGAAATTATCGTTTCTTCCTTTTTTTCTAACCGATCCGCTCCAGATTATGAATGGAGTAGGAGCGAAGAAGGATCGGAAAAATAATTGCATGGTACCGGCTGAAAAACCGGCTATAATGCAGCGATAAGGCTGCTCTCTTTTTACAAGATCAAATAACCCTTTGTAGTCAAAGTAGGTTACTTCTGTATTCTCTTCTGCGGTATAAACACCGCTTTGAAGAATTTCATAATCAAATCCGCAATCTGACAGGTCGATTTTATACATCCTGCGCTTATATCCCAAAGCTGCAAAGACCACTTTTAACTGCATTCCTTCATGAGCCAACTGTTTGTTGAGTTCAGCAAATAGTGGTATCCGGTAGGGATTGGGAATATTGGTAATTACCAGAATTTTTTTCACGACACACCTCCTGGTTTTCTTGCAACCGAATAGTAGCCGATACAGCCGTAGTTGAAGCGTTTAAAGAATATGCTGAAAGGTGGTATGTTTTCAAGCAACAGATATCCAATCTGCGGAAGCACAACGGTTACCTGAAACAGAGGGTTCCAGTAACTGTAAATTATTTCCAGATGCAGGCGCTTGGATAACATGTTCCAGAATCGTAACCAGGGCTTGGTGAACAAAGTAATTGCGGAACTAATGATGTCTCCAACCTGTTCGGTTTTTTCAACTTCAAAACCACTTTTTTTAAGGAGATAGTTGAGACCATAACGAGTATAGCGGTAATGATCATATCGACCATCTACAATGGGTACTAAAAAAGGAGTGGTTAGCACCACATATCCGCCCGGTTTTAAAATTCTGAATATTTCATTTAACACAGCCGTTGGTTCTGCCATATCGTGCAGCATTTCTGTAGCCAGAATTACATCGGCCGTGTTACTTTCCAGTGGAATGGCATCCGCAAAGCAGTAAATATCAATATCGTTTTTAGGGAAAGGAGAATCGGGGTGTTCTACACCAATCGTTCGGCTAAATTTACTTTTGTAAAGCGGGGCATAGGGCATTAATCCACAAGCGAGGTCGATGATCAATTCCTTTGGGGTAAGCAAATTGAAAAACTGCTTCAGCTTACGAACACGGATGGTTTCTTCTATAACTGCTCCAGGGTTTCGAAATTCCATCTCAGATAAGTTTAGAAGTAATACTGGTAGTCATGGTCATGAAACCGGGAAGGTAAGTCCGGTTGTACTTTTTCATGTCTTTCAGAAATTCAAATCTTTCAGCCAGTATAGTATGTGGGGGCCGGCTGGTGATAGGTATTCCGAACTCGAATTGGTTAAATTTATTCTGTAAGTTAAAATATTTTTTTCCAATTACCGATAGCACCGGAGGTAACAATACGCCCTTTCTTTGAAAGGATGGTTTTCTGTCAGGTTTTAATATCTGGTTGCCGGCCACTTTGTAATACTCCATCTGTGGAATATAGAATGGATATTCGGATAAAAGTTGCGCCGTGAAGCGGTCGTATTCCGGAATCCATTTACGAATCCAATTGCTAAGCATTGTATCGTCGGGCGTATGATGAAACCAGTCGGAAATCCAGTTTTTTAGCTCAATAATCGGTGCGTGAAGCGGACTGTCTTTAATTTCCAGATACTCCAGGTCGTACCAAATGCCCTTCATGTGCTGCAACAGTGATCTGAGCTTAAAGGTTCCATATTCCTGCTGTACTTTCAGGTCGATATAATTGGCTACTAGAAATTCTATGGCCGTTTGAAATCGTAAGGCTTTATCGGCTTCCTGATCCCGCTCCGGGATTGGATTAATGCATGCAATTCCGGTAACGCGACTATGCCTGCTCCAGAGGGTATAGTAATTGTTCTTGGCAAAGTGACTTTCTTTTAAGGCCATGATGCCGTGCGTGAAAACACTTTTGTAGCGTTCCGGCAAATCCTCAAATCCGGTAAGGGTACAGCGCGCATTGTCTTTAAAAACCACTAGCAGGTCAAGGTCACTGATTCCCGGTGTGGTAATATTGCCAAAGCGATAGATGGTTTTTACCCCTTCAATCTGGCTGAATCTTTCTCCCAAAAAGGCCACAGCTTCTCCGTATTCCTGCAGGGGAATGGGCTTAGGTCGGTTTACGAAGCGATAGTTCATGGCTGAACTTACGTTTTACGCAGATATTGCAAAATGTTCCGGAATGAAAAAACTTTTTGCTTAAGGTCAATTAAAGTCTTGTTTCCAAACTTTGAAATGGTATGAATTCCCGCAAATCCACTGCCAAAATCCCCCGGGAAAATCTCATTAACCGCCGTTTCACTGAATTCTGATTCCGTTAGTTGGTCGATACGGTAGATAATCAGGGATCCACCATAGGTTTCAGCACTATTCTGGCCAGGCCTGTAAAGGTGGCCCTCATGGGTGAAAAGAGTGCCCCCGGGGCGACTTCCTTTCACAGAAATTTTTATCGGATTCTGGCGATGAGGTTTCCATTCGCCTTCCGGATGATCTGCGTAAAAGAGATGTAACCGGCTGTTAGCCCCCTGGTCAGCTGTATCGGTACAGAAAAGCCAGTACTTATTCTTATGCAGGACAACCGTTGGGTCCGTCGCGGCAAAATCCTTTAGGATGGTTTTCTTAAAGCTTATAGATCGGCTTTCGGGATTGAATTCGTACAGGTCTAATCTTCCGGATTCATGTTGTTCCGGAATGCAGTAGATTTTACCATCCTTTTCCAGCAGGAAGGGGTAGCTGAGGTGGTATTCACTTTTAAAAACAGTTGTCACTTCGCCTTCCAGAAAACAGGCGATTTCTCCTTTTTTACCGCTTTCCTGACGTTCAAATAGGACAAATTCCCGGCCCTTATGAATTATTCCAAAAGGATCCGCCATTAAACTATGTTTATCGGGAGGAAGGATTGCCTTCGCAGCTTTTTTTCCTTTGTTCAGGGCCACCACTTCAATCGGTGAATGAATCACATTGCAAAACCAGTTGTCACGCTGAAAGAGTCGGGTAGTTTTTTTGAGAAGGGCTTCAGGTAAAGGAGTTGCTGATTTTGTTGGTAATTCCTTATCCGACGGATAGGTGTAGCCGGCCAAATGTCTTTTTATCCCCTTCTCCAGGAAGTAAAGGCAATGCGTTTGTTCTTCCTCAACGCTTCTGAAAGCATGCAATTCACTCCGATAAATCAGTGTGCGCCTAGTTTTGTTTTCTGCAAATAATTCGAGCAGAGAGATCCCTTTACGAAGAGCACTTCCGGTAGTAATGATTTGAAGTCGCAATATATTTTCACCGAGCAGCTCACGGTTTGAAAGGTTCAGCACCAGTTCTTTTTCCTGAAGCTGTTGTGCAGTAAATTCCGTGGTAACGTCTGTGGCTATACCTGCCATTCGGAGCTTTTTAACCAGCCTCTGAATCCAGCCGGGTGCCGGTAATAAGGGGCTGATGATCAGCAAGCGGGAACTTACTTCCATACTCTGACAAATATAACCTTTAACGAGATAATGCGTTTATTTGCCACATTTACGGCCTGTATCAACGGATGTCTGCATTTACCCGGAAATTATCTCTTTATCTTAAACTTCGAACCAGAGGTTGGGGGTATTTATTGAAAAGTACGCCTACTCCCGCTAAATGGGTATTTATTGTGGGCTGCTATAATTCGGGAACAACCTTGCTGCACGATCTGCTGGCTCAACATCCTAAGGCAGGTTCGATGCCCAATGAAGGCCAGTTTTTTACTGATCAGCTTATGACTGGTGAAAAGGCCGGTGTACGAAGACTGTGGGCACTTAAACCGGATGCTTTCCGGATGGTGGAAGGGGATTACGCCGTGAATGTGAAAAAATTGAAGAAGGAATGGGCTTATTTTTATAATGACGCTTCCCGGCCGGTTTTGATTGAAAAAACGATTGCCAATGCAGCAAGAACACGTTGGTTACAGCAGCATTTTCAGCCCGCCTACTTTATTTGCCTCTTCCGAAACGGATATGCCGTCGCAGAAGGAATACATCGTAAAGAAAATCATCCGGTTGAAACCTCCATTCAGCAGTGGAAAGTGTCGAATGATGTTTTACTGGAGGATATGCAGTTTTTAAAGAAGAAGATTCAGATTTCCTACGAGGACCTTACAGCAAATCCTGATTCAACTATGCAAAGAATTACGGCATTTCTGGATCTGGATCCTTTGCCACAAACGCTGTTCAGTCAGTCTTATAAAATTCACAATCTGAGTTCCTCTATTCGCAACATGAATGAGGAATCATTTAATCGTCTTACTCCGGATATGGTTAAAATCATCAATAGTCAGGCTTCGGAAACACTATTGAAATTAGGATATCCTTTACTGGGATAGGATTATAAAGATTGTATTAATTGGGCAGTTACTTTTTTAACTTCTTCCAACTTTGACTCAGTGAGCCAGGTCTTGTAACGCTCCGGAACCGGTGTGGCCAGTTGATCTGCAATTTTGCCGGCCGCATTCCATTTTCTGAAATTCATCTCCCGGTTTACTATTGCTTCTTCCTGATTCCACTGGCTTCTTAACTGACTGTATTGCCTCATGATAGTGGTTGCAGAGGAAGGGAGTTCGTGTAATCGGGCAAAACTATCTTTCTTGTAAACCGGTTTGTTGTTTTTAGCCTGCAGGTATACCGCTGGTAATAATAAGAGCTGACTAACCCATGATTTAAAATGGTGAAAAGATCGTGACGGCGAGTTGCTTTCGGCTTTTGAAGTCAGGCTGCTGCATAATTCCAATAAACATTTCCGGTAATCACATTCCTGTTCATAAAGATTATAGTATATCGATATTTTCCGTGATGGATAAATAACTTTTGAATTTTCCAGCAACACCAGTGGTAACTCACTGTCAGGGTAATTCGCAAGTTCGCTTTCCATAATAACATTCCAGCCATGATGTTGTAATGCATCCTGCTGCAGCATCATGAATTCAGTTCGCTGAAGGATGTCGATTAATGATTCAATCGAATAGAGATTCTCCAGCCGTTTATCGTTGATCAGCAGAATTCCGTCAAAATCACTGTAAGGTACTTCTTCTCCGCTGGCAATGCTCCCGTGCAGGATGGCGGCAGTAATGGCCGGATGAGAGCGTGACTGAAGGTAATCACTGATGGATTTTACGGTTGCATTCTTTCCCTGATAGGGTCCGATTTCAAGCTGATGGTGAAAAACCGGTAATTCTGTTTTACTTAGATGGCTGAACACCTGATGGGCAACTCTTTTTCTGAAATATTGCGGCATGAGCAGCTTCAGAATTTTGTCCGTTCTGGTCTGCACTTGTTGCTCGAGTATTTTGCCCGCCTTGCTACGCATTAAAGTGAATTGAAAAATTGGATGAGCCGTTCTCCGGTTTTTTGGAAAGTTAGTTCTTTAACATCTTCTTTGGCTTTTCTGCCTTTGATAGCTGCTTCTTCCGGATGACCGATAATATATTGTATGGTTTCTATGAGCGATTGGCTATTCTCAGGTAAAGCAAAAAAGGTGTTGGCTTGATTCAGTAGATCTCTCGTTGCCGGATAGTCAGGCGAAACAACGGCATTGCCCGTCAGCATGTATTCGCAAATCTTATTCGGAAGATTATACCGAGGGTCATGTCCTTGCCTAGTATAATAAGACACCAGGATATCAGCAGCAAACTGATAATTCTTTATCTGTGTATAGTCGGGAATATAACCAGTGAAAAGTACGTTGCTGATTTTCTTTTCCTGACATGTTTTTTTCCAGTAAAGCACGGCATCACTTTTACCACCTGTGAAAAGAAATTTAAAGGAAGGGAGCGCTTTTGCCGCATCCAGAATGTGCAATAATTCCTTGTTGTAATTCAATCCCAGTTTGCCCGTATAAACAATTAAAGGTTCCTTCATCTGATCCAGTCCGGTTTTTTTACGGGCTTCAGTCTTGGTAAGTGGATCGTCTGCCTGCGCCTGTGTAATCGGATTGAGTGTGTAAGTGTATTTTTTGTTTTTCAGATTACAGGCACTCATTAGATCTGTCAGAATGGAATTGTTTGTTGCCAGGAGCGCATCGCAATTTTTGTAAATAAATTTATCTTTAGTTTTTAGCTTGAGATCATGCAGCCAGTGAATAATTTTTATTTTATTCCAGCGCTTACTTCCTGATTTTTTTAGTGTGAGATAGGGGAGAAGCAACACGCCGTTTCTCGACAGGATGATCACTTTTCTGGAGGAAGGAATTGATTCAAGGATTTGTCTGACAGCGGACTGTCCATACCATGCAGTCAGCATCAATTTTCTTAATCCGCTAACATCTCCTTTGAAATTGGTTGGAAGGTAATGTATGGAAAAGGGGGTCGTAAGTCCGTAATTCTTTGGAACGGATTCCTGGCTGATATTATCTTCGCGAAATGCAAAAGGAACTACCAGATGAACTTCACACTTGTTTTGGGCAAATCCTTCACAAAAGCGGACATCACTTACCTGGTTCGTGCGTGGACGCAGCAGATCAAAAGGAGAGAGATAAATGATAACCGGATTTTCCATTTTATGGCTTGACAGCGCAGCCTCCCTTGTTGAATTGCAACGCTTTCAGATTGTGTTTGCCGGTGAATTCGCTGAAGGCATTATTCTTATGCACATCATCACTTAAGATAATTCCTTCCGGAGATAGAAAAGGTAGGATTGTTTCAAATTCAAATTGCATGTGCTCATAACTATGATCACTGTCGTGAAAGAAAATATCAATGTTCCGGAGTTGTTTAAGTAAGTCGGGAAGTATTATTTTGGCATCTCCGAGATGAAGTTCCCAGCGATCCTTTAATTTCCCCGGTACTATCCAACCGGTCTTCGATTTGGATTGGAAGTTATAAGCGGCATTCGTATCGTTGTCGGGAAGGTCGATGGAATAGAGTCTGCCTTTTGAATTCCGGTGCATGGCATTCAGGATTATCCAGCTGGAAGCTCCGTGAGCAACTCCGGTTTCAATCATGAATTCCGGTTTCAAAACGCGTACACAACAGTAAATCCATTTACCAAAGGTGGTGTTCAGATTATTACCTACGGCAATATTTTCTTTGTTTTCTGCCTGGGGTAGCAACTGGCCGCTGTCAATTTCGTTCAGCGCATTTAGCCATTCATTTTTCGTGTATTTCTTCCCAAATAGATAGGCAGCACTTTCAAGGATGATGGCACGGTGTAAGGCCTGCTTATTACCAAAAATAAATGCCGCAGTGGCCAACGGATGTCGGATGGCTGCTTTTCTGGAACTTGCTTCGCGGATACTCATTGGATGGAGGGTGAGCGTGTAAATTTAATGGGTTACAAGGTTTCCTTCCGAACTCTTTTCATACTTCCGGATAAAGTTAAATGTATACCATAAAAATAATGCTGTTATCAACAGATTGGCAAATAGCAGACCAGCGGCTACACCACTTGCACCGTAAGATGCTGCAGTTGTCCAGGCTACCATAAGTCCGCTAAAGGTTGCGATTACATATATCTTAAAACGTAATCCGGTCAGTCCAAGACTATTCACCAGCGGCAGGGTCCAGAAAAAAACAGATCCCTGCAGGGCTCCGAGTAAATGAATGATAAAGGTGTTAGCCGCCGGAATAAATTGTTTACCATAAACCAGCTGTATTAAGGTTTCTCTGAACAGGATGGCCGGAATGAGAATCAGAATGGCTGGCAATGCTGTGAAGAGTGTGACCTTCCGCAGCATGGTTTTAAGTGCGGAAAATTTTTTTTCAAATACCAGTAAGGAAAGTTGTGGAAAAATCGATTTAACTAAAGGATCGGTAAGTGTAAGAGTGGAATAGGCCAGTTTTTTTGCGACGGCATATAGCCCTATCGCTGATGGACCTGCCCAGGCGGAAAGCACAAGTACATCTCCCTGGTTCATCATTGTTTTGAGCGTATTGCTGAAGGAATTCCCAAGTATATAAGTGCGAATTTCATTGTATTGATCGGCGATTAAGGCTGTGCTGCTTTTGCGGTATGGATATAATTCTTTTCGCATCTCAATCAACGCTGCTGTATTACAGATTACGGTATTGGCAAGTCGTGTTAGGATGATAGCCGCAAAGAAATACTGAAGATTATCACTAAAGAAATAAATGCAACCGGCTATCATCAGAAATTCAAGTGTATCCATAATGATCTGCACCGTGGAGTTTACCCGGAACTTGTAATACAGGTTCAATACTCCTTTACTGATATTATCGAGAAAAGATAATCCGTTGACTATGGCATAGAAGAAAATGAACCAGGATAATCCGGGTACGCTGATAAACTGATCATAAAAGAATAGCAGCATAATCCCTACGATCACCACCGATAGCGCGGCTGATCCCATGGAGGCGATTACCGCTGATTTGATGAGCGCCACCATTTTGTCGGGCCTTTCTGCTGAGCGGAATTGAGCTCCATAACGGATCACACCCATTCCTACATTGAGTTTCAGAATTTCTTGAATGGTTAAGGCAAAAGCAATGGCAACAGTATAATGGCCAAGTGTTTCGGCGCCAAGTCCACGGGCAATAATTACGGAGCGGAGAAAGGCATAAACGGTTCCGGTGGAATTTGCGAGAAATACCCAGGAACTATTTTTAAAAAGGACTTTGGACTCTTTATCGAATAACCCGCTGAAGCGGTTTTTCAGCCGTATGAGGTGCTTGTACATGCTACGGCTGCCTTGGTCAGACCTTCTTCTTTTTGCTCTTCAGGATCTTTTTTACGGCATTCCGTAAACCACGTTCACCGCGATCTTCTTCATAATAACCGTACCCATATCCATAGCCGTAACCGTAAGCATATTCATATCCATAACCATAACTGCGGTTGTTGGCTTTCATCGCGTTCATAATGAGACAGAGGTTCGTAATCTTTGACTCATTATAAAGCTTATTGATGAAGTTCATATGATGCCGGCGGGTTACACCCTGACGTACAATGTAGATATTGATATCACTGTATTTTGAAAGTACCATCGCATCGGTAATCAATCCAATAGGCGGTGTGTCCAGGATGATATTATCGTAATGCAATTTTAAATATTCAAATAGCTCATCCATTCGAGCAGAAATAATAAGCTCAGAAGGATTGGGTGGCTTGGGTCCCGATAAGATTACATCCAGGTTCGGGTTAGATCCTGATTTTTGAATGATTTCTTTTGCTGTGGCAATACCAATGAGGTAATTGGATAAGCCGGTATCACTGGTAAAATCAAAGCCAACGGTAATTTTTGGTTTACGTAAATCACATCCTACCAGAATAGTTTTTCTTCCCGACATGGAAAGCATAACGGCGAGGTTTACCGAACAGAAACTCTTTCCTTCTCCACTAATGGAAGAAGTAATCATGATTACATTCTGCTTTTTGTTCGGGTTAAAATACTGTAGGTTGGTGCGTATCGAACGGAAAGCTTCAGAAATATGACTGTTGGGTTTTTCTGTCACTACAAGACTCGATTTGCTGGCACTTAATCCGATCATTCCCAGAATAGGAATGGTTGTTTGACGCTCCAGATCATAACGATCGTTCAGCTTGTCATTCATAATTTCCCTTAAATAAATTATCAAGGCCGGAATGATTAATCCAAGAATAATAGCGATGGAGTAGCTTAACGATTTTATCGGTTTTAATGGCTTCTCAAATGTTCTTGCAACATCGATGATGCGGTTATCAGCTGTAGTAGAAGCAAGTAGGATAGCGGTCTCGGCACGCTTGGTAAGCAGGTAGGAGTAAAGTGTTTCCTTGATGTTGCTGCCTCGTAATAAGCTTTGCAATTCACGTTGTGCACCTGGTAATAAACGCATTTTGCCTTGTACCGCATTTTTCTGCATAATCGCCTCATTTAAGGAGGCTCTTAAACCATTGCGCAAACTTCGGATGTTTTCCAGCAGTGATCCGCGGGTATTCTGAATTTCCATATTCAGACCCACCAATAGCGGATTATCTGATTTTGCGAGGGTAAGTTGTGCTTTCCTGCGGTTCTCTAACTCGTTTAGTTTGATAACCAGATTCTGCAGCAAGGCGTCATTGATCAGAATACTTGCCGGTGAGAGGTTGCCCGTTAACTCTTTTCCTTTCACAACATAGCCTTCGAGATAGTCGAGAAAGCTTAACTGAACCTGTGTTTCGGAAATTTTAACGTCGAAGTTTTTTACGGCTTCCAGGTAGGAGGTGGCTTCAATACTCAAATCGGTGATGCCCCTTTTTACCCTGAAATCTTCCACGTTGGCTTCATTCACATCAATATCGCGCGTCAAAATCTGTAATTGCTCATCAATGAATCGCAGCGTATTTACGGCATATTCATTTTTAACTTCAATTCCCTTTTGAATGTAAAGATTACAGAGCTTATTGAGGAATGCTTCATTTTTAGCGGGAACCGCACCCTGCATGCTGATCTGCAGAAGCGATGCCTGCTTACTGACTTTGTCAACTTTAAGGCCGGTCTGGTACTGATCCGTTAAGCCATCTAACGGACGTAACCGGACAGCAAAATTTCTTTTTTCGTACGAGGGACTTGCAAAGCTGGAGTCAATGAAGCGATCTGTTTTTATAAATGAAAAGATACCCAGCTTGGTTTGAATGGTTTTACCGAAAAGATAGTATCCCACATATTCACCACTGGGGTGCATGTAACTCAACTTGAATTTACTATCATCTACCACAGATATATGCATGGTAGAATTAAAAGCGGCAGGGTAGAGAGTGTCGTCGACCAGTCTGATAGGTGTTTCTGAAAATAACTCAGAGGTTTTTACGTCACCTTTTAGTACATATATTTTTTCAAAATCAAGTTCCTGCAGCGCTTTGAAAATTAACTGACGTGAACGGATGATTCCGATTTCATTTTCTATGCCGCCTTCTGAATTAAAAGTGTTCAGTTGAGCCAACAAGTCATCTCCATTGTATTTCTGTTTGTCATCTTTTATTAAAACGGTACTGCTCGAGAAATAGATAGGGGTTGCATACCAATTGTAAAAGTAGGCAGTGATCATGGCAAGGGTCAAGGTATAAACATACAGATACCAATGCCGAAGAATGTATTTGTTAAGCAGAAAACGCACGTTCACAGTGTGACCCTGTTCGGCCACATTGCTTCCCTGTACCGGTGGGTAGGGACTTGCATTCTGATTATTTTTTTCGTTCATTTTAATAGAATTTCACTGTTATTCATCCGCTAATCCAAACCGGAAAAATACCAGGGTTAACAGTGTGATTGTTGAGAGTACCAGAGGTGCTATGCGCCAGAAATCTTCCGACTGTGAAATCCTTCCTTTAACCGGAGGTACGTATAAGATGTCGTTTGAACGAAGGTAATAATATGGTTCCGAAAATATATCACGTTGCGTGAGATCAATTTTGTAGTAACGCTTCACGCCATTGTCTTCACGAACCAGCAATACATTCGTACGGTCACCATAAATATTCATATCGCCTGCCAGTCCGAGCGCTTCCGGAATGGTTACTTTTTCATTGGTAATATTATAAACTCCTGCTCTGAATACCTCTCCCAAAACAATCACCCTGAAATTTTCATAATACAAACGCACGGTGGGGTATTGTAAATATTGCTGCAGACGGGCGGTCAATGTGTCTTTGGCCTGTGAAGTAGTTAAGCCTGCGAGCTTAATTTTTCCTACCAACGGCAATTCAATATATCCCATGGGATCAATGGTATACCCTACGTTCGAACGCATGGTGAATGCATCTCCGTTTCCGGTTCTCTCTGCATTGGTGAAAGTGTTGAAGTAGCTGCTCGCTTCGGGACTAAGACTGCTTACAAATACAGAAAGTACATCGTTGGGCTGAACAGTAGGCTCATAATTGAAGACCGGATTCATGGCACTGATCGACATCGTATCTTCCGACTGGAAATAGGCCACTTCTTTTACTGACCGACAGGAACTGGTAGCAAGTGCTAACATCGTCACAATCAGCAGGTAGTAAATTTTTTGCATAGGGCAAAGATAGAGAAGGTGTGGTCAGTTATTAGCAAAAACCGAATCGTTATACTATCAGATTGCGTGTCAGGTTACGGCAATAAATGTAAATATGTCTGGCAATGTTGCTATTACTTGATGAGGATCATTTTGCCGAAGATCATCGTTGTCCGTACTTTTACAGTCTTAAGATAGCTCAGAATGGAAAAAACTGTCTCGGTTACAGATATCGATCCCCGCGAAGCGGAGTTTAATGCCCGGATTCAAGCCGGTAAAACCATTGAACCAAAGGATTGGATGCCGGAAAGATATCGCAAACAGCTTTTACGGATGATGTCTCAACATGCTCATTCTGAGGTAGTTGGAATGCTTCCGGAGGGAAACTGGATTACCCGCGCACCTAGTCTGGCGCGCAAAGCAGTGCTGATCGCAAAGGTTCAGGACGAAGCCGGACATGGTTTGTACATCTATAGCGGAGCCGAAACGCTGGGCATGGATCGTGGAGAGATGATCGATCAATTGCTGACAGGAAAAGCCAAATACAGCAGCATTTTCAACTATCCTACACTTTCCTGGGCCGATATGGGCGCAATCGGCTGGCTGGTCGACGGCGCAGCAATTGTGAATCAGACCGTACTTGCCAAATGCAGCTATGGACCGTATTCCCGCGCTATGATCCGCATCTGTAAAGAAGAAAATTTTCACAATAAACAGGGTTACCAGATCATGGCTCGTCTCATGACCGGCACCAAAGAGCAGCAGGAAATGGCGCAGGATGCCATGAACCGTTTCTGGTGGCCGGCCTTAATGATGTTTGGTCCGCATGATACCGATTCACCTAATAGCGGAGATCTTTTGCGCTGGAAAGTGAAACTGAATACCAACGATGAACTGCGTCAGCGATTCATTGATCGTACCGTTCCTCAGGCAGAAGCTATCGGACTGAAAATTCCGGACGATAAATTAAAATGGAACCCGGAAACTCGTCACTACGAATTCGGTGAAATAAACTGGGCAGAATTCTATCAGGTGATTAATGGTAACGGCCCCTGCAACCGCTTGCGTTTGAAACAGCGCCGCGACGCCCATACGAATGGTGAGTGGGTGCGTGAAGCCGCAAGAGTGCATGCCGCGAAAAAGGCTTCCAAAGCAGCTTAGCAGGGCCGCAGGGTCGCAGTACCGCAGGCCGCAGTTTTGACAGGGCTGACAGTATTGACAGTGTTGGCAGGTTGAACTCTTGAACAATTTGAACTCCTTGAAATAATATGATGTCAGAGAAATTACCCATCTGGGAAGTGTTTACTCAGGAAAAAGACGGAAAGCCGCATGAACATGCCGGTAGCGTACACGCTGCGGATGCTGAAATGGCGTTATTGAATGCAAGAGATGTTTACAGCCGCCGCAATGAGGCTATCAGCATCTGGGTAGTACCGTCAACGGTCATCACTGCTTCCACTCCGGAAGATGTAGGCGCATTCTTCGATCCTTCTAACGACAAGATGTACCGTTACCCGAATTACTATAAAACTGCTACCGGAATTAAACAGATATGACACAGCAGGAAGCATTATTTGAGTACTGCCTGCGAATCGGTGACAACGCCGTAATTCTGGGTCAGCGGATTTCTGAATGGAGCGGACACGGACCAATCCTCGAAGAGGATATTGCCATGAGTAATATGTCGCTTGATCTCATCGGACAAGCCCGTGGTTTTTACACGTATGCAGGTGCAGTAGAAGGGAAGGGTCGTTCAGAAGATGATCTCGCCTTTCTGCGCGATGAACGTGAATTCCATAATTTCCTGATGGTAGAACAACCCAATGGAGATTTTGGGAACACCATGATGCGTTCTTTTCTTTACGGTTGCTTCGCTTTCCTGCAGTTTAAGGAATTGATGAAGAGTAAAGATGAAACCGTTTCCGGCCTCGCTGCAAAATCACTCAAAGAAGTTACTTACCATGTTCGTCACAGTGGCGATTGGATTGTTCGTTTGGGTGATGGAACCGAAGAGTCGCATCAGCGCATGGAGAATGCTGTGGAAGAACTCTGGAGTTTCACCAACGAATTTTTTGAAACCGATGAAGTAATAACCTCGCTCACAAAAGCGGAAATAGTCTGTGATCATTCCGCCTTACGCGAAGAATGGATGAACATGGTGCAACAAATTTTTTCCAAAGCTACTTTGCAGATTCCAGCTGCCACAACCTATCAGGCTACCGGCGGATTAAAAGGTCTGCATAGCGAGCACCTTGGTCACCTTCTTGCTGAAATGCAATATCTGCAGCGGACACATCCGGGAGCTACCTGGTAATGTTAATATGCTAAAGTGGATTTGACAATTTGACAATTTGACGATTAGAGAATCTTGATTAGTGATCTTGTTGGATCCATAGCGGGATCGATTTGATGAGTAAATTTGAAAAATTTGAAGATGAAATCGATTATGATATATTATCGGAATTGATCTCATCTATAGATTCCTGAAAGGAATCTTAACAATAACCCGGAATGAAATCCCTGGTTTAGAGAACCACCAAAACCCGCGTCCTGAAGGGACGCTTACAAAATTGCAGGATGGATAAGGTGATGTTACGTGAAGAAGAAATCTGGGAGATGCTCAACAGTATTCCTGATCCGGAAGTACCGGCAATCAGCATCGTTGAATTAGGAGTAGTTCGTGCAGTCAGAATAACGGAGGATGGAGTAGAAGTGGATATTACTCCGACTTACAGTGGTTGTCCCGCATTAAAAACCATGGAAGAAGATGTCCTTTCAAAAATGAAAGAGCATTCTATTCCTGTCAAAATTAAAACCATTTTCAAGCCGGCATGGACCACCGACTGGATGAGTGATGCCACGAAAGAGAAGCTCAGAGCTTACGGCATTGCACCTCCTGATAAGTTAACCATTGAACATTTACATCCTTTTTCCAATCCGGATAAAAAACCGGTAACCTGTCCCTTCTGCGGATCAGTACAAACCCATCTTACCAGTCAGTTCGGCTCCACCGCCTGCAAAGCATTACATTTTTGCGATAGCTGTAACCAGCCGTTCGAGCATTTTAAATGCCATTAGCAGGGCCGCAGTACCGCAGGGTTGCAGGGTCGCAGTAGTGTAGTATTCGCTCTCACTCTCATTCCCGCTCTGTTACCCGTTCCCGTACTCGCTCCCGCTCTCGCACCCGTTCCCGCACCCGTTCCCGCACCCGTTCCCGTTCCCGTTCTCGTCCTCGCTCCCGCACCCGTTCCCGTTCCCGTTCTCGTCCTCGCTCTCGCACCCGTTCCCGTTCCCGATCTCGACCTCGC
>Ga0315906_10004823_pt1 | contig 17135 bp, 13 predicted proteins | sample LakEriMetagenome_4_FD_203526 | JGI IMG/M metagenome (GOLD analysis project Ga0315906, IMG submission 203526) | Freshwater fungal communities from buoy surface, Lake Erie, Ohio, United States - Buoy 2 MA122 | ecosystem: Environmental > Aquatic > Freshwater > Lake > Lake biofilm | place: USA... | reverse complement strand
AGCCGATCGGCCGTGCTCGTGCAGTTTCCCAACGGCTTCCAGACGGCGGGCACCGTGATCCGCTGGGACGAGGCCTGGGACCTGGCCGCGATCGTGATCTGGAAACCTGCCACGACCCCGATCCCGATCGCGGCCACGGCGCCGGCGATCGGAGACGCCCTTACCATCGCCGGCTACGGCCGCGGCCCCTACCGGGCCGAGACCGGGCCCTGCACCGAGTACCTTTCTCCCGGCACCGGCTACTCGCGCGAGTTCGTGGAGCTGGCGGCCACGGCGCGGCAGGGCGATTCCGGCGGCCCGATCCTCAACGACAAGGGAGAGCTGGCCGGCGTGCTCTTCGGGCAGAACGGCGGCCGCACGATCGGCAGCTGCTCGACGCGGCTGCGGACGTTCCTGGCCAGCGTCGGTTCCAGCGGCTTCACACCCACGCCGATCGCGGAGTTCTCCGACGCGCGCGCCGTCGACCGCGGCCTGGCCGCCAACGACTCGACGAAGATCCGCATGGCGGCGGCGACCCGCGACGGCACGCTCGAGCGGTCGACCTACGTCACCGGTCAGGGGCCGCCGGCGGTCGCCGTGGCGTTTCCGCAGCCGCAGCCCGCCGCTCCGGCCGGCCAGCAGCCCGACCCGCGGTTATTCCAGCCCTCGTTCCCGCCGCCGGGAAACCAGCCGCCTGCGTCTGGGCTGTCGGGATTCCAGCTGCCCGGATTTCAGCTGCCGACGTCGGCGGCGACGGCGCTTCCCTCGCCGGCGGAGCTGGCCGCCATCTTCGACGTGCGCACCAACGGTCAGGCGATGCTCTCGGCGGCGGGGGGCATGGCGCTGGCCTTCATGGGGCTGCGTACGATCTTTGGCGGACGGCGGCGGGCTGCGGCCCCGCGGCCACACGATCTCCACGCCGGCTGACGGCATCGCCGCCGACTCTGCGAGGCGGTCGGCCGCGACGTAACGCGGACGTTTGCCCGTTGGCGCCGGCCAGCCGATACTCGGATGCATGCCGGCCCCAGACTTCAATGCCGCCAGCGAGGACCTCTCCGGGAGAACACTCGGCGGCTACCGGCTGCTGCGTCGGCTGGGCAGCGGCGGCATGGCCGACGTGTACCTCGCGGAGCAGCAGTCGCTCGGCCGCCCCGTGGCCCTGAAGGTGCTGCGGCCGACGACGCTGCGGCATCCGGCCGCGGTGGAGCGTTTCACGCAGGAGGCACGGGCCGCCGCGGCGCTCGTGCACGGCAACATCGTGCAGATCCACGAGGTGGCCTGCGTCGACGGCATCCACTTTCTCGCCGAGGAGTACGTGGCGGGGCCGTCGCTCAAGGCCTGGCTGGCGGCCCGCGGCCCGCTCGACGCGCAGCAGGCGATCAGCGTGCTTTCGCAGGTCGGCTCGGCCCTGGCGAAGTCGGCCCAGGCGGGGATCGTGCACCGCGACATCAAGCCCGAGAACCTCCTCGTCACTCCGGCCGGCGAGGTGAAGGTGGCCGACTTCGGCCTGGCGCGGATGCTGGAGGACGATCTCGAGCTGACGCAGGAGGGGATGACGCTCGGCACGCCGCTGTACATGAGCCCGGAGCAGGCGGCGGGCGGGGCCGTCGGCGTGCAGAGCGACCTCTACTCGCTGGGGGCGACGGTCTATCACCTGCTGGCGGGCAGGCCGCCGTACACGGGGACGACCAGCCTCGGGGTGGCGCTGGCACACCAGCGCGAGCCGCTCGTTCCGCTGGCGGTCCATCGGCCCGAGCTGCCCGCGGGCCTCGGAAGGATCATCGAGCAACTGCTCGAAAAGAGGCCCGAGGATCGTTGCGACTCGCCGACGGACCTGCTGCGGGCGGTGGAGGCGGTCGAGGCGGCGATTTCGTCCGGCTCACGGCATGCGCGGCTGCCGCTGGCGTGGGACGGCGTCGACATCGACTGGCGCGCGGGTGCCGCGGCGCCGCGCGACGTCGCAGTCGCCTCGCAGGGGAGGATGGTGCTGCAGACGGGCCGGCTACGGGAGGCGAGCCGGATGCTGCAGGCGGCGGCCGAGCGGGAGCGCGAGGAGCGGCGGGCGATGCGGAGCGAGTCGATGCGCAGGGCGACGCTGGTGGCGGCCGCGGCGGTCGCCGCGCTGGCGTTGGGGTTTTGGATCGGCCGGTCGCGGCCGCGGCGGTCGGACCTCTTCCGCCCACGGAGTTGAGCCGCCGCACGACGGCTTCCATCCTCGTCCGCCACGGAAAATTACCGCGTATTCCGCTCGCTGCACCGGGTCTCAAGTCTGCTTGACACCCAGTCCGACACTGCTAGAACGAGGGCTGTCGAGGGCAGCCTCGCGCCCCCATCGTCTAGTGGCCCAGGACGTCGGGTTCTCAGTCCGAAAACCGGGGTTCGACTCCCCGTGGGGGTACTCCAGAGCTCGTGTCTCCCGCACACGCGAGAGATACGGGCTCTTTTTCTTGGCCCGACGGCTCCTGACGGCTCGTGACGGCGTCGGATTGTGCCGGGTTTTGCGCCGGGTACATCGGCCGGTTGACAGGCCTTCGGCGTGTCCGCGCAAGGCGTTTGCAAAGCCGCCGTCTGCGACCATACGACAGTGGTCCGCCACGGGCTTCCGTCGGGTGCCCGGCCCGCCTCAAACGAAGCCGCAGCCGTACGGGCCCTCCGTCGGAGAACCTCGGTTCACGCCTTGAGCGTCTCGTCGTGGCGGCCCGTCGCCGGCGGGAGGTCGCTCGCATGGAGGGCACGCAGCGCCGCCACGGCGCCCGCCCGCTTCTCCGCGTCGTTGTCCTCCCACTCGATGTTGATCGCCCCGCTGTAGCCGGAACGATTGAGCTCGACGATCACCTCCTCGACGTCGACGGCGTCGCGACGGCTTCCCGCCGTGACGAAGTTCCAGCCATTGAGCTTGCTGCCCATCGGCCGATGACCGCCCAGGCGGCCAGCCCGCGTCGGCCCGTCGATCACCTGCACCCCCTTGATGTGCGCCGAGTGGATGGCGTCGGCGTATTCGCGGATGAAGGCGATCGGACAGACCCCCTGCCAGACCATGTGGCTGGGATCGAGGTTGAAGCCCACCACGTCGGTGCCGTAGCCCGCCTTCCCCAAAAACCGCAGGTAGTCGCCGGCCGACTCGATGTCACCCATCGCCCGCTCGCCCGGATGGCACTCGAGGTCGAACGTCACCCCATACTTCCGGCAGGCGTCGAAGACCGGCGCGAACCGCTCGACGAGGAGTTCGAGGCTCACGTCGAGCACCTCGGGGATCGGGCAGCCGCCGATCGCCTTCGGACGCGGCGGAAACTCGAACCAGTGGCTCCAGCAGTGGGCGGGCGAGCCGACGAACCCCGGCACGGCGACCTTGCGATCCTGCAGCTTGCCGAGGTAATGGGCCAGCCGGACCGAGCGGACGAGGTCGGTGCGGGCCTTGTCGTGGATCATCTTGCCGACGTCGTCGGGCACGAAGTAGGGGTTGGTCCGCGGCGGCTCGTGGCCCGACTTGCGCCAGGCGACGTAGGCCTTCGCCGGCTCTCCCCCGACGAACTGCAGCGTCTTGGCCGACGGCTCATCGCCGAGCGACTGACCCTGCAGGTGCGTGGCGACCGTGAAGATCTCCAGGCCGCGGCTCTTCGCCTTCGCGACCCGAGACTTCGCGTAGGCCTCGGCACCGGCGTCGGTGTCGCACTGCGCGAGGTCGAGCTCCCACGCGGCCTCTTCCCAGCCGTCGAAGCCGCTCGCCGCCAGGAAGTCGAGCCAGGCGTCCTCGGGAATGTCGCCGAACTGGCCGCGAACGAGCCCGATCTGGTGGTGCGAATGCTTGCCGGAACGATGCTTCGCCGTCTGATGGAAGCCCATGGTGTTTCCCCTCGGGGGTGATGCGCCTGCGTGCTGGTCGCTTCGCGGGTCGCCCGCCGACCGCCTGCGACGTCGACACGATAGTGGCCGGGGGGCGGGCTGTAAATCACCGCGGCCGCCTCGGGCCTCGGGACCGCCTGCCGGTCCGGCTTTCGTCAGTCCAACTTCAGGTGCAGCGGCGTGCGGCCGCGTTTCACCTCGCCGCGGATGCCCGATGTCGCCGGGCTCGCGTAACGGCCTGGAATCCGAAACCAGCCGTCCTGCCGAGCAGCCGGCGACACGGGGACCGGAAACGGCGGGGCGGTTCCGTTGGGAGCCGCGACCGATACCTGTACCGGCTCGGACGCACCGTCGCCCGCGGAGGACTTTCCCGCCCCGCGGGCCGCGGCCCTCGGTGCGGAGATCTTCCCTGCGCCACCTGCCGCCGCGCGGTCGGCACCGGAGAGCGCGTCCGGCGGCGACAGGGGAGCGACACCACCCGCGGCCTCCGCCGTCGACATCCGCTCGACGACCGACCGGGGATTCGGGCTCGACACCGCCACCCTCACCGGCCCCGGCGGCAGCGACGTGAACCGGTAGGTGCCATCCGTCGCGATCGGCGCCGTGTAGACACGGTCGTCCGACGCGATCACCGTCACGGTGCCGTATGTCACCGGACGTCCCGCCGACGCCACCGTGCCCGCCAGCTCGGTCCCGCCCGGCAGCTCGACAACGTGCCATGCCAGCGCGAGCGCCACCAGCGCGATCAAAGCCAGGCCGATCTCGCGAAGATGCATCGCAAGGAAATCGTCCCAGGGGATTCGCCGCGGACCTGTCGTGGTCATTCCTGCGTCACCACCTGGCCGTCGCTCGCGGAGCCATCGATGCTGGACATGCCCGGTAGGACCGTCGGGCCGGCGGCATAGGTCATGAAGGTGACGGCACCGTCCGCCATGAGCCACGTGCCGCCGCCGGGATGAAAGCTCCAGAAGTGCGTCGCGGCGCACGGATCAACCGGGTCGGCGGGACCGAAGTAGCCGGGAGAAGGGCAGGGCCGACCGGCGCCGTCCGCCGGGATGACCGAAAACTCCATGTTGGGATTTGCCATCACCGTGTCGAAATCGGTCATGTTCCAGCGGCCGAAGTAGCGGTTGGAAGACGGCGGACGCTCGCCGACCATCACGACCTTGCCGAGGCCCGCCGTGATCTTCGCCATCGTGATCTTCGGCCTCCGCGACCACGTCCAGTTCTGCGTCGGAAAAACCCCGTTGCGAGCATTGCTGGCGTGTCCCTCATCGTCGACGTATTCGTCGTTGCCGCTGACGGCCAGGTAGCTCGTCATCGCGTATCCCCAGGGATTCGTGCCCTGCGCCGCCAAGGCGTCGGACGGGCAGGTGTAGTGGGAGACCCGCATGCCACTCACCTTCCAGAACATCGCGTACGCCTGCTCCAGATCGGTGGGCGTGCTCCACAGCGCGACGATCTCGCTCGTCTCCATGAAGGGCTGTATTCGCAGCAGCCAACTCCCGACCTGCTCGGGTTTCAGTGGGTAGGTAATCGGTGTCTCCGCGACCCCGACGAGGTGCGCGGGCAGCACTGCGAAGCTGGATGGCCCCAGGGACGTGCGGGTGGCCTGCCGGGCGAGAGGAAACTCCGCCTTCGCCTGGTGGAAACCATGGAGGGCGAGCCCCAGTTGCCTGAGGCTGTTGCCACACTGCGACTGCCGAGCGGACTCGCGCGACGCCTGGACGGCAGGCACGAGCAGTCCGGCGAGCACGCCGATGATGGCGAGCGTGACGAGCAGTTCGACGAGCGTGAACGCCCGCCTGTGTCGATTCGCGTGGAAACTCATGCACGCATCCGCTGAGGGCCGCCCCGACGCCATCGTACGAGACCAGTCCGGGGGGGTACAACGAAGCCGAGGGCCCCGCGGAGCCTGTCTCCGGCCGCCGGCTTCGGGAATTTTTCCGCACACCCAGCTTCCCCAGACTCCTGAAGTCCTCGGGCGGGTGCAAGTCTGAGGGATATTCGACGGCTGACGATCGTCGAAAGTGAAGCGACTGGCGGGACTATGCCGAATCCCATGACGTAGCGCCCCACCGCGAGCCGACACCGTGAAGCCTTCGATACCAGAGCAGACGTCCCGCCAGCGATCGCCCGTCCGTGTATCCGCGACGAGCTTCCGCGGCCTCTCGTGCGTCGCGGCCGCCGCTCTCATCCTGGCCTGCGCCGGCACGCCCCGCTGCAGCGGGGCGGAGTGGGCGCAGCGCGGGGCCCCGCTGAAGCTGCCGGAGCCGGGCGTGCCGCTCGGCAGCGTGCCCGAGAACGCTGCGGTGCCGCTCATCGACGACGGCGCCCGCGACGCCGCGCACGGCCCGTCCCCCAGGACGCTCGACGAGTTCGTCACCCTGGCGATGCAGAACCACCCGAAGCTCCGCGCCGCGCAGGCCGCGGTCGAGTCGGCCCGCGGCAAGGCGGTCCAGGCCCGGCTCTACCCAAATCCTGTCGTCGCCGGGTTCTCGCCGCAGATCGCGGGCGACCAGAGCCAGTGGAGCGGCACCGTGGCGCAGGACCTCGTCACCGGCGGCAAGCTGAAGCTCGCGCAGCAGGCGGCCCTGCGGGAAGTGCAGAAGGCGGAGTACGACCTGATCCGCGCCCGCTTCGACGTCCTGACGCAGGTGCGGCAGGGCTTCTACGCGCTGCTCGTCTCGCAGCGCCGGGTCGAGATCTACAAGCTGCTTCTCGACATCGCGAAGCGGTCATACGAGATCGGCGCCCAGCTGGCCGAGGCGGGAGAGGGCACGAAGGCGGACGTGCTCTTCTGGAGCATCGAGCGCGACCGTGCCGACGTACGGCTGCTCAATGCCTCGGTCTACATCGAGACCGGCCGCCGGCAGCTCGCCACCGCGATCGGCCTGCCGCGGGCCGACATCGGCCGGCTCGAGGCTGATCTCTTCCAGAAACTGCCGATCTTCGACCTCAAGGACCTGCAAGAAGCGGTTGTGCGGGCCAACGCGAAGCCCCGGGCCGCGGAGGCGGAGATCGCCCGGGCGCAGTGGGCGCTCGAGCGTGCCGCCGTCCAGCCGATCCCAAACGTGAATCTCATGGGCGGCTACCAGCGGCAGGTGGGTGGTCCGCCGCAGGATCAGGGGCTCGCGCAGGTGATGATGGCCGTGCCCCTCTTCGACCGCAATCAGGGCAACATCCGCTCGGCACGGGCCGACATCGCCGCCTCGCGGGCCGACCTGCGCACAATCGAGCTCGATCTCGCCACGCAGGCGGCGCAAGCGATCGCCAGTTACCGCACCTCGCAGCGGCTCGTCGAATGGTATGAGCAATACATCCTGCCGAAGGCTCGCGAGACGGTGCAGCTCACGCAGACGCTGTATGCCCGCGGCGAAGTGACGTTCCTGAGCCTGCTGCAGGCGCAGCGCATCCTCACCGAGACGGAACTCGCCTTCGTGGAATCGCAGGCCGACCGCTGGAACGGCGCCGTGCAGATCGCCGACCTGCTCCAGCTCGAAGTCTTTCCGCCCACCGCCGACGCACCCGCTGCGGTGCCGGCCAACGCGGCTGCCGACGAAATCATCCCGGCGCCACCGGCCGCGGCGAAGGATCAGGCACCACCGGCCAATTTTCCCGACGAGCCGGCGGCCGATGCGATCAAGCCGCTGCCCGCCCCGTGATCGTACGGCCTGCGGAGGGGAGGCGAGCGGATCGGCGGAAGCTCGACGAGCATTTGGACCGAGTCTTCGAGGGCCACCACGAGGCCACTTCTGCCGCCCGGGAGCCGCTGCGGTACGACGCGATCTACTTTCGATCTGCGATCTCGAGATCGAGATGCGACTGGGTCGAGGCGCCGGCGAGCCTGTCGGTGACGACAAACTCGAGACGGCAGGGGCCGGTAGGCGCGTCGTCGGGCATGCGCAGGAAATAGCGGGCGAAGTAATCGCGCCGTTGCGAGAGGCAGGTCTCGTCAACCGGCTCGAACGTCCAACTGCGAATCTGCTCTCCGTCGGCGCCGACGAGTCGAAACGCCGTGTCGATGCTCGTCGAATGGCCCGTTGCATCGCTGCGGCACGAGAGCTGCTCGAGCTCGAAGTAGACGATCACGTCCTGGCCGCGGCGGAAGACCTGCGTGGGAAAGCGGTCGACCACGCCCCAGGCCTTCACCTTGGTGACGAAGCAGGGGTTGCGAACGACAAGTGTCGGCGCGACCGGCTCATCGACCGGCTCATCCGCCGGATCTTCCAGCTCGGGAGTGATCTGTTTGGTGGTGTGCGCCACCGGCTCGATGACGAACGGCGCGGGCTCCGCCGGCGCATCGACGGCTCCTTCCGTGGGGTCGGGCAGTGTCAAGACATCGGCCTCGACTGTGGGAACGGAGGCGGGCTCGGCTCGAGAGACAGTGTTGTCTGGTGCGGGAGCAGCCGCAGGTTGCGCGGGGATCGGCGGGCGATTGGCTTCGAGCGACGCCGTGAAGGCATCGATCGCGGCGGGCCAGTCTTCGGGATTCGTGCTCTCGAGCAACGTGAGCAGCGTGGCCTGCGTGGCCGCGTCGAGTTGGCCCGCGGCCGACAGCCGGCTCACCGCCCGTTCGACCGCCTGGTCGAGTGTCAGCGGTGGCTTGGCGGCGATTGCCGGCGCCTCTTCAGCGGCGTCTGCGTCGCCTGCTTCGGCCACGTCGACCGTTTCATTGTTCTCTTCGTCGCTCGCCGGATCGCGCTTGGCGGCGTGGGGGAGCGGCTGGGCCAGAGACGCCAGCGTGCCGCTGAAGGCCTCGCGCATCGCCGCCGTTGTGATTGCCGACGTGCAGCCTGCCTGCGTGAGCAGCAGGAGGCCGGCGAGGGGCCATATCGATGGACAAGGCCTGGAGAACGCGTTGCTCTGATCGCTGGTGTTCATCGCGGTGGTGTGTGTGAGCCTTGCCGAGCGCCGCCCGGGCCGCCTGGCCCGGTTTCGGGAAGCGGAAGGGTAGAAATTGTTGAAGCACCGGAGCAAGGCCAGATGGCCGGTTTTGGCCTGCCGCTGCCAGACCGCGTAAACCCTTTGGTGCCAGCGGGTAAAGCCGGCTAGAATCCGGCCCACCGACCGCCGGAAACCCCCCGCATGCCCTCCGCCACCATCGATCACGAGCCGTTCCCCCCCGGCTGGACCCACCGGCATCTGCTGGACCTCGAGCGGCTTTCGCCCGAAGACATTCGGCTCCTCCTCGACACCGCCGCCCGGTTCAAGGAGGCGACCGATGGCTGCCGCCGCAAGCTCTCCGTGCTCACCGGACGCACGATCGTCAACCTCTTCTTTGAAAACTCGACCCGTACACGCACGAGTTTTTCGCTGGCCGCCCGCCGGCTCGGGGCCGATGTCGTGGACTTCACGGCATCGAGCAGCAGCCTTTCGAAGGGGGAGTCGTTCATCGACACCGCCAAGAATCTCGAGGCGATGGGGATCGACGCCGTCGTGGTGCGGCACGCCACCCCGGGCACGCCGCATCTGCTGGCGGAGCACCTCGATGTCGGCGTGATCAACGCCGGCGATGGCCCGCATGAGCACCCCACGCAGGGCCTGCTCGACATCTTCTCGATCCGCGAACGACGCGGCGATCTGGCGGGGGTCACGGTCGGGCTCGTGGGCGACATCGCCCACAGCCGCACCGCGAGATCGAATCTCTGGGGCCTGATGAAGCTTGGGGCGAAAGTGATCCTCTGTGGCCCCCCCACGCTCGTCTCGCAGCGTTGGCGCGAACTGGGGGTCGAGGTGTCGCACGATCTTGACGCGATCGTGCCCCGCTGCGACGTGCTCAACCTGCTGCGGATCCAGTTCGAACGGCAAAACACCCGGCCTTTTCCGTCGGTTCGCGAATATGCCCACCTCTACGCGATGACGAAGGAGCGGCTCAAGCGGGCGAAGAAGGATCTCCTCATCCTCGCTCCGGGGCCGATCAATCGTGGTGTGGAAGTGACGGCCGACGTGGCCGATTGCCCGCAGTCCCTCATCCTCGACCAGGTGACCAATGGCCTGGCCGTGAGGATGGGAGTTTTGTGGCTCACGTGCGGGCCACGCACGCCCGCCGCCGCAGCGGCCGCCACGCAGCCGACAGGGAGGATCGTCTGATGGGCACGCTTCTGATTCGCGGCGGTCGCGTGGTCGATCCCTCGCAGGGAATCGACCGCATCGACGACGTGCTCGTCCGCGACGGGCTCGTCGTGGCGATCGGCCACGCCGATACGCAGCCGCTCGGCAAAGCCGACGACACGATCGATGCCACCGGGCTGGTGGTCACTCCGGGCCTGATCGACATGCACGTGCACCTCCGCGAGCCCGGTCGCGAGGAGGACGAGACGATCGAGACCGGCACCCGCGCGGCGATCGCCGGCGGATTCACGAGCGTCGCCTGCATCCCCAACACGGAGCCGCCGATCGACTCGCAGTCGACTGTCGAATTCATCCACCAGAAGGCGGCCCGCGCCGACACCTGCAACGTCTTCGTGGTCGGCTGCGTGAGCCGCAACCGCGAGGGCAAGGAGCTCGCCGACATCGGTCAGCTCGTCGAGGCGGGCGCCGTGGCATTCAGCGACGATGGCGCACCGGTCTACGACGCCGAGCTGATGCGGCGGGCGTTCGAATACTGCCGGATGTTCGACAAGGCGATCCTGGCCCACGAGGAGGTGCTCGAGCTCTCCCGCGGAGGCGTGATGCACGAGGGCCTGGTGTCACTGGTGCTCGGCCTGACCGGCATGCCGTCCGCGGCCGAGGACGTGATGATCGGCCGCGACATCGCCCTGGCTGAAACCACCGGCGGCCGGCTCCACGTGATGCACGTCTCGACCGCCGGCGGCGTGGATCTCATCCGGGCGGCCAAGAAACGCGGCGCCCGCGTGACCGCCGAGGCGTGCCCACACCATTTCACGCTCACCGACGAGAGCCTGCGAGGCTTCGACTCCAACCACAAGATGAGCCCGCCTTTGCGGACCGCCGCCGACGTCGAGGCGATCATCGCCGGCATCGTCGATGGCACGATCGATTGCATCGCCACCGACCACGCCCCGCACGCCCGCGAGAAGAAGATGCTCGAGATCGACCGGGCGCCCTTCGGCATCCTCGGGCTCGAGACGGCCGTGGGGCTTTGTGTGACGCGGCTCCTGGCCACCGGCCGCATCGGCTGGCCGCGGCTCGTCGAGGCGATGAGCACGCTGCCGGCGCGGATCCTCGGGGTGAACCGGGGTACGCTGCGGCCCGGCGCCGTCGCCGACATCACGCTCATCGACCCCGACCTTTCCTGGCAAGTGGACGTGCGGCAGTTTCAGTCGAAGAGCGTCAATTCGCCGTTCGACCGCTGGACGCTCAAGGGCAGGGCGGTGGCCACGATCGTGGGCGGCCGTGTGAAGTATCGGCTCGGCCACTGACCGCCCTCTTTGCGAGCGACGGGCGATGACTGTCATCATCGACGGCTACAACCTGCTGCATGCGTCGGGCGTCTTTGGCAAGGAGCGCGGGCCTCGCGGCTTCGAGCAATCGCGGCTGGCGCTCCTCGACATGCTCGCCGACCGGCTCGGCGCCGAGGCGGCGAAGACGATCGTCGTCTTCGATGCCGCGCGGGCACCGGACGGCCTGCCCGGCCGAACCACGCATCGGGGCATCCGCGTGTGGTTCGCGCGGGAATATCCCGATGCCGATTCGCTGATCGAGGAGCTCGTCGACGACGACCATGCGCCTTCGAGCCTGGTCGTGGTGTCGAGCGATCGGCGGCTGCAGGTGGCGGCCAGGCGGAAGCGTGCCGAGGCAAAAGGCTGCGAGGAATGGCTGGCGGAGTTGCGGGCGAACAACCGTTCGCGGGCCGACCAGGATGCCAAGCCCGCGGAGCCCGGGCCGCACGACGTGGAGGCCTGGAAGCGGTATTTCGGTTTGTAGACCGCTTGCTCCGCAAGCGGTCTACTTTGCAAGCGGTTTACGACGGTTTCGCCCAGCGGGCGAGCTTGCGGTCGAGCGTCGACCGCTCGATGCCGAGGATCGCCGCCGCTTTCGTCTTGTTGCCGCCGACGGCCTCGAGCGTGGCCATCACATGCCGCCGCTCCATGTCGTCGAGCGTCTCGGGCACGAACGGCCCAGGCTTCTCGCCCGCCTTCCGGCCGGTCTCACCCGGCGACGAGAGGTGGCTGAGCGCGAGCTCGTGCACGTCGACCGCCTCGTCGAGCGAGAGAACGACCGCCCGCTCGATGCAGTTTCGCAGTTCGCGAATATTGCCCGGCCAGTGGTATGACAAGAGTGCGTCGAGCGCCTGCGGCGTGAAGTCGCGGACCTTGCGTCCCGTTTCCATCGCAAAGCGATGAAGGAAGTGCCGGGCGAGCGGCTCGATGTCCTCGGGCCGTTTTCGCAGGGGCGGCACGAGGATCTCCACGACCTTCAGCCGGAAGTAGAGGTCGCGGCGGAATTCGCCGGCGGAGACCGCCTCTTCGAGGTTGCGGTTGGTGGCCGCGACCACGCGCACGTCGACCTGCACCCGGTTGCTGCCGCCGACCCGTTCGAAGGGATGCCCCTCCAAGACCCGCAGGAATTTCGCCTGGATCGCCGGGCTCATTTCGCCGATTTCGTCGAGCATGAGCGTGCCCTTGTGGGCCGCCTCGAACTTGCCGGCCTTGCGTTCGGTGGCGCCGGTGAAGGCGCCTTTCTCGTGGCCGAAGAGCTCGCTCTCGAGCAGCGTCTCGGAGAGCGCGGCGCAATTCATGCAGACGAATGGTCCGCGACTGCGATCACTCGATTCGTGGATCGCGCGGGCGACGAGCTCCTTGCCGGAGCCGCTTTCGCCGCGCACCAGCACGGTCGCCTTCGTGCCCGCGACCCGGGCGATCTGATCCTTGATCGCGACGAGCACGGCGCTCCCACCGACCATCTGCGACTCCTCGCCGAGCCGCCGCTTGAGCCGTTCCATTTCGTCGGCGGTGCTGGCGAGCCGTGTCGAAAGCGCCTCGCGGGCCGAGAGATTTTCCACGGCGACGCCGAGGGCGTCGCAGGCGGCCATCACGAACTCGAGGTCGTCGGGCGTCGCCTCGCGGCCGTCGGCCTCAACCTCGAGATGCACGACGCCGACCGGCCGCCCGCCCGCCCGCACCGGTGCGGAGATGCAGGCAAGCTTCCTCGCCGTCGTGGGATGCGACGAACAGGAGAGCACGGCCTCGTTGGTGCCGAGGACGGTGGCGATCATGCCGGGGGGAAGTGCGGCGGCTGGCGATGAGGCCGGAAAGATCGCCGCCGTCGCGAGCGATTCCGGTGCGATCCGCTCGGCCTTGTCGGTGAGCCGCGCCGGGCCGTTCGCGGGCAGAATAGCGATGCCTCGCGCCGCACCGGCGCCCTGCACCGCCGATTCGAGCGCGAGCAAAGCCATCGCCTGCACGTCGGCGGCGCGGCCGAGCGCGAACGAAAGCCGGCAGAGTTCGGCCACGGCCTGACCGAGCCGTGGCACGATCTCCCGTGTCTCGCGGATGTCTTCAAGCAGGCGGCTCTGCGTCCGGCGGTGCGTGATCGACGCATGCCAGTCGCCGGATTCGGCATGAAGTTCGTTGGTCGAGGTGCCGCCCAATTCGCCGCTGCCGGGATCGCTCGGTGGATCCCCTTGGCGGAAAATGATTTCGGTGCGGCCGATCGAAATCGTGTCGCCGGAGGCGAGCAGGTGGTCTCCCTCGAGCGGCTGCCGGTCGAGCAGGGTGCCGTTGCGGCTCTGCAGGTCGCGAACCGACCAGCCGGCAGGAGCCTGGAAGATCTCGGCATGAAACCGGCTCGCTCGCTCGTCATGGATCACGATTGCGTTCGTCGGCGCACGGCCGAGTGTCGGCCGCTCGCCATCCACGAGGTGAATGACGCTGCGGCCGATGACGGGATCGTGGATCACGATGTAGGCGGGGGAATGCACGACAGAGAGACTCTTTCCCTGCATCATGCCCTAGAGTCGGCCGAAAAACCATGGTTTTAGGCCGCCAATCGGGTTTGCCGCGAAAAGGCCGGCCGATCTACCATGCTGGTGAAGGTTCCGTCCCGTTCACCCGCCACGCCCCGCCATCGTCGAGCCAATCCATGAGTTCCCCTGACCTTTCCATCGATCGTTCCTCCCGTGGCTTCTTCGGCCTCAGGACCCTCGTGCTCGCGGTCGCCGCTCTTGCCGCTGGCCTTGCGAGCCACCGCCCGGCGCATGCACAGATGGGTATGCGGATGGGAGCCGCCGTCGGCGGCATCTCCGTCGACGCCCAGGGCATCGTGCGCAATCTCGATCCGAACATCGCCGCCGATCTCGCCGCCGAGCGGCGCGATGCCGTCAAGGAATTGCGGCTCGGCAAGCCGGGCGGCCTGCGACGGGTTTCGCTCGCGCGACTCGTCGCCGCGGTCGATGCGTTCGCGGCGTCGGGCAAGGCCCTGCCGCCGGAGGTGCTCTTCCTGGGAGGCCTCGAAAGGATCACGCATGTGTTCGTCGATCCCGATGGGCATGACATCATCCTCGCCGGCCCGGCCGACACCGCAGCGGTCGATGCGGCCGGCAACGTCGTCGGCGCCGCAAGCGGCCGGCCGCTGCTGCAACTCGAGGACTTCGTGGTCGCCCTGCGGGCCATCGATGGCGCGCGGCAGGGGGGCATCCGCTGCTCGATCGATCCGACGCCGGAAGGCGTTGCAAAACTCCAGCAATATCTTCGCAGCCTGAAGACCATCGGCGATCCAGATGTCACGCTCCGCTCGATGGAGGAGTCGCTCGGGCAGCAGCGGGTGACCGTGGGCGGCGTGCCGGCCGGCAGCCGGTTTGCCCGCGTGCTCGTGGCGGCCGACTACCGGATGAAGCGAATCGGCATGGGGCTCGAGCCTTCGGGCGTGCCCGGCCTGCCGAGCTATCTTTCGATGGTGCCGCCCGGCTCGAGCACCGGCGCAACGCTGCCCCGGTTCTGGCTCGAGGCCACCTACGAGCCGATCGTCCGTGATGCCGACGAGCTTGCCTGGCGGATCAACGGTCGGGGAATGAAGTGCCTCACGGAGAACGATGTTCTCGCCAAGGATGGTGGTCAAAACGTGATCGAGCGGGGCAAGGCTCCCGCCGACAAGGTCGCCGAGAAGTGGTGCGCCGCGATGACCAGCCACTACGACGCGCTCGCCGCCCGGCAGCCGGTATTTGCCGAACTCGTCAACTGCATCGATCTCGCGGTGGTAGCCGCGCTGATCCATGGCCGACAGCTCGACAAGCGGGCGGGGCTCGACCTGGGCCCGCTCATGGATGAGAAGACATTGGCCGTTCCGGTCTACGACGTCGCAGCCTCTACGTCGACCGTGGCCAGCGGCGTCAAGAAGGGCGGCCGCTGGGTGGTGAGCGCCTCCGGCGGCGTGCAGGTTCAGCCCTGGGAATTCGCCGGGCAGACGGTCGAATCAGCCGACGACATTGGCCGATCCGCCGCCCTCGCCTCGCGGCCCGCCGACAACTGGTGGTGGGACTGACCGCGGGCAGGCCCACGCGATCTCGTCGAGCGGCTCCGCCGCCCGCGGGAAATACCGGTCGATCCAGCCGCGATCGGCGAGCTGCTCGCAGGTGTCTTCGCCCATGACAGGCGGCGGCACGCTTTTGGCCAACAGAAGCCCGCTGCCCTGCGACGCGGCGACACGTGCCGCGATCGAATCGCTCGTGACATCCCAGCCGACGGGCAGCCGCTCGAGCCGGTTTTCACGCCCGAGCCATGCCGGCACGTCGAGCACTGCGGGCTCACGTGCGGACTGGCTGGCCGGCTCCGCCACGAGTGGCAGGCCGAGGAGCCGCGCCACGAGCCAGCCGGTCGCCCCCATCACGTCGATGGCGGCGCGATGCATCCGCTCCGACGGTAGCGGCCGCTTGGCGTCGCTCGATCGGAGGCTCTCGACCACGCCGCCGCCGCCGACGATGAGCAGGCAGCCGCGATCGGCAGTCGCTTCTTGAACAAGGTCGCCTACCAGCCGGGGCCAATCGATCCGTCCAAGGAGACTGCCCCCCACCTTGATCACGAGCGGAGCAGAAGCCGTTGTGCCGCGGGAACACCTGCGGATCGCGCCATGCTGCCAGGATGCGCTCGGGGAGGTCGCGTTCATGCGATCAGCCCCCGGGCAACAAGCGCGAGGGCGTGCGCCGGCGCGGCGCGGGCAGGGCCCGGCCCGATGCGCTCGGGGAGCAACACGACCGGGAGGTGCCAGCCCAGCCGATCGAGCGCGCGACGCGCGAGGCATTCGCCGTGGCCGCTGAGCACCACGCTCGTGACCATAGCTCCCGATGTCGCGATCACGCGGGCGACCGCGCGGGCAACGAGCCGCGCCTGCGCCTCCGCGCACCACTCGGCGGCCGCCTGCGCATCGGCGTCCGAAAAATCCTCGGGATCGGCCAGCAGCATCCGGGCGAGCCTCACGCGGGCATGGTGCCGCGTCGCCGGAGCCCCGTCGGCCGTGTCGGTGCAATCGGGATCTTCGGGGATTCCATCGAGCAGAAGCCAGACATCACGCGAGTCGGCAAACCGTTCCGCCGCAACCGTCCGTCGCGGGTGGCCCGCGACGCTCGGCCAGGGCAACGACCGCACGATCGCGGCGACCGGGGTGCGTTCGACCCCCGTGTAGACCAGTTCGCCTGACGCCATCCGCCCGACGTCGTCGAGGGCGAGGGGCGCGAGGCGGCCGTTCTCGAGCATGATGATGTCGGTCGTGGTCGATCCCACGTCGATCACGAGCGACCGGGCGGTCGGCGCATGGGCCGCGGCGAGGCGGGCCATCGCGTGCCAGTTGGAAGCGGCGGCCAGGAGCGGGCGGGCACGCGTTGCCGCGGGCGTTGCGAGCGTGCCATCGACAAGATAGATGCCGAGATCGGCGGGCGGGCTGACTGCGGTGGCGGCGAACGCGAGCGCATCGACGATCCGTTCGACGCCGACCTGCCGCGATGGAAAACAGTCGGCGATTTCGCCCGTCATCGTCGCGACGATCCGCCGCGGGCATCGTGGTCTGGCAATGCGGGCAAGTGCGGCGGGCAGGTCCGCCGGATGCCGCCACAATGCAAAAGGCTCGGCGCGTGTCCAGCCGAGGCCGTCGGCCGCCTTGATGTTTGCGCCGCCGACGTCGAATGCAAGCACCGCGGCGCTTTGTTCACGCAGATCCATCGCTCACCCGCTCGCCTGCGGCCAGTGCGAGCATCGTGCGCACGATGCTCGTGCCGGACCGTGCGGCGAGCGCGACGAACGACGTCGTCAGCCGCGGATTCACCTCCAGCACCCGGTCGCCAGCGCCATCCTCGTCGGCGCCGAGCACCATGTCGACACCCACCCAGCCGCAGGCGGCGGCCTCGATGCCGAGACCGC
>Ga0315906_10004822_pt1 | contig 17138 bp, 23 predicted proteins | sample LakEriMetagenome_4_FD_203526 | JGI IMG/M metagenome (GOLD analysis project Ga0315906, IMG submission 203526) | Freshwater fungal communities from buoy surface, Lake Erie, Ohio, United States - Buoy 2 MA122 | ecosystem: Environmental > Aquatic > Freshwater > Lake > Lake biofilm | place: USA... | reverse complement strand
CTTAAGTAAATCATACGGCGGGAAAGCAGTATTGTTTACCCTACTTAGACTATTAAATCGTTCCAACTCTCGGTTGAAACCAATAAAAAATGGATCCTTAAAAAGATCCATAGCAAATTGTGTTACCATTTTATTCCTCCTTCAAGCGAATAAGTTATCTTAGGCCCTCTATTGAGCAGCCTTAATATATTATATCAAAGTATTTTTATCTTGTCTATTATATCTAATTTATTATACCTTATTATAGTAATAAACTTTGCCCTTACGCACACATATAATCTGGTATCTAATATTCTGTAAGCTTTTTAACCATAGAATGTATTCTATGGGTTTCCTTATCTAATAAACTTGGTCTTATCATTATATCGGTAACTCCGTAATCTGATAATTTTTTTATAAATAAAATAACATAATCTTCTGTACCAGCTATACAATATTTTTGTTCATACGGCTTTAAGCCTTTAATGAAATTAAAGGCCTCCTCATTTGAGTCACGTATTACTATTATTGCAGAAACCATTTTGTTTTTTACATTACTATACTTATTCATATTTTCAAGGTAGTCATCCATCATGCACAAGCTATACTCACCATATTCTACAGCCGATTCTAAGCTATCAGCAGAAGTTCCAGATATTACTATCGAAGGAAACTTCTTATCAGACCTTATTCTCTTTAAAGCTGCCAGCCATTTTTTGGTGTACAAAACTCTATCGTGGTGTGTATCTAATGGGTGAGATATTTCAATTAGATTATCAAGACTTTTTTCTTCTGGCAATATGTTTCCAGCCAAAACATTAAAAACAATTCTGTCTTCTTGTATCTCCTCAAACGCATCGTACATCATAGAAAAATATTCTGGGCTTAAAGCATAAGTTCTTACTGCTGGCATATATTTAATTTTTAAATCTTTATCTAGTATATTGGAGCATTTTATCCAATAATCTGGTAGCAATGAGTGATATACCATTAAAATAGAATAGTATCCAAACTTATCTAGGTCTTCAAACATTTGCTTTAGTGAATTAATATCTGGGCTTGAATTAATATCCATCCAGCTGTATCTCAATTAAATACTCCAAACTAATAGATACCGATGTACTTACTTTTTTGATTTAGCCCTAATCTTTGCAAGTGCTTCAAAGTCTTTTACTTTAGTGTCTCCTAGATATCCCCAGGCGTACCCCTCAGAAATCATTTGCTCGTTTATAGAAATACTTGATCCATCTAGATATACCCAGCCTAATATTCTTCCATATTTTTCTGAGCTATCCATTTTTTCTGTCTTTATCACAACGGTTTTAGCATCTTTAATTTTAGACTTAAGAAATTCTTTTGACTCAAGACCTAAAACTTTTTCTGCTTTATCTGATGTGCGACTTTCTGGAGTATCTATACCAGCAAGTCTCACTCTTTGAGAATAAGATATGCTAAATCCTAAATCAATATCAACATCAATTGTATCTCCGTCAACAACATTAGTGACTTTCTTTACATAGTATTCAAACATTACTTTACAGCGGGAGGCTTAGCTCCACCACCTTTAGCTACAGGTTTAGCTGCAGGCTTAGCTGCTGCTTTCTTAGCTGGAGTTGCAGCCTTTGGCTTAACTGCTTGTCCAAATGCTGGTCTTCCAAATCCTACAATAAATACTGGCTGGCTCTTACGAAGCTTTGAACCATTCTTTTTCTTGTATGCACGATTCTTGAGACAGGCTTCTCCGCCATTTCTCTGATCTCCCTTTTTATCTGCAGAAGTATTTCCTTCTGCAACGTCTACCGTTCCATCTGCATTCACTGCAGTAACAATTCCTACGTGAGAAATTCTATCGACGCCATCATTTGGGAAATCAAAATAACATATATCTCCAACTGCTGGGGCTGCTGTTTCTACTGGCTGCCATGTTCCTGCCTTAATAAATGCTTGTGCTCCCGCTGGAGTATAAACTGTATTTGGAACTTTTACTCCTGCTTCGTTAGCACACCACATTACGAATGATCCACACCATGGCTGAAAGTTAGCCTTGGCAAACTTTCCATACTTTGTTTCATTATCTTTTGGACCTTCAATGTATCCAATCTCTCCCAGTGCTACTTCTACTAGTCTTGCTGCTGATCCTTGTACTGCTGTCATTTTGATTTCCTCCCAGAAATTTTATTATATTTATTATACCATTTAATATTTTGTGCCCTCGGCTGGAATCGAACCAGCGACCTGCGGATTAGAAGTCCGTTGCTCTATCCCCTGAGCTACGAAGGCATTTTTATATGTCATCCTCAATAGGAATGATTCCGTATTCTTTGGCAACCATCCTGCCTTCTTCTGTTAACTCAAACTCTGCCTCTAAATTTTCATTGTATGTTATGTTTACTAGGCCCATATCAAATAGCTCCATGAATATCTTATCAATTTCTTCTACGTGAACCTCCCACAACTCTGGGGCAAGGTCCTTAGCCAGATCAGTTATTTTAAATATAAACTCGCCATCTTCCTCTATACCAACAACCTCAATAACACCCATTTGAAGATACTCGTACATCTTGTCGTCGCTGTCTTCCATGTCTACCTTTCTGTACCCCCAGTGGGATTCGAACCTACGCTGTATGGATTTTAAGTCCACTGCCTCTACCGCTGGGCTATGAGGGCCTAACGTAATTGTATCAGATATTTTAAAATATTTAAAGAGTTTTTAAAAACTTATACATCTTGATTTTGCAAGGGAGTACAGTCTATAATGCTCAGAAAGATCCATTTGTTTTACATAATCCATATAATTGTTGTAATCTAAATCACCTTTTGAGCTAATTAGTTTAAATGAGTTTTGTGTCTTTGAATACCAATCTTTGTAATCTTTAACTGAATCAGTTACAAAATTTATATCGCCGTTAAACTCTTTACATATATGCTCTACGATCTTGCTAGTGTTATTAACCAAGTCTTCAAAGCGAAAAAACATCGATGCTTTATCTAAAACAAAATTATAATGCTCTATGTATTGATCTGGCCTATACCAAGCAAGTCCGTTTTTTTCCATTGTGTTTATTGATGAAATGCAATCTACTGGGTTTCTAACTATTGTTATTATTGGATCCGATAACATTTTTTGGTAAAGAATTTCTTTAGGATCATTTGCTTCTTTCATATCGTAATGAATGAAATTAACTTTTAAATCTGTATTTGTATTTATATACCAATATAGCCAATGTCTGCCCGATCTAGGGTATGTCAACATAGTTATATTATTATCTTTGCTTACATCCATTATATTTCTCTTTCTGTGCGGAATGTAGGACTTGAACCTACGATTACCGAATTATGAGTTCGGGGCTTTAACCAACTAAGCTAATTCCGCCTGCCTGTTAGTATATTATATCCATAATGTTCCTGCCAGTCAATAGCATCTTGATTGTCATTTAATAATGGTTGACCTTTTATATTTAAGCTTGTGTTTAATAGCATTGGCACTCCAGTTGCCCAATAAAACTTTCTTAAAGCCATGTGAAGACCTGGATGCTGATCTTTATTTACAGTCTGGACTCTAGATGTTCCGTCTACATGCACTACAGATGGAACCTTTTCTGGGTATTTGCATTTAACTGTATATTGCATATAAGGAGATGCAAAATTCATATCAAACCATTCGCTAGCAAATTCTTCTAGTACTACTGGGGCAAACGGTCTAAACAGCTCTCTTTGCTTTATTAGATTTACCTTATCTTTAATGTTTGGATCTCTAGGATCTGCCAATATACTTCGATTTCCTAAAGCTCTAGGTCCATATTCTGCTCTTCCTGAAGCAACCGCCACTATTCCATTTTGCAATATACCATCAACAATTTTTTGAGTTGGATATTCATCGCTAATGTTGTGTCCGAGGTACGGCCCTTTCCAATCTATATGATTTCCATATAAAGCTGCTGCAGCTCCCAATGAGCTTCCAGCATCACCTGGATTTGGCATTATCCAAACTTCTTTAAATATATTCCATAAGATTGTATTTGCTTTGCTGTTTAAAGCACATCCACCCATAAAAACTAAATTTTTTTTACCAGTAATATTATAGGCCATATGCATAAACTCGCTAAGTCTTATCTCGTATACTTTTTGAACCGCTGCAGCCAGATCAAATTTTCTTTGCTCAAACCACTCTCCAATATAGCCAGTGCCCTCTTGTCCCGCAAAACAGGGGACATGGCCCCAATCAAAATCTTTTATACCAGTATGAAAATTGTATTTTTGCCAATTGTATTTTGGAAAATATTCGTTTACTTGTTTAAAATATCTATCTGGGTTTCCATACGCTGCCATGCCCATCATTATATATTCTTCTTGATTTGGAATAAGACCTAGTAGCCCTGTGAATGCGGAATAAAATAATCCAAAGCTGAGGGGGTAGTTTTGCTTAAATTTTAATTTAATGCTTGAGCCTTCTCCAATCCATACTGTAGAGGTATTATATTCTCCAATTGAGTCTAGTACAACAATAACTGCATCATTAAATTTACTTGTATAGTAACCAGCTGCTGCATGTGAATAATGATGAGAAAAATATTTAATTGGTAGGTCCATAGGAATATTAGGCTTCCAGTCTCCAGCTCCGCCACGGAGTAACAGCCTTGACCTCTTTAGCTGAGGTTTTTCATAATAAGCAATGTGTGTTGGGATTCCATAATTAAGCATATCTTCATATATATCTGCATTGTTATACCAGTCATTTTTTCTCTTGCTATATCTTTCTGAATGAGCGGAAAAAAGTATCTCTCCATCTTTTAACAGAGAAACTGATGCGTCATGAGATGTTTCATTGATTCCTAAAATTATCAACTATCTAGACCCCTTTAGTAAATAAAATCACGTCTTTTTTTATTTTTTCTTTTTGCCCTTAAATTATAAAAATAAATATATACTCTTTTATAAAAATCACTAATCATTGTTTTTCCAATTTTCATTAAAAAATTTTTCAAAGGCTTCGGCGATATGAATATTTTTGTGCCCTCCAAAATGTGAGTGCTCTGCCCCGTACTGCCTATCTAAAGCTGCATGAAATTGTTTTCCCCAAGCATTTTTATAGTCTTCGTGGCAGTTTACTATAGTTTCATTTTCGATATAATATATTTCTTCAGACCGCTTATCAAAAGCCCAGTTATGAGAATACATATTTATCATATTTTTGTATGTTCCTGGGTATTGATCATTAACTTGAGACAAAACATAGTACTGCTGCTGGTGCCATGTGCCCCATGCAAACTTGATTCCTGCAATATCACAATACTGCTGCAACATTTGTACATACATGCTAGAATAAAATTGAGGAATCTCTGATGGTATTACATCTTCTGCAATTAATGGCTTAGATAAAAATTTTTGATTTCCTGGTATCATACATATATTGGCTGTTTGCCTAAAAGGTTCATGCCACGGAGTTGGAATTTTTTGATGCTCTTCTAGCCTATCAAATGCGCCATGCTTTAGGTACTTAGGATTTGATACTATTTCAAATCTATTAAATACTGGAAATAACGCAAATATATACTTCGGGTGTCCAAATTCTTTAAAGTACGCAAATATGTCTCTGACTTGTTTTGTTACGCCGCTTCCAGGCACACCTAAATTAGAATGAGTAAGCCCTAATTTATTTGAAAGTATATCGCCCCACCTAAACTCTTCATCCAAGCCAGTGCCATATGTATGAGAACATCCAGTTATAAGTATATCTGTTCCAGAAGAAAATTCTTTTGACCTATAAGTTTTTTTATTATGATGATACTCTATGCCTTCATGAATATAGTCAAATTCTTTTATGCCATCTAGCAGTATATTTGTGTATATCTGTCTAGCAGTAAGATCTGTATACTGATAGTTATCATTGCTTTTTTTATCAAGCATAGCTTGAAGTAGTGTGCCGTCAAAAACATCGCTAACCTCTTTAACACTTGCTAAATCTATTTTAGCCATATATTTTACCGTCCATTTCTTTAATTATAGTTTTTTCAACAATTTGTTGTACAAAATCTGAAAAATGTTTTCTAATTGACCCAGAAGGTCTTGATCCAAAAGATGTCCACAGTCTTTTATATTCTACAATATTTGCAAATGTGGTGGGGCACACGACTATACCATTGTATTCTTTTAGTATTGTTGGTAGCGGAACGTGTTTACTGCAACATTTGCATTCTTTTGCTTTTTCTTGATATGTGCTCATAGTATTTCCATATTCTCTAGCGCTCTTGACATTTTATCTATCTCCCCCGCCAATCTTTCAGGCATTCTTGGTGCTCTAATTAAGTTGTCTCTGTAAACTTCTTGATCTTCCTCTAAATAATTATCTTCAACAAACGACTCATATGTATGTATATTTACTTCATCATTTATATTAGGCCTTGTCCTGCTAATTGAATTATATACCGAGCCGCATACTGCGTCAGCTAAGTCTTTAGACCCTTTTCTAGGGTGATCTACTCTATCTCTCATAATTTTAAGCTGAAGCAATTCATCTATAAGCAAGGGTATGTGCGGGCCGTGAAGTCTTTCTTCTAGAACTACCATTGCCATATCGTCATAATGTTTTTTAGCAACAGAAAGTATCTCTGTATTAATTCCATATTGTTTTAACTGCTGCATCATATCGTGTGAGTTCCACCTGTCAAATGTGCAGACCGATATATTAAATCCTCTAGTCCTTAAGGACAATATGTAATCTTTAACTTCTGTAAAATCTACAGACTTATCTGGTGTTGGCGTCCAATACCTGACAGCATCTACGGATACTATTGGGGCTGGCTGAGAGTATTCGTTAGTCACCCTTACATTAACCCAATTCTCAACATGAGCCATTGCTACTGCACAGTGGTCATGCTTTTGCGCTAAGTCTACGTGTAAAAAATATTTTTTATCTGGATCTGGCTTAAACCATTCTTCAAGCCTACCAAATTTGTCTACTGCAAGTCCTGTGTTATTAAAAGCTTTCTCGACTTTTTCTCTAGACTTAAAGAATGCATCAATCATCTCTGGTGGCATGCATGCGAATCTTCCTAGGGCATCTAGCGAATTCTTATAGAATGCCGTTTTAAAGTCCTCTATACTTCTAGTAGGATTTACTTCCCATGTAGGTCTTCTCAAAGCATACACCTTCGGAATTAAATAAGAATTAATATGGTCTTCTTCCCATTCAATTTCAAATTCATTGCCCTCTGTTCCGTCTGGCAAATCTTCATCCATCTTAAACTTATGCGACCTAACTATAGTTTCTTTGTCAGCAATCACTGAGTTATAAAACTTTTGAATAGGATCATTTTTAAATCTTGGAAATGAAAGTAAAATAACTTTTCCAAAGTCTGGGAAACGAGAATCCACTGAGGCTCTGTACATTTCATAAATTGCATCAGCTGTTTTTGCCTGGTCATGACCCGTCGTATTCTCAATAGCAAATCCTGAAATCTCGTCAAGAATTACAACGATTACGTTATACCCCTCCCATGCCTCACGCTCTGAGTGACCAGAGTGTACTGTTATAGCCTTGTCAAATTTCATCTCAGAGGCTTTTGGATCATACTTGCCAACGAACCATGGTGAGCGGTCTATTCGTGTCTTAAATCCCTTAAAGAATACGTTATTGGCCTGCTGTGAGTTTATTGCTATATTAAGAATATCAATTGAATCTCCAGGAGGTTTTCCATAATATGTTGCTGGATCTTTTAAGCATAAAAGTAAATAAACAATATATGCAACAGCTATCGTCGAAGAATAATCTTTACCAGAACCTTTGCCGAGCTGGGCAATAACTTCTGTACATGTTTGTTTATATATTCTTTCGCCTTCTTGCTCTCCAAATAATTTCTTTAGGGTGGCTTCTTTATAGATCTGAGAGCTTTTTTCAATTAAAGTATATTGTAATTCAGAAAGTGGTGGCAGTCCTAGGTAGTCTGGGCTAGTTACAAATGTTCGTAAATCTACTGGACGCTCTTCAAACTCTTCGCCATCCAATATGTCAATTAAGTCATCAAAACTAAATTCCACTGACATTTTCCTCAATGACTACTGCCTCTACAATTCCAGTAATTTGAGAAAGCCTTTTGGCAACTTCCATTTTACATTTTGGGCAGGTAGAGGTAACTTCTTTTAATATCTTAACAAGCACTTCTTGTTTTCTTTCCGCCTCTGCAACTTGTGTAGCAAGTTCGTTATTTTCTAAAACTCCGACGGACTGAAGCATTGCAATTCTTTTAGTCTCTATATCTGCAATAAGCTTAAGGGCTCCAGATTTAATTGCTAATTGGCCAGATTGATCTGCCTCATCAACTGTCCTCCACGCCTCTTTGATAAGCATTGCATAATGCTGATCTGCACCAGAAATAGCCTCTTTTGCTCTATCACGAACAGCATTGTCATTATGAACAATGTTCTTCCACTCGTCTATTAGTTCGACCACTTCTTTTCTCTGAAGCCCAGTTATAGTTGCAATTTGTGTAGGGTTATTTCCCTGTAATAGTTTTTCTACTACATTATTCATTCTATCCATATGCTGGGGAAGATCAATTTCCATTGTCATTCTATAAGTATACCATATTTTAGTTGACTAAGATTGATTAGCAATTTTAAGAAGAATTAAATATCCAATTAAATCATCAATATCATTATCTCCAGCAAAGCCTTGGGCATGACTAATTCTATTTAACTTATCGTCAATACGAACTTTAAGCTGCTCTACCGAATTAGATGTAGCAAACAGCCTCATAGGATTTAATGCTGAATCTCCATATGATATATTCTTTTTAATTAACATTTCTGATACCTCTAGGCATTGATTGAGAATCTTATTGCCTGATGGAGCATCTGTTGCTATTACCTGTAGATCTGTAATCCACATTTGGTAGCCTTTATCTTTTTGTGGGTATCCCGCCATTTTATTCCATTTCTCTATATAGTCTTTTTAAACCTTTTAAGGTTCCAATATCCATATATTGACCTCCTGGTTTTACAGCACGAACATCTAAACTCATATCAATCCATTCCTGAATTTGTTTTCCTGGATGATCTAAATCTGTATCTACATATCTTATCAAATTTTTTCTAAACAGCATAGTGCCCCACATATACTCATATTCGCAGTCTTGAACTTTATCTTTAGAAGACAGAACCTTATCTCCAGATAAAGATATCTGCCCAACTCTTCCTTTTAAATCATCTGTACATTTCCATGCCCCAAGAACTACATCGCCTTCTGACTTCATCATTTCTTTATATATGTTTGTCTGAGCACCCAATATAAATGTATCTGGCATTCCAATAAGAACTGTATGGTTATGTTCTCCTACCATAAATTTTACAGCATCAGACATGGTTGAAGGCTCACGCACGATAAGTTTAATATTCATATCCATATTCTGAATAATAGGAACCCATTCAGCTCTGGTAGAAACTATAACCTCATCACAAACTTCTAACATTTGCTCCACATGCCATTGCAATAATGATCTTTCGTCTGATATTGGAAGGCAAAACTTAGGTATACCTCCGACTCTAGAGGCTTTACCTGACGCTGGTAGAACTCCTACAATGGGCATTATTCCTCCCACTCGTGAGGATTAAATCCGTTAGGATAAGATTCATTTACCATCGGATCTTTTTTCCAAGCAATCCATCCTTCTTCTCTATCGTCTCCCCAATATAGATGAACTACATCTCTATCTAAAAGTCTTTTAGCATCTTCTCCGTGAAAAATATAAACCTTATTGTCTTTTAAAAATGGCATTTCAATAAGCTCAGAAGCCCATTCGTTAATGTGTTTTTGATATGGATCTACTCCAAGCTCACGGTATAAGGCATCTGTAAACATCTGAACATCAGTATAGTAATGAACCATATGATTATGCTGAATAATTCCTTCGGAACATCTTTCAACGCAAAGATCTATGGCTGCCTTTAATAGTGGATGCCCAGCCTTTGCAGCAATTGTTTGAGTTGCTAGCCACGGAGTATCTTTTTCAATATCTAAAATCATATCGTATTCAGGATTTAGCCATGTGTCTACTGGGACCTTGCAGTGCGTATCCATGTCCGCATATATTCCACCATGTATGTAAAGAATGGCAAATCTCCAAAGACCAGCTTTCATTACACCTAAAGGCAAATTTACATATGCTTCATATGTTTTTGAATCAAAATGTTCTTTAAAGAAATTTTCTCTATCCTGTCCGCTCATGTACCCATAAGTATATTCTGGATTTTGATAAGTCCATGTTCCTACGCTTTCTTTAGCGTAAGCTGGCAATTCGTCAAAACTTGTTTCATATGTCTGCCAAATATTTTTTTCTATGCTCATACTATCTCCTTTTAATTAATCCAAACTGTTCTAGGTATCTCTGTATGGTCATAGCAGAGACATTGCACTCTTTTCCAATTTCTGTTACTGTCTTTTTTTGAACTACATATCTTCTATATAGCCACTCTTTGCTTTGATAGAATTTCATCTTTCAGTGAGCACCTTATTTGCGTAATGTGCAATTCCAAATGAATCAGCAACATCAAAATCATCTAGGGATAGGTCATACTTATTGTTAAAGTAATCTACAGTTCTCTGCTTTCTCATATTACGTATTTGATTTTTATACCATGAGTCAGCATATCCTGGATACCTTAATCTTATCGCCGCTTTTTCATCTTTTGTAGGATTTTTATTTCCTATATATGCCTGCCACGCAGTAGGGCTAATCGTAATAACCTTTGCTCCAGTTGACATAAGCTCAGCAATTACTACGCCATATACATAAGATAATTTTATCACAGCATCTGGTGATCTGACAAGAACTGCGCCCTCAACTACAATATAATCTGATTTTAATTCTTCCAGCATAACAGACATTTTCTTTTTGGCGTCGTGTATCTTTTCATAAATATCATTTCCATATAGATCTATTTTTCCCCATTTAAGAGGAATATCATTTTCCATAAGGCAAAATGCTATTGAGTTTGTAGATGCATCTATGCCCAATACTCTGTGTGCTTTAACTTTTATAAGGTCAGCTAATTTCATTTATCCGCCCCAGTATATTTTTTTTATTATTTAGACTGCCAATTTTTTCACATGAGGCACAGATATCGCTTTTATTATATCTGCTTAGTCTGCTACCACACTTTTTGCAACCCCTAAATGCACCATTTTTAATTGCCTTTTTTTCGTAATACTTTTCCATGATTCTTCGATTAGTTGCAACTCTGCAACATTCATCGCAACAATACTTTTGGTTATGTGTTTTAGAATCAAATTCTTTAGCGCATTCTTTATTACTGCATATCATATTACTGGCACCTCAAATAACTCTATCTGTACTGTACCAAGCTTGGCATCTTTTGCAAAACACTCTTTCTTTACTGGACAGTATGTACATGGCATTTTTGATTTTGTGGCACCTGAAGGTCTCATTGGAAGATCACCGCTCTGAAAATTATCCCAAACTTCTTGCATCCAAATAAATGTATCCTCAATAATTTTTTTATTTTTATCATTCATTGATACTGGTATTATTAAAATTTCTTGTGTATTTTTATTTTCATAAAGAAAGAATCCTTCTTTAGCATTCTTTAATTTCATATAGGTCAAAAGCTGAAGCATATGATTGGGGGAAGACTTCATTTCAGCCTGCCTAGCATCCCATACTTCTTGCTTAGCTGTTTTAATTTCTCCGATTACGGTCTCTCCATCATAGCTCATAATTAGATCTATGAATCCCCTGATTGGAGGATAATCATTAATTATTTCTTCTTCTTCTGATACAAATTCTGGCATTGTTGCTATGAGCTTTTGCAGTCTTTCATGAGCTTGGGTTCCTTGTGCCATATTAGCAACTGCGACAGCATCGTTATCATCAATAAACATCGCACCACTAAATGCCATATACCAATATCTGGGGCATCTTCCGTGTCCATAACCAAGCGAGCTTGGGCTAAAAGATTTTTTAGTCATCTCTCCATCTGCACGTTTTGTATTTCGATATGACTCATCGAGCAACTCGGCAAATCTTTCTGGGTCAAAGTGTTTCCCTGTATGCTTTTTAAATTTAAGATTCTTTACTATATCTCTACCCATTATGAATTGTACCTAACGACATACTTGAGTGCATCTACAAGTTTGTCTATAGACTCCTTTAGAGAATAGTACACATTCTTTTTATTGTTATTTATAGTTCCAGCCTTATCTTTAGCTATTGTAGAATAATATGAGGCAAGTACAGCAAATTTTGTAGACATTGCCTGCAACTCCATTATAAGCATTGGAGATTTAGCGGAGGGAACATCGGGATTCATAAGTAATTTTACAACAATAGCCAGAGCTTTATCTAAGTGTTCGTCCTTCATAAACTCATGAAGATCGTTGAACTCTGTGATGTCGCTAATAAGCTCTAATGTATTTTTATCCTCTGTCATTAGTAATTACCTTATCGATTTTAAACACAAAGTAATATGTAACTCCGCCAAAAACATATCCCACCAATAATCCAAATAAAAAATTAATCACGATTTTCCTCCCAAAATTGGATCAGTTCCTCTAAAACTGCCCACTCAATTATACCAAGTCGTACCTTGGAATCTGTTCCAACTATAATTTTTAATGCTGGATGCATATCCCTACTTACTCTAAATGTATCTGTACATATTTTTGACCACACATCTTTATTTAAAGTAAATGATTTGCTTGCTTCTTTATAATCTACTACAAAACTTTTCCATTTTGCATCACCCTTTTGATAGTCACCACGACCACTATTTTTTTGTGCCTTGGCCCCATCTCTTTTTACTTCTGATCTTTCTGACATTACTGAACCCTATATTGATTATCATGTCCTTCTGGACACTTCCATGTCATTGTTAGCGTGTTTGGATCCCAAAATGCTTCTTCTGCATCCTTATCACATTTAGAGCATGGTTTTAGTCCACTTATTTTTTCAAGACCTTCTTTATGAAGAATTTCTGGTCTATTAAAAAATTCATTAAGATTTGGCATTTATTTCTCCAATCAAGCTGTCTACAACATTTGGATTTTCTCTTAAATATGCTACAGCCTTTGCACGTCCTTGAAAACGCTCTCCATTTATTGTATACCATGCACCACCCTTTTCAATAATCCCATACATTTCAGCAACATCAAGTGTCTCACCAACACTGTCTACCCCCAAAGAATCCCCTTGGTAGTAGAAGTCATACTGCCCCGATAAATTTGGGGGGCTTGTTTTGCTGTAATCAACAATCCAATTAACTGGTCTTCCGACTCTTTGTTCGATAATTTTGTCGCCAACCTTAATGCCAGCTTTAATAGCATTAGCCTCAGCCTCAGAAGACCAAAGCTTAACGACTGTTGAGGAGAAGAACTTGACAGCCATTCCGCCTGTGGGGATGTGACTAGCATGCATAGATCCAAACTGATTTCGTTGTTGTGAGATGAGAACAAGTAGTGTGTTTTTGTTTGCATAGTTTAACATTTTGACTGCGTGGGTCATATCCTTTGCTTCAGCGCCGATTTGCTTGGTATCTTGCAAATCCTTCATTTCATTTCCATCTTTTTCAAAGTAAATTGCTGGGAGCAGTGCTGATATAGAATCAACTACTATTAAATCAACTCCAGCATCCATTAGTTTTGTTGCAACATCAACCATATCATTAACAGTTTTGGCTGGAGAATAAATTAATTTAGAAGAATCTACTCCCAAAACTTCTGCCCATGCTTGATCATAAGATGCCTCAGCATCTATCCAGGCACATGTTTTGCCATCTTTTTGAGCCATGGCTATCATCTGTAAGCAAAAAGATGACTTACCAGCAGACTTATTTCCCCAAACAAGAACTTGTCTCCCATAGGCAAACCCGCCCTTTAGTGCGTCTGTTAAACCAATACTGGGAGTCTTTTGCTTTTCAATATGAATATCTTGTGCGGACTGAACCCTTGCTCTTGTTTTTGGATCTAGCTTTGCTAATATTTCATCTAATACGAGTGTCATATGTACTCTTTCTGTTATCTCTCTATTATATCATTAAAACAAATTGCCGTGAAGTAGTGGTCTACTATTATTTACTTCCATTTTTTGATAAAGCATTTCATCTAAACTGTCTTCAATAAAAGTGGCATTCATCATTGCTGCATATAAATCTAATAGCCTAATTATAATATCAGCCATTTCTTCTACAATTTCTTGACTACCTTTATTTTTTCTAATAGCCTCTAAAACCTCAGTAACTTCAGAATGAATTAAAGCTAGCTTATTTCCAATTTTATCGTGATTAATTGGCCCATCCCAAAATCCTTTTTTAATTGCTGTTTCATGTAGTACCGCAGACAATGCATCTAAGCCATACTGAGAAACTAACCTATCTTCATTATTCGAAATCATTTACTAATTCCTTTTCTTCTAAGTCTTTATCTCTAAGTCTAAAAGTAAAAGATTCTGTATCAGAATCATATGTTACTTTCATTTCTCTATTTTCTTGATTTGAATCTAAAAATGTAATTACTGGTACATTTATCTCTTTAAGGGTTGCTAAAATAGAAACCAATATATTACTGAGATTCATTCCTTCTATAAGTTGCTCTGGGTTATTGCTTGTCATATTATCTCCTTTATATTTAATGTGCCATCATCTAATTTAGATAGCACTACCTTACACTTCATTCCTTCACGCAATTTAGCAAGTGTCATCTTGTACATGGTAGGGAAGGCAATTGCTCTAATTAATTCTTTATCCTTATTTGCAAATACTATGTGGCTCATCATTTTACCCGCCTTTGTTTTAAATGGGGTAAAGTTAATAACCATATATTCATCTTCTTCTAAGTCATATTCTTTTCTGTAAAGATAATCCACAAAAAGATCTGAGCCGTTTGGATCTATATCTTTTACATTTATATATCTAGCAATTCTATTATCTCCTACAAGAATAAAATACATCTGGTTTGACTCAATTTGAGTATCTTCATGATGGAATAGACCAATTGTTCCAGTCTCGTCAACTAGCTCAACTCTTGCCCAACCAGTTCCACGTTTAATATTTTTAACCATACCAAACATTACAAATGAGCCTAGGTCATCAAAATCTTCAATTGGTCTTGCCTGTGCTTTAATTCTTGGGGGTATGCCCTCTAGATTAAATGTTGGTATACCAAGATACTCATAGTAATTATCTTTTTCATTTCCAGATCTTGGGTTATCTTCAAAAGCTGCCCCTCCGATTGCATTAAGTGCGTCTATCGCCCTGCTATTAATACCACTTCCCTTTTTAGAAGCTTTAGAAATTAAATCAGCATAGTCTTTAAATGGACGTTGTGCCATAAGCTTATTTGCAATATTATCTGATATGAATTTAACTTCCGCTAAACCAAATCTAATTCCCTCATCTTGCAAGGAAAAGTATATGTCTGACTCGTTGACGTGTGGCAGCATTATTCGAAGCCCAAGTCTTTTTGCTTCGATTAAGTATTCAGTCCTAGCATCTTTATCATTTTCGTTTTTAAGGATTGAAAACATAAACTCAAGAGGATAATAAGTCTTAAGCCAAGCAGTATAATAAGAAAGCATGGAGTAAGCAACAGCATGAGAGCGATTAAAAGAATACCCAGCATGCGCTTCAAAATCATGCCAAAGCTCTGCCGCTTTCTTTTCTGAGATATGCTCAGAAGCCCCGCTAATAAACTTATCCTTGAACTGGTCGAACTCTTTTGCATCTTTCTTTTTACCAATGATCTTGCGAACCTTATCGGCTTCTGACCAAGACATCCCTCCTAAATATACACAGGCTTGCATAACCTGCTCCTGATAAATAATAACACCATATGTATTCTCGGTAAAGTCTTTCATTAATACATGGCTATAGTCTACTGCTTCTCTACCATTTTTACGATCAATATACGAAGCGCCTACAGTATTCATTGCTCCTGGTCTTACTAGGGCATTTGAGGCAACCAAATCTTCAAACTTATCTACACCCATTTTCATAAGAAGATTTGTATATGGCGTTGCTTCTGCCTGAAATACACCTTTAGTATATCCTTCGCTTAACATCTGATAAACCTTTGGATCATCCATAGTTAATTCTGAAAGATTAATCTGCTTTCCAGATCTTTTTTTAATCGATCCCAATGTATCTGATATAACAGAAAGTGTTTTTAATCCTAGTGCATCAAGCTTAATCAAACCAATATCTGCAACAGTATCCATATCGTATGCTACAACTGGAATACGTCCAGAGACTTTATCTTGTGCGTCTTCACGAGATTCAACTGGAGCATACTTTCTTAGATCATCTTTTGCCACAACAACTCCTGCAGCATGAACACCTACAGATCTAATTCTGCCACGCAGTCTTTCTGCTAGCCATACAACTTCTGGGTACTTAGCTCTGAATTCTTTTGTATTCGGCGAACTTAAAAAGTCTTCGAATGTGTCAATTTGTTTTGTTGCACGATTTACTTCTTGAAGGGGAACCATAAATACACGAGCAGCATCTCTAATTACACCCTTATCTTTAAAGTATGTGTATGTAGAAATAGAAGCAACATGCTTAAACTTACCCTTTAAGTAATCTTTTACTTCCTTACGGCGTCTATCCTCAAAGTCTGTGTCAATATCTGGAAAATCATTTCGCTCTGGATTAATAAATCTAAAAAACAATAGGTTGTATTTAATTGGGTCTACATCTGTAATTCCTAGGGCATAGCAAACTAATGATCCCGCTGCAGAACCACGTCCTGGACCAACTCTAATTCCAGATTCTTTTGCCCAATTAATCATATCACCAACAACTAAAAAGTATGAGGCAAAGTTTTTAGAAGCAATAACCGATAACTCTTCTTCTAGCCTATCCATATAAATTGGGTCTGAAGCCTTCTGAAGGCTCTCTAAGCCCTTTACGGCCAGTGATCTTAGTCTTTCATCAGCATCTGTTTTTGGAACTGGCAGAAGGTCAAGGCCCTGATTAAAATCATAATCTCCAACCTTATTAGCAATCTCCATTGTATTTTCATATATATCAGTTCTATTTATATTAGATTTGTTAAAGTCTGACTCAATCTCAGATCTAGTTTGAATAAACAAATTGTAGTCTTGAAAAGATATTCTTCTGTCTGGGTATAAATAATTAAACCTGTCCAGCAT
>Ga0315906_10004820_pt1 | contig 17142 bp, 10 predicted proteins | sample LakEriMetagenome_4_FD_203526 | JGI IMG/M metagenome (GOLD analysis project Ga0315906, IMG submission 203526) | Freshwater fungal communities from buoy surface, Lake Erie, Ohio, United States - Buoy 2 MA122 | ecosystem: Environmental > Aquatic > Freshwater > Lake > Lake biofilm | place: USA... | reverse complement strand
CCAGTAGAGTCGACGGAATCTGCCATGGGTCAGCGAATGCGAGACCCGGGCCGCCGCTTCGCTGGAATGAGTCAAAAACAGGTCGGACAGGTCAGTCCCGAGGTGCGCGATCAGCCCGAGCCCGAGAGCGAGTTGCAGCAGCCGACTCCACTCGCCGCTGGCCCACGGGGCGCAAAGACCAAAGCAGGCGGCGCCGAGGATTACCGCATGCAGGGCCATCTGCAGCGGCAATAAAGGGCTCTGCCAAGAGTCGCGCCCTTTCGCTTGGGCAAAGAGAAAAGCGGTGTAGACCGCCGAGAGGCCGGCAAATACCAACAACAACAACCTCAACAGCGAAGCTGCCGCTCCGTTTCCGCCCAGCAACAAGGCAAGAAAATAGAGCGGCAAGAGGAGGCCGAATCCCGTAATGATGTATGCGCCGCGGACCAGCCAACTCCGCCACTGTGGCCGCAAGAGAACATTCAGAAACCGCTTGGGTTGATCGAGATCGATCACCAGCAGTCCGCCAGTCGCGCAGAGAAACAACACCGCGATCACGATCGCCAGAAACTCAACCCAGCGGGGTAGCGCGGCGAGCTGAAACAAGACTGCCGAAACCGGGAGCAGAATGGCGCCGGCCGCCAATGCCTTGGTCCAGAGGTAGGCCGTGACTGGCCAGCCCCAGAGGACCCCCTTTTTCGGCGCATCATATGCGCGCCGCGGCGGTGTCGCCAACGTCTGCCTCACGTCCTCAATCAAGCGGGGCGATACGCCCGCCTGCTGCTCGCCCAGGCTGAGCAGTTGACCGAGCCGATCAAGGGCGTGCTGTGTGGCCAGTTCGGCGCCGGGCGCATGATGCCCCACGCCCCGCACCTGCGAGCCCCAAACGCTCCCGGTATCGAGCGGCGACGTGCCGAGCGGGTCCAATGAAGCCGTGTCACCCTCAATGTAAAACAGTTTGGGGAGCGTCCCTTTTTCGACTTTGCGGGCAGTTACCTGATGACGCGAGCGGAGCCGTGAAATATTCGATTCCGGGTCGTCCAAATCGCCCGAGATGATTGCCTGCGTCGGACAAACGACAACGCAGGCCGGCTCCAAGCCGACGTCAACACGATGAGCACAGTAGTTGCACTTGGCAGCAGTATGCGTCTGCGGATCGATGTACAACGCATCATAGGGACAGGCTTGCATGCAAGCCTTGCAGCCAATGCAGCGCCGGTTATCAAAGTCAACAATCCCATCCTCGCGGCGATACAGCGCCGTGACGGGACAAATCTCGACGCAGGGAGCATCGTCACAATGGTTGCAACGCATCACCGAGAAAAGTCGCCGGGAATCGGGGAATTCACCCTTCTCGATATACTTCACCCAAGTCCGATTGACGCCGACTGGAACGTTGTGCTCCGACTTGCATGCCACCGTGCAGGCGTGGCAGCCGATACAGCGGCGATTGTCGATGATGAAACCGAAATTGGCCAAGGTTCACACGCCTGTCGAATGGGATTGGAAGAAATTCGATCGTTCCGTCCGGCACTACTGCCCCTTATTTGAAGGGATCCCGAGCGCTCGCTCAAGCATGGCAGACAGCCCGAAGGCACGAAGCAGCTACGAGTTGCCTCCGGGTTTGCGGAGCAACAGGGTCCAGCCTTGCGTGCGGATCCGGCCAAGGCGAACGAGCAGGGAGCGATGGCCGCCTGAATCCTCCAGCGGATGAACTTGCTCCAGTTCAAACCCGGCCGCGACAAGCTCGCGTCGCAGCGAGGAAAAGGTAAAGCTGCGAATCGGCAGCTGGCGGATTGTCCTTTGATCAGCGAACCGGTCGCCAAACTCGAGTTTAGTTTGCCACAAGCTTTGCAGACGATTGCGCAGGAGCCAGCTGAGACCTCCGGGAAAGTTCAACTGCCACCAGAGATTGTGACCGTGCAACAGAAGCCGGCCGCCTGGCTTGAGAATCCGAACGGCCTCCCGCAGAAATCGGGCGCGATTCTCCCGCCCGCGAATCATTCCAAACGTGCTGTAAAGGCACAGGCCGAAGTCGCAGCGTTCGCTTTGCAGGCCGCTCAACTCCAGCAGGTTGGCCTGCACAACCAGGAGCTTTCCGCTCCAGTCGGCCGGCAACTTACCGAGTTTGCCGCACAGCTGATTGAGCATCGGTTGACTCAGATCAATGGCCAAAACGGAGCAGCCTCGCTCGAGCAGGGGGAAAATCGAGCGGCCAGTTCCACAGCCGAAATCGGCGACGACTGGCGGACTCGTTTGCTTCCAACTCGCCAGCAGGCCGGCGACGATCGCGGCGTCTTGGGAAGTGAGCGGGTCTCCCACCAGCCCGGCGTCGTAGCCGGCGGCGATCGCTGGTTCGCGAATGTAATCCCAAGTCCCCTTGTCGATGCCCGAGGGCGGAATAAGCGATCTTGTTCGGCGAGTCACTGAAATTCCCGGTTCAATCAAGAGGTCTAGGGCAGATCGGGCGCGTTGCACGCTGGGCCTGCGAGGTAGAGCCCCGCGAGCAAGAGCAATGTACAACAAGTGCCGTTGGCAAATGGGAAGGGAACTGTCGCGTTCAGCGGGCGGGGGAGGGCTGGTCCACTGCCCGCAACGGGGCAAATTTGTTATCGTTGCCAAGGTTGACTGATGGAAGTCGGGGCAGCCATCTGGGTTGTCGAAATCCTCTCGCATTAGAAAGGTTAACGCTGTGGGAATTCGCGTTGCAATCAATGGATTTGGCCGTATCGGCCGTTTGACGTTCCGTAACCTGATGGAGCGGAGCAAAGAGTTTGATGTCGTGGCTGTCAATGATTTGACTGACAATCAAATGCTGGCCACCTTGCTCAAGTACGACAGCGTGCACGGCCGTTTCCCCGGCGAAGTCGGTTGGGACGCGGATAACCTGATCGTGAATGGTGAGAAGATTCGCTGCTTTGCCGAAAAAGATCCGGCCAAGCTGCCTTGGAAAGACCTGAACGTCGACGTGGTTGTCGAGAGCACCGGTGTGTTCGTCGGCAAAGCAGCCAATGGCAAGCCTGGATTCGATTCGCACATCCTGGCGGGAGCCCGCAAGGTCGTGCTCAGCGCTCCGGCCAAGGACGGTGTCGACCTGACCGTTGTGCTCGGCGTGAACCACGACCAACTGACCAAGGAGATGACCTGCATCTCGAATGCAAGCTGCACGACCAACTGCCTCGCCCCGGTCGCCAAGGTTTTGCACGACAGCTTTGGCATTGAAAATGGCTTGATGACCACGGTTCATGCCTACACCAATGACCAGCAGATTCTCGACCTGCCGCACAAGGACCCGTATCGGGCTCGAGCCGCGGCGCTGAACATCATTCCGACTTCGACTGGTGCAGCCAAGGCGGTTGCCCTCGTCATACCGGCCCTGAAGGGGAAACTGACCGGGATTGCCGTTCGCGTTCCGGTCCCCACTGGCAGCATGGTTGACCTGACAGTAAACCTGCAGAAGGAAGTCACCGCAGCCGACATCAACGCCGCAATTAAGGCGGCCGCTGAAGGCCCGATGAAGGGAATCCTGCGTTACACCGAAGACCCGATTGTCTCGACCGACATCATCGACGATCCGCACAGCAGCATCTTCGCCGCTGACTTTACCCAAGTCCTGAACGAGAAGGGGAAGCTGGCCAAGGTAATCTCCTGGTACGACAACGAGTGGGGTTACAGCTGCCGTACGGCTGACCTGATTGCCCGGGTTGGCAAGCTGTAGTTCGCCTGCAACCAGTCGACCGTAAAACAAAAAGGCCGGAACACTCCGCGAGTGGTCCGGCCTTTTTTTGTGGGGGCTCGGTTCGGCGACCACTTCGACAAGCTACGAAGCTTCAGCCCAGGTTGCAAACGGCCTGAACGCAGGGTTGAACCGCTGCCGAGGCGTGGTCCATCGAGCGGTGGTTTTAGCGGTCATCTTCCTGAGAGCGAGCGCCGCCGCGGGAACGACGAACTTCCAGCGGTTTGGGAGCTGGCAGGTCGAACTTCGAACCGGTCAGTTCCTTCAACTTTTCCTGCTGGTCTTTCGACAGCTCCTTGAGCAAAGTCTGCTGCGTCTCTTCGCGCAGTTCCTGGATTTTCTTCTGCAGGTCGGAGCTCAACTCCTTGGCCCGTTCCTTGAGCTTTTCCAGTTGCTCTTCCGACATCCCGAGTTCTTCGGCAAGTTTCTTGTCATTGAGGGCGTTGAGCCCCATTGCCTTCATTCGCTGCTGCAGCTGGATTTGCTTCAGCCGATTGACTTGATGAGGCAACAGGAGCTCTTCAATGTCACGGGCTTGCTGCTCTTTCAATGCGCGGATTTCTTCGCCGAAACTTTTGGCCTTTTCCGGATCAAAACCGCCTTTATTCATCGCCTCCATCTTCTGGCGAATCCGGGAGTTGTAATCCTGCTGCAATTTCTTGTACTGGTCGCGCTGCTCACCGACGAAATCAAGTTCCTCCTGAATGCTCTGCTGACTGAGCAGGCCAAACTGATCCATCATCCCCGGGAGCATCATTCCTTCTCCACTCATCATGATCGGAGCAGAGAAAACATTGCCCACACCCTCATCGGACGAAAAGCTCATGATCGCCATTTCACCATCCTCACCCTGGGAAGCGGAAATCGCAATTCCCATCGACTGGCTGGTGGTTCCTTGGGCCGGAGGAGCCGGCTCTTGAGCCAGGACAGGCGCTGAGAGGAACAGAGCTGAGCAAAGGGCCAGCAGGCGATTTCGTTTCATTGGTCTTTCTCCAGAGGATTTTGGAAAGCCAGCTTGGATGATGGCAATCCAGCATTGTGGCCAAGTCGGACGCGGGGAACAACAGAAGTTTGTCGGGCCCCAAGACAATTCGCCTGATTCCGCCCGGTGCTGGCGGAGATAGCGGAGTCGGGGTTCGGAGAAAGTCGCGCCAGAAGCTGCCGGCCCCCAAAAAAAATCGGTCCAAGCCGATTTCTGGCCGCAGAGCGACTTTCCGGAATCGAGGAAAACACTCGCTTTAACCGTTCGTCCGCAACTCGGCGGCCCAGCGCTGCAGCTGGGCAAATTGTTCAAAGAAATGGTGCGTGGGACTCCCCTGGGGGGACTTGAAGAAGCTGGCCAGAAAGTCCAGCGTTCCGCTGGCACCTCGCCGCGCAGCCAATTCAGCGAATCGGGCCAAATCGAGCACCAGCGGTGCGGCGAGGATCGAATCGCAGCCTTGCCAGGTGAACTGCATCATCATCGGTGTCTCGAGGAAACCACGAAAATGAATGTGGTCCCAAGCCGTTTTCCAGTCGCCGAGACTTTGGATGTATTCGATCGATACCAGCGTCTGGGGGGCATAACCAAGGATTTCCCCCAGCAGTTTGTCCTTACTGGCGACCTTGGTTGCCTTGTTGACCGGGTCATTCAGGACCACGCCGTCGAGATTGCCGAAGATGTTATGACCAACCCAACTCATCACCTCCAGATTGCGCGCCGCAAAGGCTGGAGCTAGAACGCTCTTCAAGAACGTTTCGCCGGTCTTGCCATCCCGACCGACATGGGCTGAGCCCCGTTGCCTGGCCAACTCGTCAATTGCCGGCAGGTCGCTGCCAAGCGAAGGAGTAAAGTTGACAAAAGGGTGCCCTCTCTCAATCGCGGCGATGGCATACAGCGAACTGGCCGGCAAGGGACATTCCGTCGTTTCCAAACTGGAGAGCAGCGATTCGACATCCCTCGGCAACGACTCTTTGGCCACCGGCGGCTCGGTCGAGGCAAGGTTTACAACCACCACCTGCTCGAGTTCCTGTTGAGCGACAAATTCATCCCAATCGGCTTGCAGCAAGGTGATCAATTCGCGAGCAGAACCCGCTTCGCGGGCAAATCCGGGGCTCATCAATTTCCGAATCGTGTTGCCGACATTGCGAACCACTCCGGGGCGGACGCGGCTGTCAAGCTGTTCCAGGTCCGGGCGGCACTTATCGACCAATTGCTCGGAAAAGGCTCGACTGGTTCGGGCCAAATCGTGGGCGCTGGCAACGGCGGTCGTCTGACGAATCTCATGGCCGCCGAGCACCCACCTCTCCCAGCCTGCAAACGGCAAATCGGCAAAGGCGGGCGTCTCACTGACCAATCCAGTCGGCTTGATCAGTCCTTGACGCAAAGCCGATAGTCCAACGGCAACCGTGGTGGCGACACCGCCGTGGGCGCCAACCAGCCATAAACCAATCTTGCGACTCGCCATATTCTGCTACTTGAGTTACTTCCGCGGAAACACGAGCACCGATGTCCCGCGACTTGGTTCGCTCATGGTTTTCGGCCTGAGATGAAATATTGAGATGAGACAAAGCTGGGGAAGAATTTGGCCTGACTGTTCCAATCTGCTGACTGTTTCCATCTGCCGGCTGTTTCCATCTGCCGGCTGTTTCCATCTGCCGGCTGTTTCCATCTGCCGGCTGTTTCCATCTGATTGGGTCTCCCCAACCAGTTGGAGTCCAGAAAAGTTCGGAGTCCAGAACCGCCCGGATATCCAAAACTGTGGTGGCCGGAGGGGTTGGGGCCCCACAGTCGCAGGGGCTGTCCTTGCGCTACTTGAGATTCTCCCCGAGAGAAATCAGCTTGGATCGTAAACGGCAAGCGGGGGGATGCAAGCGGGAGAACCCCGCAGTGGGGGCCTTTCTCAGCCTGACTGCGAATCCTAAATTATCACAACCGTCCGAATCCGCACGCTTTCAGTTTCAGCCCCCGGTAATGCTTCGTGTCCTCCACACTCAAGCCCTCGCCTGCCATGAACGTCAACTCTGCCCCAAGCCTGTTTGAGCACGTGGCTTCCGCTCCGCCGGACCCCGTATTCGGGCTGATGGACCTTTATCGCCAGGACAAGCGGACGGACAAGATTAACCTGACGGTGGGAGCCTACCAAACGGAGGCCGGCCAAACTCCAGTCTTGGCTTCGGTGAAAACAGCTGAGCGCTTCCTGCTGGAACAGGAACAGACCAAAAACTACCTGCCGATCGATGGTTCGCCTCGCTACAACCGGCTCGTCGCCGAGTTAGTGTTTGGAGCTGACTGTGCGGCGCTGGAGGCGGGCCGCATCGTCACGGCCCATACTCCCGGAGGAACAGGCGCGCTCCGCATCGCCGGCGATTTGCTGCGTCGGGCGATGGGCTGCAAGACCATCTGGATGGGAACCCCCACTTGGGCAAACCATCCGCAGATTTACGCGGCAGCTCAATTGGAATTGCAACAGTTCCCCTATCTCCACCCGCATGGAATCGGCGTCAACTTTGAAGAGATTTTGCGGCGATTGGCGCATGCCGAGCGAGGCCAGGCACTGCTTCTGCACACGGTCTGCCACAATCCGACCGGGTTTGACTTGACTCCCGTGCAATGGGAACAACTGCTGGACCTCGTCCTGGAAAAGCAACTAATTCCCATTTTTGATTTCGCTTATCAGGGATTCCACCGCGGGCTGGAAGAAGACGCTGCCCCGATTCGACGGTATATCGCCGCTGGTGGAGAGGCCTTGGTCTGCGGGTCATTCTCGAAAAATTTTGGCTTGTACGCCGAACGCTGCGGCTCGCTCTCCGTTGTCACCAAATCAGCTGATGCCGCTGGCCGCATTCAAAGCCAGATCAAGTCAATCATTCGCACGATCTACTCAACGCCGGCCAAACACGGGAGCTCAATTGTTGAAACGATCCTCGGAACGCCGGAACTGCGGCGGCAGTGGGAGTCGGAACTGAGCGAAATGCGCGAACGGATCGCCGAACTGCGACTCAAGCTGGCGGACGGGTTGAAACAGACGACCAGCAAGCAGGATTTTTCCTTCATGACTGGCCAGATTGGGATGTTCAGCTTCTCCGGCCTGACCGCCAAGCAAGCCGTGCGATTGCGGGACGAGTTCGGGATCTACATTGTGGAAAGCGGCCGAATCAACGTTGCGGGGCTGAACTCCGCAAATCTCCCCCGAGTTTGCGAGGCGATTGCCGCGGTTTTGTAAGGCCGTTTTGTAAGTTCGAGGAACGGCTTGGCCAGTCCAGCTCGCAACGATTAAACCAGGCCCCACTTTTTTCGCAGGGCCCATTCGGTCGTCATCAGACCGGCGAAAAGCAAGAGGAACAGCGAGCCGTCGAGACTGGTCGAGCCAAGTTGCCAGCGCTTCGGGACGGTGGTTTTCATTTCGGGAGGGTTGGCAAGGAGTTGGTCGAGCAACCCGCCGAGTTCCTCCGGGACGAGGGCCTTGCCGCCAAACTCTTTGGTTTGATCCGCCATTCGCGCGAGCAGTTGGGGATCGGCTGCGGGCGTGGCCTTCTCGCGGTCTTGGTCGAAGACGACAAATTCGACTTCGCTTTGACCGAGTTTTTCTCCGCCTTTTTTTCCCTCAACCCGGAGCGAGTAGATTCCCGGGCGGGCAATCGCCTCGCGGGGGAGCTGCGCTCGGCTGTTCTCCGGCGTGCGCGTCAGTGAAACCGGTTGGCTGGATCCGTCTGGTGCGAGCAGGGTGGCGGTCAGTTCTGCGTCTGCGATCGGTTGGCCCGCAGTATCTCGAGCGCCGGTGGTGAACACGAGTTGGCCTTGGGGTTGGTAGCGTCGCTGGGGCAAATCGATCCAGACGTTGTCGTTGGAGCGTCCATCCCGAAAGGCGAGCCAGAGCAGGACTTGTCTCCAGAATCGCTTGTACTCTTCTTCGTAGCCGTACGTCCACCAGCGCCAACTCGAATCGCCGGCAAAGGCGAGCACGCGACCACCGCCGTAGTTTCCCGCCACGAGAAGCGGTTGGCCGTTATCGCCCTCCAGCAGAACTTCGGCACTTTCCTTGACCCCTTGAAAGGAGTTGGCGCCGACCAGCGGAGGAAGCGAATTCCATTTCAGTCGGGAGTCGGGAGACTCGTCCAGCCGCGTCAGAAAATGTTCTTTCGTGGGGCGCAGCCGCAGGGGTCGCTCGATGTGCAAGTCCTTGCGAATTTCCCGATCGAAGTCCTGGCGCTCACCAGGCGCCATCGTAATCGGCAGAACATCCGCCAGCGGCGTCTGCTGGTACAGTCCGGGGCCGAAGCTATGGTATCCACCAAGCATCAGCAGCCCCTTGCCGCCGGCGATCTGCTGCTCGAGCGACTTGAGGCTTTCCTCCTGTTCGTTTGCCTTGAACAAGGCCCGCGAATCGAGATCACCAATGATGAACACATCGACTTTGGGGTCGGCGAAAAGGTCCTTGAGGTCAGTGCGCGGCCACGAATTGCGGCCACTGGAATAGATCGGAATGAACTCCAAATCGATTCCCTGAGCAGCAGTCGGAATGGTCCGGCGAAGATAGCTTTGCTCCCAGCCCAAGTTGCCTTCGAGGTAAGCGACTCGCAAGCCACCATCGTAAACTGTGAGAAATGAGGGGAGTTCGTTGTTCCTCAACGCCACTTCCGAGGGCAATGGCACGGCCCGCACTGTGAGGCGAAATCTCCCCGGATTCTCGGGAATGAAGCTCAGCTCAATCGGTCGCTCTTCATAGGCTTGCGTTGGAGTGATGAACTCGGTCGCAACGACTTTCGGCTCCGGTTCTTCGCGACTGGAGAGCAGGAGCTGCACCGTGATCTGCTGGTTCGTCACGCCTCGCGCCGCCAAGGTTGCTTTCACCGCCAGGCGGTTTTTGACAAAGATGGCATGTTGATCGGCGAGGTTGGTAATCGCCACATCAGCAACCTGCCCCACGTCGGCTGGGAGGCCGAAGGGAATACTGTAAAGCGGGATTTCCTGATCGACGAGCGTGGAAATCGCATCGTTCAGTTCCGTCTTGGTTTCCAGAGAGTTCTGCACGCCGTCGGTGGCGAGAAGCATGCCCACCAGCCGCTGGTCGCGGAGTCCGCGGACGGACTCGTAAATGGCCGAACCGAGGTCCGTTTCGCTGCCCTCGGGAAGTGCGGGCAATTTGGGGAGAGCATTGTCCAACTCCAGCGGGCGAAGGTCGTTGTCGAAACCGAAAAAGCGAACTTCAATCTGCTTTTCCCGCAATGCCTGAAAACGGGGTTGGTTATCGATCAGCATCCGCTTCATCGCCTTCCAGCGTTCGGACTGGTCAGACTGATGGGGGAGTTCCATCGAGCGGCTGGTGTCGAGCAGACAGAGCAGCAGGGCAGACTCGGCCCGCTCGGTGGTTGAGATGCAACCCGGGCGAAAGATGGTCAGGGCGACCAGCCCAATCGCCAGGCCGCGGACAAGCGTGAGAATGCCGCGCTGCCGCGTGGAGAGTTGGACAAACGAGGGCCCGACCAGCAACATCGCGGCCAACGCCGCAACTGCGATCAGCCCCAGCAGGGGCGGCATGATCGGCTGGAAACTGAGCGAATCCATCGGTACCTGGGGGACAAATCCTTTGCAAACCGGAGATGCCCGATTTTAGCGGCTGGACGGCGAAAAAGACACCTTCAGCGGACTGGAAGCGCCAGGCTTCGACCCATCGCGATTTTCCCGGTGGCGGATTATCCTGACTTGCGGTTGTCTCGACCATCAATCAGGTTACTGGCAGGTGACTTGAAACAGCGGACGGTCACCTCCTCGGGCCCGGATTCCCCCTTCCCCTACTTTCTGAACAGCAACGGAAATCGGATGAGCTGGCAGCAACTTCTCGACGAGTTTCAGGATCAACAGCAGACGATACAGGCGGGTGGCGGGAAAAAGGCGACTGCCCGTCAGCACGAAAAGGGCCGGTTGACGGCCCGCGAGCGGATCACCCGATTGCTGGATACCCCGGAGAGCTGGATGGAAGTCGGGCTCTGGGCAGCTTACCAGATGTATGAGGACTGGGGTGGTGCTCCATCAGCGAGTGTCGTTTGCGGCGTGGGCCGGATCAGCGGCCGGGATGTGATGATCATCGCCAACGACGCCACGACCAAAGCGGGGGCGTTTTTTCCGATGACCTGCAAAAAGGTTCTTCGGGCCCAGCGAATTGCGATGCACTGTCGGCTGCCGCTGCTCTATCTGGTCGACTCGGCGGGGGTGTTTCTGCCGCTGCAGGATGAGATTTTCCCCGACGAAGATGACTTCGGTCGCATCTTCCGCAACAACTCGGTGATCTCGGCGATGGGCATCCCGCAACTCGCCTCGATTATGGGCAACTGCGTGGCCGGCGGAGGCTACCTGCCGGTGCTTTGCGACAAGCTGATCATGACGGAAGGGTCGGGACTTTATCTGGCCGGACCCGCGCTGGTGAAGAGTGCGATCGGGCAGGAAGTTTCTTCGGAGGACTTGGGCGGGGCCAAGATGCACGCCAGCATCAGCGGCACGATTGATTATCGCGAGCCCGACGACCCGGCCGCCATCGAGCGGATCAGAAAGCTGATCGCGACTTATCCGGAGGACTCCCGCGCAGGCGTCTTCCGCCGCGAGGCCTGGGCCGACGAGAGCGTGAACCGCGCGGACCCGTATGCCAAGTTTCCGCTCGACCCCCAAAGCCGGTTTGATATCCGCGATTTGATTCGCTACCTCGCCGACGAAGGGTCTTTTCAAGAGTACAAGGCCGAGTATGGACAGACCCTGATTTGCGGGCACGCTCGCATTGGTGGTTTCCAGGTGGGGATTATCGCCAACCAGCGAACTTCGGCCATGACTCCCAAAGAGGGTATTCAATTCGGCGGCGTGATTTATCACGACAGCGCCGACAAGGAGGCCCGCTTCATCATGGACTGCAACCAGACCTGGACGCCGCTCCTGTTCCTGCAAGATGTTTTCGGCTTCATGGTGGGACGCCAAAGCGAGGAGGCGGGAATCATTCGGGCCGGGGCCAAAGTAGTGAATGCCATTTCCAACAGTCGGGTCCCGAAGATCACGGTGATCACTGGTGGGAGCTACGGAGCGGGTAACTATGCCATGTGCGGCAAGGCATTCGATCCCCGTTTCATTTTTGCCTGGCCCAATGCCCGCTATGCCGTGATGGGAAGCAAGCAGGCTGCCTCGACCCTGCTGGATGTCGCGATCAGCGCCATGAAGCGGCAGGGGAAGGAACCCGATGCGGCAGATTTGGAACTGCTGCGAGAGCGCGTCACCGAAGCGTACGAAACGTCGACCGACATTCGCTACGCAGCGGCCCGCCTTTGGGTCGATGGAGTGATCACGCCGGCCCAGACGCGGGCGACGCTGATTCGCTCGCTGGAAATAGTCACCCGGCACGCCCCGGATGAACCGTTCCGCACCGGTGTCCTGCAAGTCTAGGCCAACAGCTTACTAGCTTACTGTTGAGACATCGCTGCCGACCGAGTCCGACCTCAGCTTCGCTCCGCGGCGCAGAAATGCAGCAACTCGGCGGCGATGTCCGAGCCGGTAGCCGCCGAGAGGTACTTCCAACCGGGAGCCGAGTTGACTTCCAGAACGTAGGGCTGGCCCTGGCGATCGTAGACCAAGTCGACTCCGGCCAAAGGAGCGCCGACTGCCGCTGCGGCCTTGAGGGCGAGGCTCTGTTGGTCGGCCGTGGCCTGCCAGGCAGCTACCGTGGCGCCGCGGGAAGCGTTAGTCCGCCAGTCGTGCGGATTGGAGCGTTGCATGGCCCAGGTTCGCTCGCCGATGACCAGCAGCCGCAAGTCCCAACCGGCGTGGTCAATGAATTCCTGCAGGTACACCACCCGCCCGGCTTCAACCCAACTCGCGGAAGTCGCTTGCAATTCAGCCGAGGTGCGGGGCCGCTCCAACCCCCGGCCCTCGCTGCCAAAGATCGGTTTGAGGACGACGTTTCCGCCCAGTTGATCGGCTGCACGGAGCACCGTTTCCGCAGTTTGACAAACCACTGTCCGCGGGACTGGTAAGCCTGCGGCGCGCAAACGCTCGAGCGTCAGGTACTTGTCGACGCAGGTTTCGATCGCGCGGGGAGGATTGACCAGGCGAACCCCGCTTTTTTCCAGCGCAGCCAACCCATCCATGCGGAAGACCACCTGCTCAAGGCTCCCTCCGGGGATACCCAGCAACAACATCGCCCGGCAGTCGTTAAGACAAATGCCACCAGCCGTGATCCGCGAGCAGTTCTCTGTCGGAGCGAGTTCGATGTGCAACTGCCTGAGGTCGATTCGGGTCAGTTCGTATCGCCCCGCAGCCGCGCGAACCAAGTCGTTCCAATGCCAGGTTCGGTCGTGAGCAGCAACGGCAAGCAACATGGAGCAAGGCCCAAATCAGGCGGGAAGCGGCTCAGGCGGGTGCGGAATCTGACTTCAGTCCAAAGGATCGGAGCAGTCGCTCCACATGCAATTGCCCGGCCGTAAACACGCGCCCCGTGCGCAGATTGCAGAGCGTGGTTTGGGCTGGGCTGAAAAGCAGTTTGTCGATGCGGTAAAAGTCCCGCTCATAGCGTTCGAATATCTCGATGAACGGAGCGCCGAAATCAGGGGACGAGTCGCTCGTCAACCGGCCCCGCAACGCTTCGAGCTGAGCATCATCCGTCTCCACATACAGGTGCGAGCGACCGCCGAACAGGATCGCATCATTGCTCCAACCAATCCCCAGCAGATCATTCGCCGGAACTGGAGGCAAAGGGGCCCAACCGACTGCCGAGCGAACGGCTTTCAGGTCAAACCCCAACTCGAATAACTTGTGCAAGGTGGTCTCGACACTGCGGGCTACGATCTGAATCAGACCGGCGAGGCTTGCGGTTCGGGCAATCGCCACATGGAGATTTTCCGGCGAGACCTGGCACTCGGCGGCGAGACTGGCGAGGAGCGCGTCGGGAGGGAGCTTCCCCGCCTCGAGGACCAGCACAGCAACATCGCTCTCTTCGCGCAGTTGCAGATGTTCCAGCATCGGCTCGCGGCCCCGCAGCAATCGGGCTGGGCCACTCCCCATCGCAAAGTACTTCTCGCCGCTGACGGGCCAACCCGCGTATTGCCCGGCGATACAGGCTTGCAGCGGATGGTCTGTCGCCACCTGAATCGCAGGCAGGAATTGGTCAGCGAGATTGAGCTGAGTGAGCTGGACCTCGGCCAGCCCCGCCAGGCAGACTTCCGCCAGGAGTCGGCCCCCAAGCAGGGTTCCCGGATGCCGTGCGCCAAAATCGTAAATCGTCGCGCCGCAGGGGCTGGTGCTGACCCGCACGTCGAGAGCATCGAATTGATCCCGATACCAGTGCAGCAGGTTGAGGCTGCGGTGATTGAGTGAGCCAGTGAGCAAGGGGGCGGTGTCCGAAAGGGAGTTAGGTGACCGACAGAGTGTCATTCTGTTCCAGAGTTTTCGGGCGGAACAGGCCCAAACAAAAAAACCCCGCCGTGACCGACGGGGTTTTTCCAGTATCGAGCAAATCCAGCCAACGGCTGCTTACCAACCAATCGAAGGCACGCAGTTCGTCTTGGGAGCATAAGGAACCACCGGGTTCGGAGCACAGGAATCCTGCAGGAAGTCCCGAGGACCGCGAGTGGTGTAGTAAGGGTAAGCGTAGGTCGGTGCAGCAGCACCATTGCCACCCATCCCGTCGCCGGGGAAGTGAGTCGTGTGGGGAATCTGACCACCGTAAGGATGGTTGGCTTGGAGCCGAGCTTGGCGGCTGGTGAGATTCTTCAGCCTGCAGGCGAGGCAGAGCACTCCGTTGGAGCCGCAGCCAAAGCGACCGCAACCGGCGACCGCGCCAGCCACACCGGCCACAGCGCCGCCAAGGTGTCCACCTTGGCCGATCATCCCGTTGTAGCTGCCGTCGAAGCCCGAGCCGATTGCATGGCCGTGCATTCCATTGCCGCCCAGCGCGGGAAGATTGAGCCCGTTGGCCATCATGCCGCCTTGGCCGCCCATGCCGTTGCCAGCGAAGCCGGCACCCATGCCATTGCCAGCGAAGCCGGCACCCATGCCGTTGCCAAATCCGGCGCCGTTTCCGCCGCCGAACCCGTTCCCACCACCGAAGCCATTACCTCTGCCAAAACCATTGCCGCCGCCAAAGCCGCCCTGGTTGCCGCCATTGTTGGCATAGCCGCCGTTGCGACCATTGCCACCCGCGAACATCCCTCCGTTGAACAAACCACCGCGGTTGGCGAGACCACCGTTTCCGCAGTTGCCATTGCAGGCAGCGTTCCCGCAACCGCACGCGGCACCATTCCCGCCGGCGTTCATGCCGCCGACGTTCATCCCGCCACGGACCATTCCACCGCCGAGCAAACCACCGCGGCCATTGCCACCGTTGGCAGCACATCCGCAGCCGCTGGCATCGCAACCGCTGCCATTGCAGTTTCCATTGCCGTTGCCGCCATCACAACCTGCCGAGCCGCAGCCACAGCCATGGCCAGCTCCCGGTCCGCGACCGGCGTGAACGTTGACTCGCAGGCCGGCGCCCTGTCCACATCCACAGTTGCCATTGCCGCAGTTGCCATTGCCACCGTTGCCACTGGCATCGCAGGCGTTGTTGCCGGCGGCATTGCCGCTGGCGTCGCATGCGCCCGAGTCACAGGCGTTGTTACTGACACGGTTGAACAAGCCACCGCGGCCCCAATTACCGTTGCCGAAGAGGCCATTCCCCATTCCGTTCCCGCCGATGCCGTTACCCCGGCCTGGGCCGGCATCGCAAGCGCCGCTGTTGCAGTTGCCTGAATCGCAGTTGCCTGAATTGCAATTGCCGTTGGCATCACAAGCTCCGGAGTCGCAGCCACCAGACAACAGCCCGCCATTCCGCAGACCGCCAAACAGTCCACCGTTGCCCGAGCCTGGACCGGCGTCGCAGCCGCCGTTGCCGCCAGCACCGCAGCTGCCATCGCAACCTTGGCCATTGCAGCCACCGGCCAGACCGCCGCGATTCAGCAGACCTGTTCGGTTAAAGCCGCCGGGCCCCGCATCGCAGGCACCCGAATCACATCCGATTCCGCCTCGGCCGGACATCGTCGTACAGCCAGTGCTGCTGAGCGCCAGCAGCGTCATGGCCAGAAGGAAAAACGTGGAACGCATGGTCAAATTCCTTTTCGATACTGGGTCTGATCCGTCATCCTGATTCTTCCCCAGTTGGCCACGCGCAGTGCCTTGTCACACTCGCCCAAGCGGCGAGTGGCCTGGCCTGGCTGAGTGAATCAGCCGAGCGGCTAAGAAGTCTGGGTCGGATCAGTCTGTGATTGCGTGATTCGCAGTCGGACCGGTGCGCGGGAAAGAGCACCAGTCACGGCACCGCAAACTCGACGGTGCCAAGCCTCCAATGCCGGGAAAACCCGGAATCTGAAACTCCAGATGGTTCATCGGATGGATAATCGGGAGAATTGAGCAAATCAGCAAACGAGGAATTCACGGTAATCCGCTTTTAATCCGAGCCCTCACTACAACCCAATCAATCGTTAAAGTCACCCAAATCCGAACCTCCCCCAGCCCCGCGCGGCAAAGCGACTTCAGATTGCGGGAGGGATTTGAGATTGCCGGGACGAGAGCCAGCTCGGACGCGGCCCAGCCCAACCGACTGGAGCCTGCCAACTCGGAGCACTCCTCCAAGCCCTCGGGGTTGGCATGCCCCAAAAAAGCGGAGATGGGGATTAAAACAGTCACAACGAATTTGGCACGGAGTTTGCTCTTTTGGGCCGGCGGAAGTGGTTCTTCCTGACGAACCTCACCCTTGCGGTGAGGTCAATCGGGCCGGAACTGAGACGAGGCAGAGCCAGGGCTGGGCGTGAAAACGACCAGCCTTGGCCGCAATTTTGATCACCGTTATCGCAAAACAGGGCCGCAACTTTCGCGGCCCTGTTTTATTTTGCGTGTATCAAAATTGAGCAGCTGTTTTATTTTGCTGCAACCTCGCAGGTATGGAATGAAGATCGCTTTGCTCCGGGAAACCGCTATACTTTGGTTGCGGTATGTCCCAACTTTTCTCTGCCACTCCGCAGGAGCAGACGATCATGACCTGCGTTCGAGGTTTTCGACGGATGCTTCCAAGCCGGAAACTTTCTGGATTCTGGGCACTTTTGCCCTTTCTTTTGGCCATCGTTGGGGCTGAGCAGCCCGCCTTCGCTCAGGAGCCAGTCTCGGGTGGACAGGTCCAGCGGATTGACCAGCTGATTTCGCAGACTTGGACAGACTATTCGCTGACCCCTAGCCCCGCAGCGACGGATGGCGAGTGGTGTCGCCGGGTCTACCTCGACTTGATTGGGCGAGTTCCCACCGTTGATGAATTGCAAGCCTTCACCGGCGACAAGTCTCCAGCCAAAAAAGAGCGGCTGGTTCGAGATCTCCTCTACGGTGAACGCTACACGGGTGAGTACGCCCGCAACTGGACCACGGTCTGGACCAACCTGTTGATTGG
>Ga0315906_10004818_pt1 | contig 17149 bp, 13 predicted proteins | sample LakEriMetagenome_4_FD_203526 | JGI IMG/M metagenome (GOLD analysis project Ga0315906, IMG submission 203526) | Freshwater fungal communities from buoy surface, Lake Erie, Ohio, United States - Buoy 2 MA122 | ecosystem: Environmental > Aquatic > Freshwater > Lake > Lake biofilm | place: USA... | reverse complement strand
AAGGTGTATGCCATGGCAATAAATATGTAGTTTTGCACCTCTATGGATTCCTTAACCCAAATTGTACTCGGCGCTGCTGTTGGTGAATTGGTGCTCGGTAAAAAGCTAGGAAACAAAGCTATTCTGCTCGGCGCTGTGGCCGGAACCCTCCCAGATCTAGATGTAGTAACCTCTTTTTGGAATTCAGATGCAGTGTACCGCCTCAAGATGCATAGGGCATATAGCCATGCTGTTTTTACGCATCTATTGGCTTCTATTCCATTGGCATGGTTGAGTGTAAAACTCTCTCGCCCTGACCGAGAAACCCGATTCTCAGTATGGTATTTATTTTGGTTTTTAGGCCTCTTCACCCATGCGTTGTTGGACTGCTGCACAACCTATGGCACGCGCTTGTTTTTGCCATTCACTGATTACCAAGTAGCATTTAATAATATTTCCGTGGTAGACCCCCTCTACACCCTACCCTTTATGATATTCATCATCACAGCCATGCTTTTCCCAAGGGAAAATAATGCGAGAAGTGGACTTACCTGGGTTGGCGTTGGGATTAGCAGTGCGTATATGCTGCTCACTGTTGGACTGAAATACGGCGCGCATGATACATTTCACAACAGTTTGCCGGGGCATGTAAAATACAATCCTAAATTAGAGCTAAACTCCAGTCCTACCATTTTAAATTCGGTGCTGTGGGCAGGTATTGCCACTACTCCAGACAGTTTGTATGTTGCCGAATATTCTTATCTCAATCGCGGCATACCAGTAAAGTGGATTGCCTACCCGCGACATTTAGAATTGTTGAGCAACGTGGACTGCGAAGACGTAAAAACCCTAATTTGGTTTGCCGATGGACAGTATTTTGTAGAAAAAGACAGTGCCGAAAATTTGAGTTTTTACACTGTGAAATTTGGCCGTGCCAATTTCGGTGAAACAGAGGCATCTGAGGCCTTTTTGTTTTACTTCAATGTACAAATAAATAATGACAATTACAAGGTAATTGCGAACGAACCAAAAATGGATGGGAAAATGGGTGATGCGTTTTCTCAACTCAAGAATCGCATCGGAATTTAAACGCTAAAATGGCTATTTCGGTGGACCCTGACTGCCTTTAGGTTTGAAATTGCCTTTTTTATTGGAATTAAATTTACCCTTATTTTTAAATTTTGGATTTCCGCCAGCATGGGATTTCCCCGGCTTATATTCAGGAGCAGGACCGAGCTGTTCGGGGATGGGTAATTTCTCTACTACCATATCCATGAGGCTTTCAATCCTATGAAATTTATTTTGATCTAAGGGTGAAATCAGTGTGTAGGCTTGTCCTTCGGCAGCGCCACGCGCGGTGCGGCCTATGCGATGGATGTAGTCTTCTGCATCTGCAGGAACATCAAAATTAAGGACAATTCCAATATCGTCAATATCAATTCCACGGGAAAGCACGTCGGTAGCCACCAACACCGGGATACGCTTGCTGCGGAAACCCATGAGCACTTCTTCACGTTCGGCTTGTACCAAATCTGAGTGAATCGCTTTAATGGCTACACCACTTCTTCTGAGCTCTTTTTCTAATTCTTTTACCTTAATTTTTGTAGATGCAAAAATGAGAATACTCATGTCTTTTTGGTCTTTGAGAAGCTGCACCACAGTCGGTATTTTTTGATTCTCATACACCACAAAAGCGCCTTGTTTTACGCGTTCGGCAGGCTTAGAAACTGCAATATTTATTTGTTCTGGATTCACCAGTATTTTAGCTGCCAAGTCTCTGATTTTTGGAGGCATGGTTGCGCTAAAAAGAAGGCTTTGTCTGCTTTTTGGAAGAAAAGAAATGATGCGCATAATGTCATCAATAAAGCCCATATTTAACATACGATCGGCTTCATCGAGCACAAGAAATTCGAGATGGTCGAAATTTGTATTTCCCAGATTCATGTGTGACATGAGTTTTCCTGGTGTTGCGACCACAATATTGGCACCTTCTTGAAGGGCTTTTTTCTCGCGTTCAAAACCAGCACCATCACCCCCGCCATACATCACCAAGGAGTTGACAGGTGTATAATACGCAAGCCCTTGAAGGGTTTGATCAATTTGCAGGGCCAATTCACGGGTAGGCACGATAATCAATGCGCCAGTCGTGGTGCGCGGATTGGCGGTAAACTCATCTAAAATGGGGAGCAGAAATGCAGCGGTTTTCCCAGTGCCAGTTTGGGCACAGGCGATTAAGTCTTTTTGTTGTTGAATGAGTGGGATTGCGGCTTGTTGTATGGGGGTTGGATTGATAAAACCGGTGGCGTCCAACCCGTCGAGCAGGTCCCAGGTGAAATTAAAATCTTCGAATGTCAAAGCAGTTTGGCGAAGATACAACGTAAAAGGGGCACACCCAAATATTTGGTCGCCGCTGCCATTTTGGGTTTTGGATTTGTGTATACCAAAGCGGACATGGCAGTATTTTTACTTGAAATTAACACAGTTTGCACTAAATTGCAGCCTTAGTCATATTCAATTCTATGACCTTCGAATTCAAAACACCCAACAACCACGAAATACAATCGAAAGAAACCGGCAATTCCGGTAGCGGTTCTTCGCCCATTCAAAGCAATACGGACGTTAAAACCGCATGGATTGATGACAAGGCTTATGAAATCCGCGACGGAGAAACCATTCTCCAATTTGTCCGCCGTAACCTTGGCAACGATTTGGTGCCCACCCTCTGCGATGCCCCCAATTTAGATCCATTTGGTAGTTGCCGTGTATGCAGTGTTGATGTTGCCTTGCAAAAAAATGGCGCGGTGAGAAGCCAAGCCAGCTGCCATACTCCCGTTACTGCAGATTCTTTCATTTATCCCAATAGCAACCGTATCCAAGATTTACGGAAAAATATTATTGAATTGGTCCTCACTGACCATCCTCTAGATTGCCTCACCTGTGAGGTAAACAATAACTGTGAATTGCAATCGGTGGCTGCCAAAGTAGGTGTGCGCACCGTGCGCTACCCCGAGGGAAAAACACACCTCGACCGCAAAAAAGACCTTTCTCACCCCTACATGACCTCAGACATGAGCAAGTGCATCAATTGTTTCCGTTGCGTGCGCGCCTGTGATGAAGTGCAGGGACAATTTGTGCTGAGCATGGCAGGCCGTGGATTTGACAGCCATATCGTAAAAGGCTCTGAGGTAAACTTTTTTGAAAGCGATTGTGTAAGTTGCGGTGCCTGTGCACAAGCCTGTCCTACCAGCGCAATTAGCGATGTATTTGAAAGCAAAAGCATTGCCAATACTGAAAAAACACGCACCATTTGCACCTATTGTGGTGTGGGTTGCAACCTAGAAGTGGCTACTGTAAATGGCAAAGTTAAAAGCATTCAAGCGCCCTACAATGCAGAGGTGAACGAAGGTCACACATGCCTTAAAGGACGCTTTGCATTTGGATTCTACAACCACCCCGACCGCCTGCGCACACCCCTTATTCGCCGCAACGGCGAGTTGACCGCCGCAACTTGGGATGAGGCCTACGACTTTATCGCAACCAAACTCACTGAAATCAAAGGCACCCATGGGCCGGATTCTATTGCTGGTATTTCCAGTGCGCGCTGCACAAATGAGGAAAATTACCTGATGCAGAAGTTTATCCGCACCGTGATTGGCACAAACAATATCGATAGCTGCGCACGTGTATGTCACTCACCAACCGCCTTGGGCATGCAGAGAACCTTTGGTACCGGTGCTGCTACCAATAGCATTATCGACCTCAAACAAGCCGACTTAATCATGGTTATTGGCGCCAATCCCACGGATGGACACCCGGTAACTGGAGCAAAACTCAAGCAGTTTGCCATGAAAAAACCGGCCATTGTTATTGATCCTCGCCGCACCGAAATGGCGAAATACGCCAAATACCACCTGCAACTCAGACCGGGCACCAACGTGGCACTGCTGAATATGATGTTGTACTACATCATTTCTGAAGGACTTGAAGACAAAGAATTTATCAAAAACAGAACTGAAGGTTACGATGAATTCAGAGATAAAATCCTTGCCCTGGATGTAGCAGAAGCAGAAAAAGTAACGGGTGTGGATCGCAATCTTGTGCGCGACGCAGCTATGGCCTATGCTACTGCGAAAAACGCCATGAGCTTCCACGGTCTCGGCGTAACAGAACATACCCTTGGCACATTTACCGTTATGCAAATTGCGGATTTGGCCATGATTACTGGAAATATTGGTCGTCGTGGCGTGGGTGTGAATCCGCTGCGTGGTCAAAATAACGTACAAGGTGCAGCCGACATGGGTTGTCAGCCACACCAAGGCGCAGGTTACTACGACGTTACTGTACCAGAATACCACAAAATGTATGAGGACTTTTACGGAGTAAAATTGCCAAATTACGTTGGACTTAAAATCCCACAAATGTATGATGCTGCGCTGGCGGGCAAACTCAAAGCACTATGGCTGATGGGTGAAGATGTGGTTCAAACAGACCCGAATACCCACCACGTAAAAGCAGCACTCGCTGAACTGGATTTGCTGGTTGTGCAAGAAATTTTCATGACCGAAACGGCGCTTATGGCTGATGTGGTGCTTCCTGCAGCAAGCTTCCTTGAAAAAAGCGGTACCTTCACCAATGGCGAACGCCGAATTCAAAGAGTGCAGAAAGTAGTTGAACCGCTTGAAGGCACCAAGCCTGATGGACAGATATTGGTAGAAATAATCAATAAAATGGGCGGTAAGCAAGCGCCTTACCATCCAGATACCATGCTCCAAGAAATTTCGCAGATTGTGCCTTTCTTCGCCGGTGTTAAATGGGAAGAGCTGGGCGACAATGGCAAACAATGGCCAGTACTGCCCGACGGTTCAGATACTGAAGTTCTACATATAGAAAGCTTCAAGCGCGGTAAAGGCAAATTCGTAGCGGCGGATTGGCGCGAAACACCTGAAATATTGAAGAATGGCGCTGAATTTCCATACATCATTACCACCAACCGCGAACTGGAACATTACAATAACGGCACCATGACCCGCCGCACCGGTAATGTTAAAATCTTGACGGAAGATGTGCTCCTAATTCACCCCACAGATGCAGCACGCCATGAAATTCAATCTGGCGACATGGTATGTGTGATCAGTGCCCGAGGAAAAGTAGATATTAAAGCCAAGGTTACGGATGAAGTAAAACCAGGGGTGCTCTCTTCTACCTTCCACTTCCCGGAAATTGCAATGAACAATATTACCAGCAGCGAATGCGATACCGATGCCCTATGTCCTGAATACAAAGTAGTAGCCTGCAACATTCGCAAGAGTAAGGGTCAATACAAAAATGCAGCGGTTTAGAATTGCCATATTCGGTGCGCTATTCATTTTCATTTTCGGAATTGGCAATTTCGCATGTAAAAAAAACTATACGGATTGCCAAAGATGTGATTGCTCGGATGTAAAAGCTGCAACAGGCAATGGAACCGTTGATTCATTATTGATTTTTGTTCCAAACATTTTCACCCCGAATGGGGATGGCACAAATGATGCTTTTAGACCCTCTTATAATGCAGATTTTATTGCGACAGCAAAGCTTGAAATATTTAGCTTAAATAAAAAAGAATTGCTGTTTCAAACCCAAGAAATATATGGCACGTGGAATGGCAAAGACTCAAAAGGCAATGAGCTGGGAGAACGCATTTTTGCTTGGAAATTTTCAGGATTAACCAAATGGAATAAACCCTTTAGTCTAGAAGGTGAGGTCTACTTGCATAGAGGCACATGCTATGATAAAAAAGAACCTGCCAAATGTAGGTTCCCAGATCAAATTGATCCCAAATTAGGCTTTATATATCCAACAAGCGAAAAGTCTTGTGACTAATATTTGTCTATTGAATCATCCACCCTGCGCTTTTACACATTCAACTCCTTCCTATCCCCTTCCATAAATACCTTTGACCTATGAAAGTACGACACATAAAACCCCTTCTTTTTCTTGGCAGCTTCCTTTTGGTACTGCAGCTCCTAATCGCTGATGAAAAACCCCAAAACACCCTTACATGGGATAAAGACGTTTTTCCCATTTTGGTAAGACATTGCGGCGGCTGTCATAGTAGTATGTGGAATTACTATAGCGGCACAGAAGTGCTTAGGTATGATACGGTGAAATCACTAATTGAAAAAGGCACCTTTGAACGGGTGTTGTTTACCGAAAAAACCATGCCCCCACCCGCAAAGCGCCAACTTGCTGATAGCCTGCATCTAGACTCTAGCTTGGGGGTAATTAAACAATGGATACAGCTTGGTGCACCAAAGTAATCCTGCGTAATTAGCACCCCTTAATTTATGCTTTCAAAGTACCAAACAGGGCTTTGAATGTGTCCATATTTTCTTAAAAATTGCAACTCTTCCCACAATGCAATGATTATTTGCAAAAAAGCCCAATAAAAACCGGGGTTTTTGCATTTTTTCGTAAAACATCCCCTGCTTTGTTGAAATCGCCTTGATTTTCCATAAACAAGCTTCACTTTTTATCCATTTATTCGCAGGTAACCATGAAAAAGGTATTCCTCCTCGGTCTTTCCATGTTTTGCCTTCTCTTGTTGAATGCGCAAACCCAAACCATTCGCGGCAAGGTCGTGGATAAAGAAACCCGACAAGCGCTTGCAAATGTAAGTGTAAAAATCACAACAGCCACAGCAGACAGCCTGCTCTCCGCTACCGCAGATGCCAATGGCGAATATGCCATTGCTGGAGTAAGCGTAGGGCGCCACAATTTGTTGATTACCCTTCAAGGGTACAAAGAAGTGGTGCTGCAAAACATCATTGTAAGCTCCGCGAAAGAAGTGATTCTGAATATTGAAATGGAGGAAATGGTAATGGAGATTGGGACGGCCCGCATTGTTGCCAAATCAAAACAAACCGAACCCAACAACGAAAACGCATTGGTAAGTGCGCGTCTGTTTACAGTGGACGAAACAGACCGTTTCGCAGGGAGCCGTGGAGACCCTGCCCGAATGGCCAGCAATTTTGCGGGTGTACAAGGGGCAGATGATTCCAGAAATGACATCGTAGTGCGTGGGAACAGCCCGCAAGGAGTATTATGGCGCTTGGAAGGTATTGACATTCCCAATCCAAACCACTTTGCCATTGCAGGTACCTCTGGCGGTCCTATTTCCATAATCAATAACAAAATGCTTGGAAACAGCGATTTCTTTACTGGTGCATTTCCTGCGGAATATGGCAATTCCGTAGCAGGCGCTTTTGACCTTAAAATGCGCAGTGGCAATAACACCAAAACAGAGTTCAGCACCCAGTTGGGTCTCTTCGGTTGGGACCTCATGGCAGAAGGCCCATTTTCAAAGAAAAGCAAGTCCTCCTTTTTGGTAACATACCGCTACTCCACACTAGCAATATTCAATGCCTTAAACATTAACCTAGGTACAGACGCCGTTCCTCGCTATCAAGACCTGTCTTTCAAAATGAATTTCCCCCTCGGAAAAAAAGGCAATCTTTCCTTCTTCGGAATCGGTGGCAATAGCAACATTGACATTATTATTAGCAATCAAAAAGAAAGCAGCACCGAACTCTATGGCGACGACGACCGTGATCAATACTTCAAATCGCGCATGGGTACCGCAGGCAGTGTGTTTACATGGAACTTAAATAAGAAAAGCTACCTCAATGCGGTTGTAGCAGTAAGCAATCAAAATATCAATTCCATGCACCAGTTGGTATTTCGTCATGCCATCGACAGCTTTATCAGGCCCAGTGGCCAAAAAGCCTACAGGTATGAAAATGATTCAATTATTAAAAATCTAAGATATACGTTCAAAACTTCAACGATAGGAACCAACCTATTTATTAATACCAAACTGTCCAGTCGTGCCTCTATTAAATACGGAGTGCAGATCACCCAGTATATCTTCAATTTCAGAGACAGCGCAAGAAACTTCGACTTCGCAGATACAGCCAACTACTGGAAGTGGTTTGACCGATGGAACTCAAAAGGCACTGGACTCATGCTGCAACCTTATGTGCAGATGAAATGGAAACCCACGGCAAAATGGCAGGTTTCAGGTGGTATAACTTCACAAATTTTCACCATTAAAGACCAATCCTCAGGATTGTCTCATACCAGCACTGAAGCCATACAGCCGCGCCTAGGTGCCCGGTATCAGTTGAGTAAAAAACAATCCCTCAACTTTGGTGCAGGTTTCCATAGCCAAATCCAACCCGGCTATACCTATTTCTATATCCTTCCCGGAAATACGAGACCCCACAACCTTAATATGGGTATGACCCGCAGCAAGCATTTGGTACTCGGTTTTGACCAGGTCATTGGAAAAGACAAACGCTTCAAATTTGAGACCTATTATCAAACCCTGTCCAATATTCCGGTAACCACGCGTCCGAGCTCGTTCAGCCTTGCAAACACGGGTAGTGGGTTCAGTCGTTTCTTCCCTGATACCTTGGTAAATAGCGGAACAGGTACAAATTATGGCGTTGAATTTACCTTCGAAAAGTCATTTACAAAAGGCTATTTCTACATGGCAACCTTGAGTTTATTTGATGCCAAATACAAAGGCAGCGACGGCGTAGAACGCAATTCTGATTTCAATACAGATTACGCTTTTAACGCTTTATTTGCCAAAGAATGGAAAGTAAGCAAACGCGGCATACTTAACCTAGGCGGTAAAATCACCATGGCCGGCGCAAGAAGGTATTCACCAATTGACACCTTTGCTTCTCGCAGACAAAGAGAATATGTGGAATTGGATGCGCAAAAAAACACATTGCGTTTTGGAAATGCCTACAGCCGCATAGATGCCCGTATAAGCTATAAAATAAATGCGAAAAAAGTAACCCATGAAATCGCATTTGATCTGGTGAATATTACCAATAACAGGAACATTCTGAAATACTCCTACACTAGCGATGCACCTTACTTCAGAGAAGAGTATCAGTTGGGGTTCCTACCCGTTTTCTACTATAAATTAGATTTCTAATTCATTGGTTTCGTATACATAAAAAAAGGCGCCGTAATGGTGCCTTTTTTTTTGTATTGCTTTATGTTCTCCCTAAATTAGGAACTGTTACTTCAATTTCGAAAAGACTTTCTTCCCCTTGGCAAAATAATTCCAAACAAGTCCTTGCATCATCATACCTTTCAAGTCCTTTCTCAATACAGCCCCAGGATTCGTTGGCGTATTTGGCTTCATGGCGTCAAATGCTTTGTGTGCCTTCCAGACTTCAGGTATGTGCGCTATTTTTCCTTGGAGAATAAAAAAACAAGCCGCTAAACCATCCAATAATTTTCGTTTAAAAATTACTGAATCCCGTTCTGATGCATGCAGATTTTTATGCAACATCAATAAATTATTACGAAAATTCAAAAATGTTTTACGCGGACTCAAATTGCTCAGCGTGCCCCCACCCATGTGATATACCACACTGCTAGGGCAAGCCAATATCTTATATCCGAGCAGCTGCAATCTCCAGCACAAATCAATTTCTTCCATGTGGGCAAAGAACGTCTCGTCTAAACCTGCGGACTGTTCCCAAGCCTCTCTGCGCACTAAAAAACAAGCACCTGTAGCCCAAAACAGCTCTTGCACATCATCGTACTGTTTTTGGTCTACTTCTACATTGCCAAATATTCTTCCCCGGCAAAATGGATAGCCGAATTTATCAATAAATCCACCGCAAGCTCCGGCATACTCAAACTTATTTCTATGATAATAATCCAATAGTTTTGGCTGTACTGCGCCTATACTAGGATCTTTACCTATCAAATCCACCAAGGGTTCAAGCCAATTCTGCTCAGGTTCTGCATCGGAGTTAAGTAGTATAAAATAATCTGCTTTTCTATTCTTTAATGCCGCATTATATCCACCCGCATATCCTTTATTCTCAGAAATTTCGATCAGTTCAATTTCAGGGAAGGTGCCACGCACAAAGGCCACACTGCCATCTGTGCTGCAATTATCAGCAACAACCACAGACACCCCTTCCATCCTAGATTTCTCAATTACCCTTGGAAGCAAAGTTTCTAACAGCCCTTGGGTGTTAAAATTGAGTATAACAATATCGATGGTTATTGGCATTACTTATTGTCTGAATCTCTGCGTGCATAGGGATAAAATACAAATCGTGCTTGCGCCAAGGTTACAAAAAACACACACATATTTTGCTTTGCATTGCCATAAGCCGTTTTAAATAATTCTACCTTATCGGCAGGAATAATGCCTGATTCAACAAAATCCTCAAGCATAGAGACATTGATATGATAGGGCACTTGATACTCTCCCGCATCAAATAGCACCTCACCCAAATCTTCAATATTGCCTTCATGGGCGATAAAAATAGGAAATTCTGTATAGCCTTGGCTTATCATTTCGGTGCTTACTTCTAGCAGGGGACCTGATAGTTCAGCCAATTCTGACTCAAGAACTTTAAGCTCTTTTTCTGTTTTGTCAGACATTAATGTGTAATGTGAATGCGTTCAGTAAAGGTTTCCGAACCCCGAAGAACTTTAATAAAATAAAATCCTGCAGTATATTCAGATACATTAAGAACCGCAGATTCACCGTTGAATTTGAAGGTTTCTAATGCTGCACCAGCCATGGAGTATACCATAACATCTGCTGGCTTCTGATTGCCTTCAAAACGAATGTGCACCTCCTCTGAAGCAGGGTTTGGATATACCTTAACAAGCGCTTTTAACGGATTTTTCACTGCGTTAGTTCCGGTGGGTTTCAATTGCAAATACCACATACCTCTGCCATGGGTATAGATAAACAACGTGCGGTCTTTGCGCATTTTTATTTCATGCACGGCTACATTCGGGATTCTCAATTCTTTCACCCAAGTGGTTCCGCTATCGGTACTGTAATACAATCCAAAATCAGTACCTGCAAACAAGTTCTTTTCAGGATATGCAGGGTCTACAGCTACGTAATTGACAGGTAAACCTGGAGGCAAATTTCCTGACACATTTTTAAATACTGGGTTTGCGCTATTCAATCCTGAAATGCGCCAAACACGCGGCTGTGTGCTGTAGTTGCTAAAACTGATAAATACACAATATCTATCATTAGGATGCACCACAATAGAATTGAGAAAGTCCGAAGTAATAGAAGCTGGGAACGCATTGTTATAACTTACTTCGCCACCTGGCTTGGCATTTACAGCCTTATCGATTCTGTACAACTGGGCTGCACCGCCGCCAGTGTACACTACAGGATTTTCTTCTGCACTGATACCAATAGCCTTAAGTTGACTGCGCAAATTGGTAATTGGATCCCAACTGTCTCCACCATCTACCGAACGGTAGAGGTATTTGTTCGTGCGATAATACAATTGCATCTGATCCGCAGGATTCATCGCATAGGCATTGATAAAATTCACCCCATCTGTGGCAAATCGGGCATCATCAATACCATCCGTAAACGAGGGAATAACAGCAGGATTGAAATTCTGTATTCTTCTAATGCCCTGATTCTGGGTTGAAAAATACGCAATTTTACCATCCTGCAACCCGATATGCGCGTAGGCACCATCGGCGCCATAATACTTTTGAGATGTCAATTTAGCAGTCGCCACATGCGTGCCATTATCCTGCGTTCCACCAATGGAAGCAAAGTCATTAGGCCCAAAATTTCCCGCATAGAATTGGGTAACATAATACCCCGTATTTAATGTCTCTTGTACGTTCGCCGATGTATATCTGTATTTGTAAATTCCACCATCAGTACCCACTAAGAAAAATCCTGTGTTGCTATAAAAAGGCGACATTGCATGGTGGTCTGCATGACCCACATTCTTACTAATCCAATTCTTGCCACCATCATTGGTTTGTCCAATATATACACCACCGGCAACAGCAACGTTGGTATCAACAGGACTTACTCCAAGCATCACACAATAGGTCTGATAACCTGAACCAATATTTGTAGGAGCAGTTTGTTTTATCCATGTTTTGCCGCCATTACTGCTTTTAAAGAAACCCGCTGGGGCGTCATTAAAACCATAACCTTCGAGCAGTGCATACACTACATTCGGAAAATTACGGCAGTTTGCCAATTGAACCCTGCCATATACACCAGAGCCAGGCCAGCCTGTTATCGGTACGGTCTTGAAAGTACCCTTTTTACCGCTGCTGTCACTGGCGTAAATCTGATTCGTATACATACCTACCAACACACGGCCATTAGGCAATACCAATAATGAATTGGCCTGCAAACTGCCCGTGCCTAGCACCTGCTCAAAGGTTTTGCCACCGTCTATGGTGCGGAATACACCACGCGTGTGCGTACCTACAAAAAAGGTTAAGGAATCTGTAAAAGAATGTTTGATATCCCAAATGGTTGAAAAACCAGACAAGCCTACAGTTGCAGACAGCACTTGGAAAGTCTTGCCCCCATCGGTACTCTTATAAATACCATTACCATCTACATCTGCGCTATTGGCTCTTCCTTCTCCTGTTCCGTAATACACGATATCAGGATTAAATGGGTTGTGAACAATACAACTTGCCATTAAGGAAGTTTCTTGGTCATTAATCGGAGTCCAGGTTTGACCCCCATTTTCACTGCGCCATACACCACCAGAAATAGCTGCAGCCAATATGACTTGGTCGTTACGAGGGTCAATCCAAATACTGCGGGTGCGTCCGCCAATGGCTGCGGGCCCCATTTGCACAACCGTATCAATGATGTCCTCAGTGCCACGGCTTTTCACTTGCATGCGATCCCAGGCTGCCCATTTGGCATATTGCCAAGAAGGAATTTTTCCAGATGCATCCTTTTTCTCTGCAAACCACTGGTCATAATACCCTGGATGCTCCCCTTGTCCCATAACATTAAACGAACTCAATGCACGAGCCCCCATGTATAAAGTGCCTATAGCAAAGAGCAAACCTATGCTGCTGAAAATCCCTTTCTTATTCATGTATATTTCTTACAAAATTAACAAAAATGCCTGAATTAAGTTGATCAATCCTTTAATCCACTCATCGAATGAGTATCACATTGAGGTCTATCACCGCGCGGTTGTGCACCTGCATGCGATCCCATCGCGCCCATTCTTCGCGCATCCAATGCGGGAATACGCCATTGGCAGGCATTTTCTCGCGCAACCATTGATCGTAATAGCCTGGATTTTCGCCTACTATTAATGGAGTAATTCTTGAAAATTGTTGCAGGCGCTGCCCAATAATCAAGAGCATAAATACCATAAAAACAGTAGAAGAATAACGCAATATTCTCATGCCTTCACCCCTTCAGGGATAACAATAGGCACTTCCATTTCTTTTATTTTGGAAAATCCGCCATATACATTCTTTACCCTGTAAAATCCATTTGCCTTCAATATGGAACATGCAATCATGCTGCGATAGCCACCTGCACAATGCACTTCATAATCCTTTTCTCTATCCAAATCTTCTAACTTATCCTGCAAGTTTTCAAGATTCACAAGGGTCGCATTTTCTACAATTCCGCCGGACCACTCTGATGGTTTGCGCACATCGAGAATCGCTTGTTCGCTGTATTTGGTATCCAATGCAAATTCCTCTGGGGTAATGCTAATCACCAAATCCAACGGCTTAGCAGCCGAAGTCCATGTAGGTATACCACCCGCTAAATACCCTTTTATATTGCTAAAGCCAACGCGGGTAAGACGCACAATACTTTCACGTTCTTTTCCCTCATCAGCAAGTATGACAATTTTCCTGTCCAAATCAAAAAGCGTAGCAGCCCAAATTGCATATTGTCCATTCAAGCCAATATTGATCGCACCCGGGATAAATCCATTTTCAAAGACATCAGGAATGCGTGTGTCCAAAACCATAGCCCCCGCTTTCATTTCAGTTTCAAATTCAGCAAGCACAAGCGGCTTTGCCTCATTCATGATTTCATCAATCAGGGAATATCCATTTTTATTCAAGGCGGCATCTGCAAAGAAATAGGCAGGGGGTGGCGCGATACCATCGGTAACTACCTTAATGAATTCATCTTTGTTCATGGGTTGAAGCGCATAGTTCGTGGCTTTTTCCTTGCCTATAGTACTCTGAGTCTCAGGTCCTAAACTCTTGCCGCATGCGCTGCCTGGGCCGTGCCCCGGATATACAATCACGGTATCTGGCAACTTCACAATTTTGGAATTCAACGATTCGTAAAGCATTCCTGCCATGTCTTCCATGGTCATGTTCGCACCGGCTTGGCATAGGTCAGGACGGCCTACATCTCCAACAAAAAGGGTGTCTCCTGTAAATATTGCATGAGGATTATTGGTCTCATCAAACAACAAATAACAAGTACTTTCCGGTGTATGACCTGGGGTATGCACAACGCGCAATTCCGCCGCGCCTAGCGCAAATACTTCCGCATCTTTTGCCACCACACAGTCAAAACCCGTTTCGGCGCCCGGCCCAAACACGATGGTGGCTTGCGTGGCATTGGCCAAATCCAAATGCCCACTTACAAAATCAGCATGAAAGTGCGTTTCAAAAATATATTTAATGCTTGCACCCCTCTCTTTGGCTTTGTGCACATAAACCTCATAATCCCGGATAGGATCTATGATGGCTACTTCTCCGTTGCTCTCTACATAGTAGGAAGCCTGCGCCAAACAATTGGTGTAGATTTGCTCAATATGCATAACGGCAAATTTAACGTTTAATGCACAGATATTGTTTCCCCAATTCCTTGAATTAGCATACAGGTTTTCAGAGCCTGGTAAGTCATTATTAAAATATTCAATTACTGTAGGTTAATAAAAATACGCCATCAAGGATGAAATAAAAATACCCCACCCGCGTTATCCCAATATGAGGTATCCAATAGCTTTGGTCATTATTTTCCTTCTTTCCTGTCAGCAACATGAAACTGTAAACGCACAAGAAGAAGTGATTGAGGCACTTTCCCGAGCTGAAAATCAAAAGAAGATCAGTCTTGATCCTGGAACCCACAATATAAAGGACTTCACCTTTAGTACAGCGCAGTCCTACAATCCATTGGCAGATAAAGGCAACAATGCCGTGTACAACCCGGATACTCAAGATATCCAATACCTGCAACCCCGCACCCAAGTCATAGCCTATAATCCCGCTTCTGATACGGTATTGTATGGCGCTGCTGGAAGCATTATTGCTATTGCAGGACACAGTTTGGAGACCAAATCAGGCGTGGAAGCTACAGGTACAGTTACGGTTCAGCTTACGGAATATGTAAAACCTTCTCAATTCGCGGCAGAAAACCTGATTACCCGCACCACGGATGGTATAATACTCGAAACAGTAGGCATGCTCAATATTATTGCCTTGCAACAGAATGACACCTTACAGCTCAAGGATAAACATCCTATTTCCGTTGCCTTTCCGCTAAAAAACACACGTAAAGATTTTAAAGTTTGGGACGCCGTGCGCAACCAACAAGGCATGGCCGAATGGGAAATTCAAGATCAAAACGACACACTAAACGCACTAAAAAATAGAAAAATAAACGTGCAAATGGTATTACATGCAGGGGATACTAAAAACCAACCTGCACGCCTGCGAACTTGCAGCGGCGCTGGCTGGCAAAACTATTTTAATAGGCGTTTTGTTTTTCCTGAAAATATAGGTGAAGAATTAAATGATAATAAAAACTTTTTAGCTTATGCCTTTAAAGTAAACAAATCGGGCAGGGTGGTAAATGTATTTGTTGAAGATAACTTATATTCAAAAGAAGTATATAATTTGAGTAAAAAGTACGAGAATTATGTAGAGAATTTTCTTAAGAAATACCCCAAATTAAATGTGTGCAAAATGCCAGATGCGCACAAACGTACATTTCGATTTAAGGTTATGTCTGGGGCTGCGCAAAATCCGATGGAACTTGTTTACATAAGTCCAGAGGAAGGCGGTTATACCGCCGAAGAATTGGCAGAAATGTACAGCGAGACGGGTGAAGCAGTGTATTTAGATGCCTGGATGAACCGGACAGGAAGCCAATCTCAGGCCGTTCCACAGACCCAAGAAAAGCTCAGTACTGCACTGATGAATAAGGCCTTGGGTGTCATTGGAAATACGGGCAGGGTGGTGCTCAAAGTCGCCTCTCTAGGCTTAATCAATGGAGACGCCTGCGCCAATCTTCGTGTAAAATCCCAGTTCAAAACGGCGGCGTACTTTAAAGTGCTCATCCAAGGCTCAGGATCTGCTGTATATTTGGTGTTTAAAAATGTACGGTCTTTCCTCAAAGGAAGCGCTGAGAATGGCGGACTTATCACTTTTGGCGACCGACTGCCCCCAGGACAAGAGGTGTATTTGGTAGCCCTTTCTGAAATTCATGGCCAAAAATATATGTCAAAAGTAGAATACGTAACGGACAGCCAAACCATAGCCATAGAGCCCAATACGCCCTTTAACCTACAAACCTTTCAGCAGTGGATCGACAATGAACCGGCTGCAAAAAAAGACAAGAATCCAAAGGCGAATTAAGCCCTAAGACCCTTGTCCATTAAGTATGGCAACGTAGTCCTTCAAACATTGTATTTCTGTGTCTAAAACAAAATGATTGAATTCTGTGTCCCCTTCTTTTCGGGAATTTTCTAAGGACTGATAATACAATAGCCTTTCAGTGGTATCGCCTTTGATATTGGCAATTACATAACCGTGCTGCAGGAGTATTAAATTCATAAGCAAGCGCGAGGTACGTCCATTTCCATCTATGAATGGATGAATGGCTACCAACCTCGAATGCATTTCAGCTGCGAGCAACACAGGCTGTATATGCTCGTGTTTCCGATACCATTCCAGCAGGCCTTCCATTTGAATGGAAACTTCCCATGCATCCGGAGGCATGTGCTTGCTGCCCCCAATACGAACTTGTAAGCTGCGGTATTTACCCGCATTTTCGCGGTCTATGCCGCGCAATACAAGGTTGTGTATTTGCAAAATAATGCCCTCGGTAATTGACCTTTTTTCTTGAACCAATTCCTTAATAAAAGCCACCGCCTCGGCATGGTTGATGGCTTCCAAATGCTCGCGCATGCTTTTCCCTGAAATCGTCAACCCTTGGTTTATAACCAAATCAGTTTCTTGCAAGCTTAGGGTGTTGCCTTCTATCCGATTGCTGTGAAATGTATACTCAATATCTAGCGCTTCTTCTATTCTGTAATTGCCTTTGCTTCTGATGCGGTCTAGCTCA
>Ga0315906_10004816_pt1 | contig 17154 bp, 11 predicted proteins | sample LakEriMetagenome_4_FD_203526 | JGI IMG/M metagenome (GOLD analysis project Ga0315906, IMG submission 203526) | Freshwater fungal communities from buoy surface, Lake Erie, Ohio, United States - Buoy 2 MA122 | ecosystem: Environmental > Aquatic > Freshwater > Lake > Lake biofilm | place: USA... | reverse complement strand
GAAGTTGCAGATGCACCGGCATGCAGACGTGCCCGCTGCGGCCAAGCCCTAGTGCGCAGGCGTGGGCGCGCTGACGAAGGCGGTCTGGGCGGCGGACGGATTCAGCCACTCCCAAGAGCGCCTGAGGCTCTCGGCGCCGTCGAGACCCGGCCGACCCTGAGATACTGCCACCATGTTCGGCATCACCGATTACGGCGCCTTCTGTGCGGCCGTGCTTCTGTTTCTGGCCCTGCCGGGGCCCGGCACCTTTGCCTTGCTCACCTCCACCGCCAAGGGTGGCTTCAGGGCGGGGGCGGCGGCCACGGCCGGGGTGATCGTGGGGGACCAGGTGCTGATGTGGCTGGCGGTGGCGGGCGTGGCCGCGCTGCTGGCGGCCCATCCAAGCTGGTTCCGTGCCATCCAGTACGCGGGCGCGGCCTACCTCGCCTGGATCGGGCTGAAGCTGCTTTTCGCCAAGGAGGGGGCGGCGCCGCCCATCCGCATCGAGCCGCACCATTACCTGCGCCAGTCGCTGTTGATCACGCTGCTCAACCCCAAGGCCATCGTGTTCTACATGGCCTTCTTCCCTCTGTTCATCGACCCGTCGCGCCATCAGGGCATGGTCACCTTCACGGCCATGGCGGTGACCATTGCCGGCATCACGGCGGCTTACTGCCTGGTCTTGTGCGCGCTGGCGGGCCTGGTCACTGAAAAGGTGCGCAGCCACAAGCGGCTGGCGCGCTGGATGGAGCGTGCTGCCGGCGTTTTCCTCATCGGCTTCGGCCTCAAGCTCGGCAGCTCCTGATGCGCATCTTCTGCATTGCCAACCAGAAGGGTGGGGTGGGCAAGACCACCACCGCCGTGAACCTGGCCGCGGGCCTGGCCAAGATCGGCCAGCGTGTGCTGCTGGTGGACCTGGATCCGCAAGGCAATGCCACCATGGGCTCGGGCATCGACAAGCGCCAGTTGCCGCTGAGCGTGTACGACGTGCTGCTGGAGTCCGCCAGCGTGGCCGAGGCACGCCAGCGCAGCGACAAGGGCGGCTATGACGTGCTGGGTGCCAACCGCGAGCTGGCGGGGGCCGAGGTGGAGCTGGTGGGCCTGGAGCGGCGCAACGAACGCCTGCGGGCCGCGCTGAAGGCGGCGCAGGCCGACCACGACTTCGTGCTCATCGATTGCCCGCCCAGCTTGAGCCTGCTGACGCTGAACGGCCTGTGCAGCGCCCACGGCGTGGTCGTGCCCATGCAGTGCGAGTACTTCGCGCTGGAGGGCTTGAGCGACCTCGTCAACACCATCAAGCAGGTGCATGCCAACCTCAACCGCGACCTGCAGATCATCGGTCTGCTGCGCGTGATGTTCGACCCGCGCATCACCTTGCAGACCCAGGTGAGCGAACAGCTCAAGGCGCACTTCGGCGACAAGGTCTTCCAGACCATGATTCCGCGCAACGTGCGCCTGGCCGAAGCGCCCAGCTACGGCCAGGCCGGCGTGGTGTTCGACCCCTCGTCCAAGGGCGCGCAGGCCTACGTGGCGTTTGCGCAGGAGATGGTGGCGAGGCTGGGCGGCTGATGCCTGCGGACAGCCCAGGCGCCGGCAGCACGCAGGCCGCAGCCGGCGCCCAGGTGCTCACGTCAGCCGTACCGCTGACCTTGCTGCAGGGCATCGAGGACAGCAGCCTCAATGCCAGCGCGCCGCCGCAGCAGCGCTGGCTGGATGGCTGGATCGTCCGCTACAACCCCGGCAAGGCCAAGCGCGCACGATGCATCAACGCCGTCGCCCCAGGCGTGCGCAGCGCGCAGGACAAGCTGGCCGAGTGCGAAGCGCTGTTCCGCGAGGCGGGCTTGCCCCTGGTGGTGCGCATCACCCCGTTCACCCAGCCCGCCGGGCTGGATGCGCACCTGGCGGCGCAGGACTGGGCGCGGTTCGATGACACGCGGGTGATGGTGCTGCCGCTTCCGTTGCCGCAGCGGGCCCAGCCGCCCGCAGACATGCCAGGTCTTCCCGCCGGCTGGGCCGAGGCCGTCGAGCACGCTCAGGCCTTTGCGCACACCGTGGGCGCGCTGCGGGGCTCATCGCCTGTGGAAGTCGAGGCCCACGCGCAACGTGTGACCCATTCCCCCGTGCCCTACACCGGCGTGGTCTGGCGCGATGCGGCGGGCCAGGTGCAGGTGTGCGGCCAGATCGCCCGCGAGGGCGACTTGGTCGGCCTGTACGACATCTTCACCGCCCCCGCGGCCCGCGGCCGCGGCCTGGCCACCGCCTTCTGTGCAGCGCTGCTGGGGCGGGCCGCGCATGCCGGTGCCCGCACGGCATACCTGCAGGTGGACGCCGCCAACGCCCCGGCCCGCCAGGTCTACTTCAAGCTCGGCTTCCAGGACGGCTACACCTACCACTACCGGAGCCGCAGCGAAGCGGGTGCTCACTGATACCGGATTGCAGTCTTATTGGCACTAAGCTTTTGGAACCAGCATTGGCAAGGGCCGAGTGAACTCATCACGTTCACGCTGTGAGTGAGGCAAAAAGTAGGCTGCTTGCTCTGCTCCTAAAAGGCAAGACCGGCGTTATAGGCTCTTTCCCTGCCCTGTCGAGAGCGTCATGGTCATCTTGAGTCTTTCAGACTCGCGGGAGTACGCGGGTACGAAGTGGCGCGAGAAGATCTTTTCAAGCCAGTCGGCCATCTGCGCCCCCTGCTTCTCGTAGCGGTCGACGTAGGCCTCCCACATGCGGGAGCTGTCGAAGAACTGCGGCAGGCGCGACTTTCCTGGCGACAGCTGCTTGCGAAGTGTTTCGGGGTCGAACTCCCGGAGAGCCGCCTCCACCGCAGCTCGGCTGGCTGCTACCGTGGCAAGCTCATGGACCCGAAGCTCATCCACCGCTTCTCGCAAAGCTGCATCGGCCGGCTTGAAGCCCGGCATGCCGTTTTGGGCGATCAGCAGGTACTGCAGCGCGGAGGCCAAGTCGATGCCCGTCTTCAATGGATTATTGTCGCGTGAGGCGAGCATGGTGCGGTCTTCCACCCTCAGCTCTCGCTTGAGTTCGGCACGAGCGTTCAGCAGGTCAATCAGTCCGCTGACGATCAGCTTGACGGCTTCACCAACGCGTTCCCAAGCCGCATCGTCCAGTGCAGGCGTTTGATTAAGCCCCAGTCCTCGCGCGAAGGCGCTGGCCGCCTGCGCATGACCAGTTCCCCCCGCAAGGCCCGCCGCTGCTGGGCCGGCATCATGGCGCGGCGCGGCGGCGGGTATCGCTGCCTGGCCGGGTGCGGCAGAACTGACGACTGGGCGCGCTGGCAAGTCGGCGGCATGAGGTGCCGGTGCCTGCTGGCCGGGGCCGAACCAGGACGAGTCTTGAAACGGGTCGGCACTCGATCCCCCACCAAACAACGCGTCGAAATCCAACTCCTGCGGCGCGGCAGGGCCTGGGTATGTTGACTTGCCAGCGGGCTCTGGGGCCTTTGTCGCAGCCGAAGACCCTGCCGGCGCACCGACGTTCCAGCCAGACTCCAGCGCAGCCCAGGGGTCGGCGTTGCTGCCGCCTGTGGGTAGCGGCGGTGTCGCCGGAGCGCCAATGGAGTTCACAACGGGCTGTGCTGCTGCTGTTGCCGCCCCCTGCGGCAGCCGCAGTGGCAGGTTCAGATCGTGCACATGGTCGGTGGCAAGACGGCCCGGGCCCTGCGCAGGCGCAGGCGTGCCGGCTGACTCGGTACCCATCCCCAGCCAGTCATCAATGTTCATCGCCCCGCCACCGGTGCGGCTGGCTGAACCTGCTCCCACACCGCCCAGAAGGGACATCGGGTCATCGGCAGACACGTGCCCGCCCGTGGACGGCTGCGCCAGGTTGTGTCCGAAAGAATGAAACTCGCCACCAAGCCCGGGACGGGCCTGATCCGGCCCCGCGGCTGGAGATTGGGAGATCGCGGCAAAAGGGTCTGCTGCGGCGGGTGCTGGGGGCTTTGCGCGAGGCACGCCCAGGGCATCAAACGGATCTGAGCCCCGCCCGAAGGTCGGCCCTGCGCCACCAAAGAGCGATGCGAAAGGATCATCGGCGGCGGAGGGGGCGCCCACCACAGCGAACCCACCCCCCGCTTCGGCTGCTTCGATGCGAATCGTGTACGAACCCAAGGTCACATGACCACCCAGGCCAATGTGCACTGTCTGCCCAGGCGCGAGCTCGCCCTGGTTCGTGGTGGCCCCGTTGACCGAAGACAGGACAGTGATCTGGACACCGAGGCCTGACGCCGCAATGGAAAGGTGGCGACGAGACAGCAGGCGGTCCGGATCGGGCAGATGCAGCGTGGCCGCCGGATCTCTTCCAACAATGGCGGCCGCGGTGCCTTCCTCAAGCAGATGTGTTCGGTTCAGCGACGGGCCTTCGGCGCGCAGTAGAACGGGCATTTGCGGTGCAACTCAGGGATGGGAAGACTTGGGATGGCCAGCGCTGGAGGCGAACCACCATCACACTGATGGCGGCCGGTTCCCGCAGGTTTGGAATGTGGTGTGCCGGCGGCGCAACCCCGCCGAGTGGTTGAACGGTTTGCATAATAGGGTTAAATTGATCGAGCGCAGCCTTTTGAACGTGCAGTTCGTTGCCCAGGGGTTTTGCGTCGGGCTGGCGTGCGAGGCCCGGGTCGGTTGGGACTGATAAGAAAGTAGGGTGGGTTCATGTCGGAAATCAGCCGCTCCAGGCTCTTCTCGAAGCTCGGGCCGACGGCCTACAAGGCGCTTGAGTCGGCCACGGTCTTCTGCAAGATGCGGGGCAACCCCCACGTCGAGTTGGTCCACTGGATCTTCCAGCTGCTTCAAGCCGAGCGCAGCGACTTGTCACTCATCGTCAAGGCGTTCGACCTCGACTCAAGCCGACTGCAGGCAGACCTGACGCGGGCTCTGGACGCCTTGCCGCGAGGCGCCAGTTCGATTTCAGACCTGTCGTCTCATATCGACGAGGCCGTTGAGCGGGGCTGGACATGGGCCTCGGTGATGTTTGGCGCTGGTCATGTGCGTAGCGGCTCTCTGCTTGCGGGTATCGTCAAGTCCAGCACGCTGCGCAATGCGTTGTCAGGGCTTTCGCGCGAGTTCGATCGCATCAAGCCCGACCGCCTCGTCGACGAGTTCGACACCCTCACCAAGGGCTCATCCGAGGAAGGTGAGGGCCAGTCGGCAAGCGGCGCCGCTCCTGGCGAGGCCTCCGGGGCCATGGCGGGTGAAGGCGCCAAGGGCAGTGCGCTGGCGCGCTACTCGCAGGATCTGACGGCCAAGGCTCGCGCGGGCGAAATTGACCCCGTGCTCGGGCGCGATGAGGAGATTCGCCAGATCGTCGACATCCTGATGCGGCGGCGGCAGAACAATCCGATCCTCACTGGCGAGGCCGGTGTCGGCAAGACCTCGGTTGTCGAGGGATTCGCGCTGCGCGTTGCCAGGGGTGATGTGCCCCCCGCACTGCGCGAGATTCGAATTTGCTCGCTCGACCTCGGCATGCTCCAGGCGGGAGCAAGCATGAAGGGCGAGTTCGAGAACCGTCTTCGCCAGGTGATTGACGAGGTTCAGTCCTCGGTTCAGCCCACCATCCTCTTCATCGATGAGGCGCACACCTTGATCGGTGCCGGGGGAGCTGCCGGCACGGGAGATGCCGCCAATCTGCTCAAGCCCGCACTTGCCCGCGGCAAGCTTCGCACCATCGCGGCCACCACATGGGCGGAGTACAAGAAGTATTTCGAGAAGGATCCGGCGCTCACGCGCCGCTTCCAGGTGGTCCAGGTCGACGAGCCGGATGAAAGCCGGGGCATGCAGATGCTGCGTGGCGTGGTGCCGGTGCTGCAGAACCACCACAAGGTGGAGATTCAGGCCAGCGCTGTGGAGTCGGCTGTTCGCTTGTCGCACCGCTACATCCCGGCGCGGCAGTTGCCTGACAAGGCCGTGAGTCTTCTGGACACCGCCTGCGCCCGCGTGGCCGTGAGCCAGTACGCGACTCCGGCACCGGTCGAAGACCGTCAGCGTTCCATCGAGGTTCTGACCACCGAACTCGAAATCCTTGAGCGTGAGTCCAAGCTCGGAGGCGATCACTCCAAGCGCATGGCAGAGATCGGCGCGCAACTCGCGCAGGCGCGCAGCGAACTTCAGGCACTCGAGGAGCGCTGGTCCAGGGAGAGGGACCTCGTGACGCAGATTGTCGATTTGCGCAACAAGGCCGCTGCAGGTGACGAAGCAGCCGCGGCGTCCCTGCCTGAGCTCGACAGTGCGCAGTCAGCGTTGCGTTCCTTGCAGACCGACCTGCCCTTGGTGCTCCCGGTTGTTGACGACATGGCGGTGGCGGCTGTGGTGCAGGACTGGACCGGCATCCCTCTGGGCAAGATGGTGGGCAATGAGGTTCGCAACATACTGGCCTTGGCCGACACCCTGAACCAGCGGGTCATCGGACAGAAGCATGGCCTGGAGATGATTGCCAAGCGCATACAGACTTCGCGCGCCAAGCTGGACAACCCGAACAAGCCCATTGGCGTGTTCATGTTGTGTGGGCCGTCGGGCGTGGGCAAGACCGAGACAGCGTTGGCCCTGGCCGACACCCTGTACGGGGGCGAACAGAATGTCATCACCATCAACATGAGCGAGTACCAGGAGGCGCACACGGTCTCCTCTCTCAAGGGGGCTCCCCCCGGTTACGTTGGGTACGGCGAAGGCGGTGTCCTCACCGAAGCCGTGCGCCGAAAGCCCTACAGCGTTGTCCTGCTCGACGAAGTCGAGAAGGCCCATCCCGATGTTCATGAGACCTTCTTCCAGGTCTTCGACAAAGGCTGGATGGAGGACGGCGAGGGGCGCTACATCGATTTCAAGAACACGCTCATCCTGCTGACATCCAATGTGGGCAGCGAGGAGATCATGCGCATGTGCGCTGACCCGGAACTCGCACCCGGGCCGGAGGCGATCGCCAAGGCATTGCGCGAGCCGTTGCTGAAGGTGTTCCCCGCCGCATTGCTGGGGCGCATCGTGACCATTCCCTACTACCCGCTTTCTGACGCGATGCTGGGCCAGATCATTCGCCTGCAACTCGACAGGATCGTCAAGCGGGTGCGTGCGAACCACGATGCCGATTTTGTCTACGGCGACGATGTGGTGAGTCTCGTGGCTTCACGTTGTACCGAGGTGGAGAGCGGCGGCCGCATGATCGACGCCATTCTCACCAACACCATCCTGCCGCGCGTCAGCGAAGCCATATTGAACAAGATGATCGCCCAGGAGCGCATCAGTCGCGTAGAGATTGGAGTCGAGGGTACGGAGTTCGCGTTCCATTTCGCTTGAATCCCGGCAGCTGGTGGCCGGCGCGGCCGGCTCGAACTGATTGCTGTCCTGACCAACCCCGCTGACCTGCCCGACCATGAGCACAGAATTGGCCCGAGTCATCTGGTCGGAGGGGCTCTTCCTTCGTCCTCACCATTTCCAGCAGCAGGAGCGCTACTTCGAGGGCCTGCTGGAGGCCAGGCTTCGGCCCCTTGCGGCTTCCGGTCATGGCTTCAGCCGCCTGAGCATCGACACCGCACTCTTGCTCCAAGGCAAGGTGCAGCTGACGGCGGCCTCTGGCGTCATGCCTGATGGCACCCCCTTCGAGGTGCCCTCAGAGGCTGCCCATCTCGTGCCCTTCGATGTCCCCGAAGGCACACGTGATGCGACCTTGCATCTTGCGGCGGTGCTGCGACGCACGGGCGCCAAGGCCTTCACCCTTGAAGCTGCCGGACAAAGTCAGCGGCGGATGCGTTACGCCGGGCTGGACAGCCGGGTGCAGGACAACGTCGCCGGGTTCGACGCGGAAGCTGAAGTGAAGCTGGGTGTGCTGACGCTGTCGCTCGGACTGCAACCCTCGTTGGATGGCTCGATGACCTCTTTACCCGTCGCGCGCATCATTGAAAGGCGCGCGAACGGGGACGTGGTGCTTGATGGGAAGTTCGTCCCCCCGCTGATGGATGTCGCTGCCCACCCTCGAACGCGGGCTTGGCTCGACGAGATTCACGGCTTGGTCAAGCAACGAGGGGATGCATTGGCCTCTCGGATCGGGGCGCCAGGAACAAAGGGCGTGGCTGAATTCGCGGACTTTCTGTTGCTGTTGCTCTGCAATCGCTACGAACCCCTGCTGGCGCACTTGCGCGCGGTGGTGCCCCTGCACCCCCTCGATCTCTATGCGGAATTGTTGAAGCTGGCTGGCGAATGCAGCGCATTCGGGCAGGAGTCGCGCAGGCCGCCCGCCTTCCCGCCTTATACCCACGCGGGTCTGGCCGAGACGCTGGAGCCAGTGGTGGAGGAAATCCGCCGTGCGATGGCTGCGGTGCTCGAGCAGACAGCCGTTCAGATTCCGCTGAAGGACCTCGGCCGCGGCTTGTATGGCGCGGACATCCCTGACCAGCGCTTGGTTCGGTCCGCTTACTTCGTGTTGGCGATCAACGCGCAAATGCCTACCGAGGCCATCCGCACGTCGATGCCAGGCCAGGTGAAGATCGGGCCGCCCGAGAAGATTCGTGACCTTGTCATGGCCCTGGCTCCTGGCGTACGCATAGAGCCATTGCCGGTGGCACCGCGCCAGATTCCCTACCACGCCGGCTTTACGTACTTTCAACTCGATCCCAAGAGCGAGTTCTGGTCAGCGATAGAAACGACCCGCCGGCTGGCGCTGTACGTCGCGGGGGACCCCCCTTCGCTGGAACTGCAGATGTGGGCGATCCGCACCTGAAAGTCACGCCCGCTCACTGAAGGACGGCCATGCAGAACGAGCCCTTTGACGCTGACAAGACGATGCTTTTTCGGCCGGCATTCTCTGCGGCCGGTGCGGGCAAGCCACCGAGTCCACCACCATCGGGCGCGCCGCTGGAACTTCGCCAGATTGGCGCGCTGGGCGCGATGAATCCGCTCGTGGCGGCGGCCAACCCGCTGCTCATGACCTTGCCCACCTTGCGCACCGCCAGTGTTCCTGGCGACGTGGCCGCATTGCGCGCAAGGTTGCTGGAGATGGTCAAGGACTTCGACACGGCCTGCTCGACACAGGGGGTGCCCGAAGACCAGCGACATCTTGCCCGCTACGCGATCTGTACGGTCCTGGACGAGGCTGTACAGCGAACCCCCTGGGGGGGCACGGCCAACTGGGCGCAGCAGAGCCTGTTGATCCACTTCTTCAAGGAGAACTGGGGCGGAGAGAAGTTCTTCCAGATTCTGGACAAGATGATGCAGACCCCCGCTCGCTTCACGGCGTTGCTGGAACTGTTCTACGTCTGCCTGGCTCTGGGGTTCATGGGCCGATACCTTCTAACCGACGCGGCAGGTCGTCAGGCAGTGACCGAGTTGCGCGAGAGGCTGCACCAGCAGATCAGGCAAAGTCGTCCGCAGCCAGATCGCACCCTGTCGCAACGCTGGCAAGGGGTCTCCGTGGAGTCCCGGCGCTTCAAGGGCTTTGTCGCTTTCTGGGTTGCAGTCGGTGCGTCCGTTTTCTTGGGTCTTGGTTTGTATGCATTCTTTGCCTTCTCCCTGGGTGGTGCGCGAAGTGATCTGTCACTGGAGCAACTCAGCCTGAAGCCCACACCTCCCACACGCACCGCCTTGGCACCTGCAGCCAAGCCCCGTCTGGCCCAATTGCTTCAGGCCGAGATCGCCGCCAGGCAACTCGAGGTGCGTGATCTCCAACTGGAGTCCGTCGTAACCCTGCTTGGTGAACAGACCTTCGATTCGGGCAGCGCTACACCTGCAGGCGGCGCCGTCGCCGTGATCGAGAAGGTGGCGCAGGCGCTTGACCAACTGGAGGGCCGTGTGATCGTCACTGGTCATACCGACAACGTGCCCACGCGCACATTGCGGTTCCCATCCAACTTCGAGCTTTCCAAGGAGCGAGCCCGCACGGTGGCCGCGCTAGTGGGTGCGAGATTGAAGGATGGGACGCGTGTCAGCTCGGAGGGGCGAGGCGACACCGAGCCCGTCGGACCCAACAACACCGCAGAAGGCCGGGCCCGCAACCGTCGAGTGGAAATCACCTTGCGCGTGATGGCCGCAGGTCAGTAAGGGGTCACTGTGAAATTCTTCCAAGTTCACAAGCGCTGGTTCATCGGCGCGTTCGTCGTGGTGGCGCTGGGTTGTGTAGTCTGGTTTGCAGGCCCACTGCTGACGCTGGGCGACAGCCGGCCGCTTGACGGCTGGGGTTCCCGCTTGCTGCTGATCCTGCTGCTGGCGCTGGTTTGGTTGGGTGCCGAGGCGACCCGTGTGTTTCTCGCGCGACGGCGCAACAAGCGATTGCTGGAAGAACTGTCATCCGCGGGCGCAGATGACTCGGTATCACGGGAAGAGGCGGAGTTGCTGGCCAGGCGCTTCCGAGAAGCGCTCGACACACTCAAGGGCACCCGGCTGGGCGGCCAGGGTGGCGTCAAGCTGCTCTACCAGCTTCCCTGGTACATGTTCATCGGTGCACCAGGTTCGGGCAAGACAACCGCACTCGTCAATTCTGGACTGCGTTTCCCGCTGGCGAAGTCCGGCACCTCCGCCTCTGCGCTGGGAGGTATTGGTGGCACGCGCAATTGCGACTGGTGGTTCACCGATGACGCCGTTCTCATCGACACCGCAGGTCGCTACACCACGCACGACAGCAACGCGAAGGTCGATCAGTCTGCGTGGCAGACCTTTCTTCAACTTCTCAAGAAGTACCGTCCGCGCCAACCCATCAATGGCATCTTCGTCACCCTCAGCATTGGTGACCTGTTGTCCTTCACGCCTTCCGAGCGTTCGCAATATGCGCAGGTGGTGCGCCAGCGCGTGGATGACCTTCAGCAGCAACTGGGCCTGCAGTTTCCTGTGTATGTGATGGTCACCAAGTGTGACTTGATCTCTGGTTTTGACGAGTTCTTCTCGACGCTGGATGCCGACCAGCGGGCGCAGGTCTGGGGGGTCACCCTCGGCTTCGACCTGAAGACCCGAGAGCCTGAGTCGGCGCCAGAGGGCTTTGCTTCGGCCTTGCCGGGCCTGGTGGAGCGACTCAACAACCTGCTGCTCGAACGCTTGCAGGAAGAGCGGGATCCCGAGCGTCGAGCACTGCTGTATCCGTTCCCCCAGCAGTTTGCTGCCGTCGGGCCCCTGGTCAGCGAGTTCCTGGTCGGCGCTTTCGGCAACAGCAAGTACGCGGGCAAGGTGATGGTGCGCGGCGTGTACTTCACCAGCGGCACCCAGCAAGGAGCCACGATTGACAGGCTGCTCGGCGCGCTGAACCAGTCGCTTGACCTTCGCTCCGGAGGCGCGCGCCGCTCTCAACCGACCGGCGCGGGCAAGAGCTTCTTCATCCAGCGGCTCATGACCGACGTGGTCTTCCCGGAGGCTGGTTTGGCGGGGTTCAGCGAGGCTCGCGAAGCGCGCCTGACCAAGCTCAATTGGGGCCTCGCGGCAGGCTCGGCTTTGGTGGCGGTGGGTCTTGGCGTGGCCTGGACCTTGAGTTTCTTCTCGAACAAGGAGGGCTTGGCTCGGGCCGGTGCCGCCGCTGTTCAGGCACGAAACGCCCTGGGTGCGGTGGAGGCGCCCCGTGTGGGTGACCTGGCTGTGCTGGTGGAGGCCTTGAATGCGATGAGGCGAGTTCCTGCAGCGGTGCATGACCCTGTGGATGATCCTCGCACGGGCATGACCTGGGGCCTGTACCAGGGTGACGCCGTCAAGGAGCAGGTCGGCGAACGTTACCGTTACGCGCTGCAGCAAGGGCTGATGCCGCGCATCGCGCTGCAACTCGAGGCGGTGATGACCTCGCCCGAGGCCAAACCGCAGTATGTCTACGGTGCGCTCAAGACCTACTTGATGATGTACGACGGCAAGCGTCTGGAGCGCCAGTGGTTTGTCGGTGCCATCAGTGAGTTGTGGCGGGCTCGCTTCGACCCCGTTTTGCTGGAGTCTGCCCGCGGGCACCTAGAGACCCTTGTCAACAGTGGGGACCTGCTTGTCGAGCGTTTCCATCCGCGCAACGATGCGATCGTTGCTCAGGCCCGAGAGCGCATTGCACGTTCGTCCATCGTCGATCGGGCCTACGAAATGCTGCGCGTGTCGGGCGCCGGGGCCCCTGAAGGCTTGCGTTTGAGCGAAGTCCTCGGCGCCTCGGGGGTGGGCATCTTCGAGCGTGCCTCGGGGACGCCCCTGACGGAGCCGGTTTCCGCAATCTACACCCGCCAGGGGTACCGCAAGCTCGTCAAGCCGCGCATCGACGAGATCGTCTCGGTCATGGCTGCCGAGGAGGCGTGGGTCCTGGGCGCGCAGTCCTCGGGCGTCGGCAAGAGCGATCCCTCCCAGATCGCCTTGGAAGTGCAGCGCAGGTACTTCGCGGACTTCCAGTCCACCTGGGCCGCTGTGCTGGCCGACCTGCGGCTTCGCCGCATCGATGGCGTGGCCACGGCACTGAACGCAGCGCAAGTGCTCTCGCAGCCGGACTCTCCGCTCAAGCGCCTGGTGGCCGCGGTGGCTGATACCACCCGCCTGACTGCCATAGATGCACCGGGCGCTGCCCAGCAGGCTGTCGTTGACAATGCCAAGCAGAAGGCCAAGGAGGCCGCGACGCAGGCCACCTCAGGCATGTTCGGCGCACAGGCTGGCGCGGTCGTGAGCGCAGCCTTGCCGACGGATGCCACGCGCAGGCTCGAGGCGCAGACAGAGGAGTACTTTGGAGGACTCCGGCGCCTGGCGGGCGATGGCAAGGCCGGTGAGATCGACGCCGCCATTGCCCTCATCGCGCAAGTTGCCAACGAACTCGTTGCCATGCAGCAGAAGATGTCCAGCGGGCAGGGCATCAAGGAGATGCCCGCCGGGCTGGCCAATGCCCGCGCCAGCGCGGACCGCTTCCCCGCCCCCGTAGGCAGCACCATCAAAGGACTGGTCGCGTTCGCCGAGCAGGAGGCGTCAGGGGGCGTGAAGAAGGAGGTCGAGGCTGGACTGGGGGGCGCCGCCGCGATGTGCAAGCGCTCGGTACCTGGCCGCTATCCATTTGCACGCAACGCTCAGCAGGATGCGGGGGTCCAGGACTTTGTCAGTGTGTTCAAGGCCGGGGGTGACCTGGATGCCTTCTTCGCCAGCAATCTGGCACCCTACGTGGACAAGTCCCGCAACGTCTGGGGCCTGAAGGCCACCGGGACTGGCGCGCCGCCTGTGACCCAGGCCACCCTCCAGCAGTTCCAGAACGCAGAGGCCATCCGTACCGCCTTCCTGGGCGGCGGGTCGTCGCCGCAGGTCCAGGCCGATGTCTCCTTGGTGGCGGGCGACGAGGTGACGATCGACTATGACGGCACCACGCACCGCATGCGCGCCGGATCGCCCGGGGTGCGGCTGGCGTGGCCGGCTCGGCCTGGGGCGCGCCTGAGCGTAGGGCCTTCGCAGGTGGCCAATGTCGAGGGTGCCTGGGCCTTGTTCCGCTTGGTGGACAAAGGAACCATCGACCCTGCCAGCGCTGGAGACAAGCTTCGCGTGTCCTACACGGCACCCTCAGGCGCCAAGGCGCAGCTCGAGATTCGCACGGGCAGCGCCGCCTTCAACCCCTTCAGGCTGCGAGAGCTCGCTGCCTTCAACTGCCCCTGAGGAGACTCGTCGTGACAGTGGCCTTTGGTCTCTACGGCAAGCTACCTTCGGTGGGCGATTTCATCGGTCGCGGCTTCTCAGCCGAGCTTCGACATGCGCTGGATGGTCTTCTTCAGTCCGCCCTCGCCGCTGCGATCTCGGACGGCGTGCACCCCCACACCCTGTTCGAGAATGCTCCGTCGTTCGTGCTGAGCGTTCGGCCTGGCGCGCTGTGTGCATCCGGGTTCGTCGGTGGCATCGTTCCTTCGCAGGATCGGGTGGGCCGGCTGTTCCCGTTCTGTCTTGGGCTTGAGACCGATGCGCAGATGCAGCGGCTGCCCCTGTCCTGGCCGTCCCTGGGTTTGTCTAAGTACCTTTGTGGCCTGGGGCTGGGAGCGAAGGCCGCTGGCGCAACGGCCGATCAAGTCATGGCTGAGTTGCCTGACGCAGCCCGCTGGCAGGCTCTCTCAGGCCAAGGCGTACCGTTCGCCTCTGCCGCAGACGAAACCGTCCCCAGGCTGCCTTCAGAAGACAGCGCTCAGTGTTTTGTCGGACCCGAGGCTGTGATGAGCCCCGTGGACCGGGCTTTGTGCAGCCGCCTGCCCTGGTCTGTGCAGGTTCTGGGCATCGTGCTGGATTCAGCGGGCGGCTTCGACCGCTTCTTCTCCATGAAGAGCCTCTCGGACCCGGCGCCACTGGCCGCAGTCTTCGACAGGCAATGGGCCCGCAGGGGCTGGGTCGAGCACGGGACGGTTGCGCATGTGCCGGTTGCGCTCCCACCATCCGCCGCCATGGAGGCCATGCCTGGTCACGACGCTGCGGGCACGCTGTCTGCGGCTAAAGGCGACGACACTCGTCCTCTTCTTTCCCGGATTGACAAGGCGCCGCCTCCAGTTGATGATATTTCGAGGGAGTCTGGATGGCAGTCGATGGTAACGGGTGCGGCCCCGTTGTCAGGTGACGAGCCTCAATCCAACGTGCCACAAACCAATATTCAAAGCGCATGAGCCACGAGGCCTTTCTCGACCCGATCTCCGACGGCGAACCATCCGGCGAAGACTGCGGCTACAGCTTCGAGCTGCAGGTCATGGACTCGTTGGCAGAGTATCTGTGCGAACGGGCAGCGGTCGAAGAGTTGCGCCGGCAGTCGCGTCAACCGTTTTCGGGCGAGAACGAAGACAGCGATCGCAGGAATGCAGAAGCCTTCCTGAAGGACGCCGAGCGCAAGGCGGACTCCTTGGCAGCCAACTGCAAGGAGTTGCTGGGCCGTAACGTCACACCGGCGCTGGCCTGCGAGAACATTGACAGCCGCGCTGCCGAACTGCTCTCCCGCCGCGGCAAGGATCTGCGCGTGGTCAAGGCTTTGGCGGTGTCGTGGCTGCAGGCACGCGGTGCCGAGGGGCTGAGAGACGGTGTTCTGCTGTTCGAGGCTTTGCTTGAGCGTTTCCCGGATACCGTTCACCCACGACCCGACGAGGACGACCCCAGCGACGTCTCAGCCCGCGCCATGGTGTTGTCCGAGATCGTGGCGGGCAAGGGTTTCGCCAACCTGTTGCGCGAGTCCGTGGTGTTGAATTCGGCTGCGGGAAACATCGTCATGCGTGATGCCGAGGTTCTGGAGAGGAACCTTGACCCCGATCCGGATCGCCCCGCCAGCGTCGAGCAGTACCGGGGCGTGGTGCGTCTGGCCTTGGCGCGTGAGCTTGGCGTGGCTCCCGATGCGGTCGCTGACGAGGCGATGCAGCAGCGCCTGGTGTCCCTGCGCCGGCCTTTGCTGGACGCCAGCCAGGCCATGGACCGCCTGATGGGCCGCTTCGAAGCTGGTTCCGTGCGCGGAGATGCGGTGCAGGCGCTCCTGGACCGCATGTCTCGGCAGTTGGGCGAGATCGCAGACCAAAGCGGAGCCTTTGCTGCTTCTGCTGCCGTCAACGACGCCCTGGGGGATCAGTCCGCAGTCGTGGCGGTACAGGCTAGCGTCAAGGGTGGCGGAGCGGGTGGTGGTGGCCGCCTGCAGACCCGTGAAGACGCACGTCGTCAGATTCTCGAAATCTGCGCATTCCTTGAAGGTTTGGAGCCCAGCCATCCGGCCCCCTTGTTCCTGCGCCGTGCCGAGCGCCTTCTCGGGGCGCGCAACTATTTCGAACTTGTCCGTGACATGACACCGGACGCCCTCAGTGAAGTTTCCCGCATTACTGGGCACCAGCCGCCTGACGAATGACCCTGAGCGGCCCTTTCGCTTCAGGCTTATCGCAGCCAACCCTCTCTGAAACCACTGGCCCCTAAAGGAGTCCCCGAATGAGCAGCAGCCAGAAATTCATCGCCCGTAACCGCGCCCCGCGCGTTCAGATCGAGTACGACGTCGAGCTCTACGGCGCACAGAAGAAGGTCAACTTGCCGTTCGTGGTGGGTGTGATGTCGGACCTCGCGGGCAAGAGCGACAGCGAGGAGGCGCAGAAAGTGGTCGCCGACCGCAAGTTCCTGGAGATCGATGTCGACAACTTCGACAACCGTATGGCGGCGCTTCGGCCCAAGGTGTCGTTTCAAGTCGAAAACACCTTGACTGGCGAAGGCAGCATGCCCGTGTCCATCGACTTCCAGAGCATGGAGGACTTTCAGCCTGCCAAGGTGGCATCGAAGGTCGAGCCGCTGCAGAAGCTGATTGACGCGCGCCAGCAACTGTCCTCGCTGTTGACGTACATGGACGGCAAGACGGGCGCCGAAGACCTGCTGGCCAAGGTCATGCAGGACCCTGATCTGCTGAAAACCATCGCCCAGGTGCCGAACCAGGACCCGAAGTCCTGACGGCAGCACCGAGCTGACACGCCACCCTATCCAGACCGACCGACCTCCGGAGGAAGAGCCATATGGCCACCGAACAATCCAAGAGCGCACTTGCCGAAGTGCAGATGCAGGAACTGGGCGACCTTTCCAGCCTGCTGAAAAAGGAATTCAAACCCCGCACCGACACCGCCGAGCAGGCGGTGGAGAGTGCCGTCCAGACCCTGGCTCAGCAGGCGCTGGCCAACACCGCGCTGGTCAAGGACGACGTGGTGCAGTCGATCGAAGCCATGATCTCCGCACTCGACGCCAAGATCGGCAAGCAGCTCGACAAGATCCTTCATCACCCCGACTTCCAGCAACTCGAAGGCGCCTGGCGCGGCCTGCACTACCTCGTCAACAACACGGAAACCGACGAGACCCTGAAGATCCGGGTCCTCAATGTGTCCAAGAAGGACCTGGGCAAGACCTTCAGCAAGTTCAAGGGTACGGCTTGGGATCAGTCCCCACTGTTCAAGCAACTCTACGAGCAGGAGTTCGGTCAGTTGGGTGGCCACCCCTACGGATTGCTGGTCGGTGACTACCAGTTCGACCAGAGCCCGCCCGATGTGGAAATCATGCGCGGCATGGCCCAGGTGGCGGCGGCCGCGCACGCGCCATTCCTGGCCTCGCCCAAGCCTTCGCTTTTCCAGATGGAATCCTGGCAGGAGCTCGCCAACCCACGAGATCTCACCAAGATCTTCCAGACGCCCGAGTACGCAGCGTGGCGCTCGTTCCGCCAATCCGATGACTCCAAGTACATCGGGCTGGCCATGCCGCGCTTTCTCGCGCGTCTGCCGTACGGCGCCAACACCATGCCTGC
>Ga0315906_10004806_pt1 | contig 17180 bp, 10 predicted proteins | sample LakEriMetagenome_4_FD_203526 | JGI IMG/M metagenome (GOLD analysis project Ga0315906, IMG submission 203526) | Freshwater fungal communities from buoy surface, Lake Erie, Ohio, United States - Buoy 2 MA122 | ecosystem: Environmental > Aquatic > Freshwater > Lake > Lake biofilm | place: USA... | reverse complement strand
GCGGACGCGATCGTTCGGCGCATTGAGCGACAGCGCGAGGTTCAGGCGGTGAAAACCCTCCTCGCGCACGAGCTCGCCGATCTTGCGGATGCCGTCCGGGTTGCCGACGGTCGAGATCGAGATGTTCGACGCGGGGACGCCCGCGCCGTCGTGGTCGACGAGCACGCGGATCGCCTGGATCACCTCGTCGATGTTGTCGGTGGGCTCGCCCATGCCCATGAAGACGATGTTTTTGACGGCGCTTTGCGCCTGGGGGTTTTTGACGGCGCTTTGCGCCTGGGGGTTTTTGACGGCGCTTTGCGCCTGGGGATTTTTCACGGCGATTTGCGCCTGGGGATTTTTGACGGCGCTTTGCGCCTCTCCACGCGGCACCCGGTGCGTCGCGCTCCACCACTGGTGCACGATCTGGTCTGCGCGCAGGTTCTTGATGAGCCCCATCTGCGCCGTCTCGCAGAAGCGGCAGCCCATCGCGCAGCCGATCTGGCTCGAGACGCACAGGGTCGTGGTCGTGCCGCTCGCGCGCGGCATCGGAATCAAGACGCTCTCGGTCTCGAGCCCCTCCATGCCTGCGTCGGTGAGGCGCAGCACGAACTTGCTCGTCGCGCCCTCGACCAGCGTCGCGGTCACGGGGTAGTCGGGCACCTCGCACCAGTCGGGCACGACGCCGTCGCGGAAGAGCGCGCGGTAGGCTTCGAGCGCCGCATGCGCGGTGCGGCCACGCTCGCGCGCCGCCGCCACGAACTGCGCGCGGGTCATGCCGAGCGGACGAAGCGGGAGTGCGGATTCAGCGGCCATCTGGAAAGCCTAGCAGCAAGGGGCCGAGCGGCGTGCCGCTCACTCGGCGGGAACGCAGCGGCTGCTCGCCCAATCGCGCAGTTCGGCGATCCGGTCGGCCATGATGACCGATATCGGCGGGCTGCGGCGGTACGCCTCGACGAGATCCTTCGTCTCAAGCGACCGCTGGCCCTCGCCGAACGCGTCGCGCAGCGCGCTCTCGATGCCGGCCTCGATCTCGGCGCCGCTGAAGCCCTCGGTCGCGGCGACGAGCGCGGGGAGGTCGAAGGTCTTCGGGTCGCGCCTGCGCTTCGAAAGGTGGATGCCGAGGATCGCGCGGCGCGCGTCCTCGCCGGGCAGGTCGATGAAGAAGATCTCGTCGAAGCGACCCTTGCGCAGGAGTTCGGGCGGCAGGGCCGACACATCGTTCGCGGTCGCCACGAGGAAGGTCGACGAACTCCGCTCCTGCATCCAGGTGAGGAGCGTGCCGAACATGCGCCGCGAAAGCCCGCCGTCCGACGAGGTCGAGCTCGCGCTGGCGAAACCCTTCTCGATCTCGTCGATCCACAGGACCGCGGGCGCCATGCGGTCGGCCTGCGCCAGCGAATCGCGCAGCTTGCGCTCGCTTTCGCCGACGAACTTGTCGTACAGCGCTCCGGCGTCGAGCCGCAGCAGCGGCACCTTCCATGCGGTCGCCACCGCCTTCGCGGCGAGGCTCTTGCCTGCACCCTGGACGCCGAGGAGCAGCATGCCGCGCGGGCTCGACAGTCCGAAGCTCTCGGCGTCGACCGTCGAGGACATGTGGCGGTCGGAAAGCCACTTCTTCAGCTTGCCGAGGCCGCCGATCGCATCCATCGACACGGGCGCCTGCACGAATTCGAGCACGCCCTCGAGGTCGGCGCAGGCGTTGCGCTTGTGGATCATCACGCGCTCGAGGTCGTCGTCGCTGAAGCGGTCGTCCTCGGTCGCTGCCGCGATGATCACGCGCTCGGCCTGGCGCTTCGTGAGCCCGCGCATCGTGCGGGAGATGGCCTCGAGCGTCGAGCGGCGCACCGACGCCTCGAGCTTACGGGTCTGCGAGACCTCGCGCACCGTCGCGCGCACGATCGCCTCGAGTTCTTCCTGGTTCGGGATCGGCACCGTCACGCGATGCGCCTCGCCCGCGAGCCCCGGCGGGAGCTTCAGTCCGCGCTCGACGAGGATGATCGCGCCGAACAACCCGCGCGCCCAGTCGACCGCCTCCTTGAGCGCGCGCGCGGTGCGGGCGTCGCCGAGGTGCGGTCCGATGTCGTAGAAGAAGTTGACCGAGCGCTGCTTGGGCGCCTGCTGGATGAGCCAGGCGAACGCAGCGGCGGGGGGCTCGGTCTCCTTCGCGAACTCGTCGAGGAAGCGGCCCTTGGAGATGCCGCGCAACGCCGACCAGTGCCGCGCCTCGATCGATGCGTCGATCGCGTTCGGCGCCGTCTCGCGCACCTCCGTCTCGTCATCGGTGTCGATCACGATAAGGGGGTGGGTTCCGTCGAGTTCGCGGCGGAGGATGTCGGCAAGCGACGCGGCAAGGGAGGTCGACATGGCGCGGCCGCACGATAGCCGAACTCGCCTGTTTTCGCGGAATTGCTGGCAGGCATCCTGCGCACGCGGAGGGGCTATCATCGCGACCCCGCCTCGCGGCGGTCTGGAGCACAGCCATGCACCTCAAGCGCGACGACAGCCACCATCACGGCCCGCCGGTCATCCCGATCACCTTCCATCTCGAGGACCCGGAGGGGCTCACGGGAACCTCGCAGAAGGTCTGGGAGGTCCTCGGCGGCGAGCACGAGTCGATCCTCGAGGTCGCGATGGACAACGGCATCAACATCGAGCACGCCTGCGGCGGCGTCTGCGCGTGCTCGACCTGCCACATCTATCTCGAGCAGGGCGCGCAGCAGGTGAGCGAAGCGACCGAGGACGAGGAAGACCGCGTCGAAGAGGCGCCCGGCATCCGCCGCACCTCGCGTCTCGCATGCCAGTGCGAGTTGAAGGATCTCGGCGAAGGGAAGCGCGTGCCGATCGTGGTGCGCGTGCCGGCGTGGAACCGCAACGCCGTGAAGGAGATCCCGCACTGAGCGGGGAGGTTGCGCATGCACTGGCTTGATGTCGCGCGCATCGCGGAAGAACTGTTCGATCGCCACGGCGACATCGATCCCGTGACGATCTCGTTTCCGCGTCTGAAGTCCTTGGTCGAGGCGCTGCCGGGATTCAAGGAGCAGCCGGGCCACCCGTGCAACGAGCGCATTCTCGAGGCGATCCAGCAGGCGTGGATCGACGAGCGCGAATAGCGCGGCTCATCCCGACTTACTGCACCGGACCCCAGTTCGTCAGCACCTGCGCGAGGTCGCTTCCGCCGACGAATCCATCGCCGTCGAGATCTTCCGGGCCATCGCCCTCGCCCCAGTTCGCGAGGATCGCGGTGAGGTCCGCGCCGTCGACGAGGCCGTTGCAGTCGATGTCGGCCGCGAGGCGGCAGGGGATCGCGAGCGCGGCGTTGTAGAAGTCCCAGTTCGCCTGGCCAAGGTTGTTCAGCACCGCACCAGCGTTGTGACCGATTCCCGGGAGCACCGTGTAGCCGTGCGGGATGCCGAGCTTCGTCAGCAGCGCCGAGAACTCCTCGTTCATCGGCACCAGCGTGTCGAGCGAGCCGATTCCCTGGCGCACACGCGTCTGCGCTGCGATCACCGCTTCGGCGCGGTCCGCCACGATCGTGCGGGGATTCTGCGAGAGGTAGTAGAGCGGGTCGCTGCCCCACACCGTCGCAAAGATCTGGAGACGAAGCTGTTCCGAAGTGGAGCCGCCGAGCGGCTCTTCGAGGAAGTCGACCTGCAACGGACCCGCGCCGAGCATCGAGATGCCCGCGAAGAGATCAGGCCTGCGGAAGCCGAACCTGCCGCTGCCCGCGCCGCCCATGCTGAAGCCGTCGAGGATGCGGCCGCTCCGCTGCGCGATTGTGCGGAAGGTGGCGTCGACATGGGGGACAAGATCGTTGAGGACGACATCCTCCATGGGAACAACCCCGTTTTTCGAGTTGCACCACATGCTGTAGTTCATGCCGTTCGGAATCACCACGATCATCGGCGGGATCAATCCCTGAGCCATGCCCGAGGAGAGGTAGCCCGTCACCTGCGTGATGCCGGCGAGCGGGTCTCCCGATCCATGCAGCCAATAGAGAACGGGGAACCTGCGGTTCGGCTCGTTGGCGTAGGCGGGGGGCAGGTAGATGTGAAAGCTCACCGTCGTGCCGGCGGCCGCGCTTGAGAAGGTGCGGTACTGGACACCTGGCGCCGTGACGGGCGCCGTCGTCCACTGGGCCGACGCCGGGCAGGCGACCGCGGCGCACAGCGTGGCCGCCACGATGCGAAGCCCAAGGGAGAGGGATCCGAGTACGCCGCGTGCGTGTGACATAGGGTTCATGATGGCACGGGAAACGCCCTGTGCGACCGCTGCATTGCGCGATCGGGCCCGAATTGCGGCGAATCTGTGTGCCGTGGCAGAACTTGTCGGACCTCCGTAGTCTGCCCGCATGCCGAAGTCCACCGTCGAGCGCTACCACGCCGCAGCGATCCAGACCGCGTTCGCGAACCCCAGGACGCGCGACGAGATCCCGTCGCGCGTGGCGCGCATGATCGCGATGGCCGAGCAGACGGTCGCGGGCTACGCGCCGTTCTTCGATGTGCGCCTCGTCGCGTTCCCCGAGTTCGCGCACGCGGCGCCCGTCTACTTCACGGTCGACGAACTGCTCGCGCACCTCGCGGTCGAGATCCCGAACGACCACACCGACGCCTACACGCGCTTCGCGAAGAAGACCGGTTGCTTCGTGCAGACGGGAACCTTCATCGAGCGCGACGCGCGCTACCCGGGCGTGGTGTTCAACACGACCTGCCTCATCGGCCCGGACGGCATCGCGGCGAAGTACCGCAAGGTGAACCCGTGGATTCCGTGGGAGGTGCACGCGAGCCCGCACGACATCGCGGGCTACGCCGAAAATCCGTTCCCCGTCGCCGACACCGAGATCGGGAAGATCGGCTGCGCGATCTGCTACGACTGGCTGTTCCCCGAGTCGATCCGGCAGCTTGCGTTCAACGGTGCGGAAGTGCTCGTGCGCGTGAGCGCCTACATGGATCCGTGGGGCGCGACGGCGCCGATGGACTGGTGGACGACCATCAACCGCGCGCGCGCGATCGAGAACACGGCGTTCGTCCTCGCGTGCAACCAGGGCGCGAGCTTCGAGGGCTATCCGCCGTTCTCGTGGCCCGGCGGCTCGATGGCGGTCGACTTCGACGGCCGCATCCTCGCGCAGGCGGATCCGGGCGCGGGGGAGAAGGTCGTGGTCGCGCCGATCGACCTCGCTGCGCTCCGCGACGCGCGCGAACGCCGCCGCGGCCACGACATGCGCGCGCACTACCGCGCGGAAGTCCACCCCTATGCGGCCCGCGCGCAATTCATGCGCGCCGGGCCGGGCACGATCTCGATCGAGTCGAACGAGTCGCGCATCGCGGCCGCCAAGCGCGCCCTCGGCTGAGTGGCGTATCCTGCGCGCATGACGCGTCGGATCGCAGTTCGCCTCTCCGTCCAGCTCTCGGTCGCCTGCCTCGCGGTCGGCGCGCTTGTTTCGTGCACGAAGGACGAGGGCGTCGCGCCCGCGCCCGCCCGCACGGCCGCGTACGACGACGCCACCGTGGCGCTCCTCAACGAAGCGGCCGGACTCATGGGGAAGTTCGAGTTCGAGGCCGCCGCCACGAAGTACGCGGAGGCGGGGGCGCTTCCGTCGAAGCCGCCGGAAGCCGCGCTCGGCCGCGCGATCGCCACGCTCAACCAGTCGCGCGAAGGCGCGCAGGAAGAGGCGCTCGCGATGCTCGGCGAGTTCCTCGCCACCAAGCCGCCGCGCGAGCTCGAGCTCCGCGCGCGCTACTGCCAGGGACTCTGCTTCCTCTACCTCGGCCGCGCGGGCGAGGCCGCCGCTGCGTTCACGCCGGTCGCGGAGGCGCGCTCGACCGACGCATACGCGCTCTACTTTGCGGCGCAGGCGCTCGAGCAGACGGGCGAGCATGCGAAGGCGCTCGCGTGGTACGCGTCGGCCGCGGAGCGCGACCCGTATCTCAAGAGCGCGGAGCTCGGCATCCAGCGCTGCGCGCGACGGCTCGGCGACGAGGCGCGCGCCGAGAAGGCGCTCGCGGCCTTCGAGCGGCTCGCGGCCAATCCGCGCGCGCGCAACGCGGAGTTCAAGTACACGCGCATGGGGTCGCTCGGCCGCGTGGTGGTGCCCGAGCGCGCAGGTGGTGCGCCGTACACGCCGCCGGCGGGCGGAATCTTCGAGGATGCCAAGGAACTCGCGATCGCGTGGCCCGAGGGCTTCACCCCGCGTTGGTCGAACGACGCCGAGCAGCATGCCGTGACCGTCGATCTCGATCGCGACGGAAGGCTCGACCTGCTGATCCCGCGGGCGCTGCTCCTTCCGAGCGGGCCGGGCACGGCCGAGGCGCGCATGCTCGTCCTCATGGCCGCGGCCGATGGAACCTTCGTGGCGAAGCCCGACCATCCGCTCGTCGAGCTCGCGGGCGGCGGCATCTACTCGCTGCTGTGCGGCGACATCGACAACGACGGATGGACCGATCTCTATGTGTGCCGTTCGGGCGACAACCGCCTGCTCCTCGCCGACGGCGGCGGCGGATTCCGCGATGCGACCGAGACGGCCGGCGTGAAGGGGCGCGGCACCCAGTGCATCGACGGCGCGCTCGCGGATCTCGATCACGATGGCGATCTCGACCTCTTCCTCTGCTTCCGCGACGCGCCCAACCAGCTGTACATCAACAACCTCGACGGCACCTTCCGTGAGATCGGGCGCGAGGCGGGAATCGCCACCGAAGACCGCTTCCCGACCGGCGTGATCGTGGGCGACTTCGACTTCGACCGCGATGCCGACATCCTCGTGCTGAACGAGACGCTGCCGCACGAGTGCTTCGTGAACGACCGGCTGTGGAAGTGGTCGCAGGGGACTTTCCCGGGATTCTCCCGAGAGCAGATGAGCGAGGCGACGGAGTCCGCCGCCGTCGTCGAGCTCACCGACATTCCGTTGCGTCGCTTCGTGCTGGCGAATCCGAAGTACCTGCGCATGCCGACCCGCATCGAGGACATGCGCCTGAACCGAGGCGCCAAGCTCGCGGTCGGCGATGTGACCGGCGACGGGCATCCGGACCTCCTCGTCGTCGGTGCCGACCGCATCGAACTCCGCGACAAGGCGGGACGCCTCGTCAGCGAGTGGCCCGCGCTCGTGGGCGCGATGCGCACGCAGCTCCTCACGCTCGATCCGCTGCGCGGCCCCGAGCTCCTCACGCTGCGCGTCGACGGCGCGCCGCTCCTCTGGCGCGCGGGCACGGGGCGTGGTCCCTACGCGGCGATCGCGTTCAGCGGTCGAACCGATCCGTCGCAGTCGATGCGCTCGAACGCGAGCGGCATCGGCACAAGCTACGCCGCGCGCATCGGAACCGAGTGGTTCGGCGGCGAGACCTTCCGCCCGTCGACGGGGCGTGGCCAGTCGCTTGCGCCCGTCTCGATCGGCATGGGACCGTTCGAGGCGATCGACTTCGTCGAGATCGAGTGGTCGGACGGAGTGTTCCAGACCGAGGTGAATGTCGCGAAGGGCGTGCTGCATGCGGTCACCGAGACGCAGCGGCAGATCTCGTCGTGCCCCGTGCTCTTCGCATGGAACGGTTCCGACATGCGCTTCGTGAGCGACCTGCTCGGCGTCGGAGGAATGGGCTACCTGCTCGCGCCCGGGCAGTACGCGGAGTCGCGTCCGTGGGAGTACTTCGTGCTGCCCGAGGGCGCGCTCGCGCCGCGCGCGGACGGCACGCTGTCGCTCACGCTCGCCGAGCCGATGGAGGAGTCGTGCTACCTCGACAGCATCCGCCTGCGCGCGGTCGACCTGCCCGACGGGTGGGACATCGCGCCCGACGAGCGGCTGTCGGTCGGCGGGCCGGCGCCGACCGGCGAGACGGTGGCGTGGAGGCGCGAAACCGAGCGGCTGCCGAGCGGGGTCGACGCGCTTGCGAAGGCGGACCTCGTGGCGGTCGAGCCTGGGACGCGCGACCCGCGCTTCCTCGGGCGGCTCGTGTCCGAGCATGTGGTCGAGCTCGAGTTCGGCACGGCGATCGACGCGATGCGCGATCCGTGGCTCGTGATCGACGGATGGGTCGAGTACCCGTACTCGCAGACGATGTTCGCGGCATGGCAGGCGGGCGCCGACTACCGGCCGCCGAACCTCGAGGCGCGCGGCGCCGACGGCGCCTGGGTCGAGGTGATGCCGCAGTGGGGGTACATGGCGGGCATGCCGAGGCGCATGGCGCTTCCCGTGCCGCGCGCGGCGCTTCCCGCAGGAACGACCGCGCTGCGGATGCGCATGAATGTCGAGCTCTATCTCGACAGCGTGCGCCTCGTCGAGCGGGAGCCGCTGCCCGCGGAGCCCGTCGAGCTCTCGCTCGCTCGCGCGTCGCTCGCGTCGGTCGGGTTCGCGAAGTGGTCGGTCGGGCCGCAGCGGCAGCCGTTCTACGACCGGCGCACGCTGCTTCCGCTCTGGGACTGCCGCATGCAGCGGGGGCTCTACACGGCCTTCGGCGATGTGCGCGAACTGCTCGCGCGCGACGACGGCGCCCTGGTCGTGTTCGGTTCGGGCGAGGAGATCGCCTTCGACTTCGCCGGACCTTCTGCGGCCGCACAGCCTGGCACGACTCGGCGGTTCGTGCTCGAGGTGCGCGGCTGGTGCAAGGACATGGACCTCTTCACCCGGAACGGCGAGACGGTCGATCCGTTGCCCGTGCAGCCCGCCGATGACAAGGCCCGCGAACTCATGGCGGCGACGCGCACGCGGCCCGCGGGCGGCCGATAGCAGCGAGCCCTGCGCTTTCCGCTTGGAGGCGCATGCCGTTCGGGTATCCTCGCCGCGTGTCGAAGTACCGTCCTGCCGTCGGACCGAAACTGAAGTGGCTGCTTGCAGCTGTCTTCGGCCTCTTCGCCATCCTCGCCGTCAACAGCGTCTACCTGTCGACGATCACCTTCCTCGAGTGGCGCTCGGGCGAATCGCTGCAGGGCGAGTTCTACCTGTGGAACTTCCTCGCGCACCTCGTGCTCGGCTTCGCGATCGTGGTGCCTACGATCGTGTTCGGCGCGCTGCATTGGCGCAATGTCTCGAACCGCCCGAACCCGCGCGCGATCGCGGCGGGCATCGCGACCTTCGTGGCCGCGATCGTGCTGCTCGTGACGGGCATCGCGCTCACGCGCGTCGAGATCGGCGGCGTCGTGGTCGGCGTGCGCGAACCGGCGGTGCGCGAGACGGTCTACTGGCTGCATGTGATCGCGCCGTTCGTGGTGTCGTGGCTCTTCGTGCTGCACCGCCTGTCGGGCCGCAAGATCAAGTGGAAGGTCGGCGCGCGCTGGGGCGGCGTGGCCGTCGCGGTGTCGGCGCTCGCCGTCGCCGCGCATGTGGTCTGGCCTGAACCCAAGGTGCGCGTGCCGGAGGACGGCGCCGCCTACTTCGAGCCATCGCTTGCGAAGACCTCGACGGGCGGGTTCATTCCCGCCGAGGGCCTGATGTCGAACGAATACTGCCTCGAGTGCCACGCCGATGTGGTGCATTCGTGGGCGCATTCGGCGCACGCGATCAGTTCGTTCAACAACCCGGTCTACGCCGCAAGCGTGCGCGAGACGCGCGAACGCGCCTTCGCGCGCGAAGGCAATGTCCACGACGCCAACTTCTGCGCGGGCTGCCACGACCCCGTGCCGTTCTTCTCGGGTGCGTTCGAGGACAAGCGCTGGGACGACCCGAAGTACGACGCCGCGAACGATCCGCTCGGCCGCGCGAGCATCAGCTGCACCGTCTGCCACGGCATCGTGTCGGTCGACAGTCCGCGCGGCAACGCCGACTACACGATCCAGGAGAGCCCGCACTATCCGTTTGCCTTCAGCGAGTCGCCGCTCCTCTCGTGGGCGTCGAACCAGCTGATCAAGGCGAAGCCCGCGTTCCACAAGCACACCTTCCTCAAGCCCGAGGTGCACCGCTCGAACGAGTTCTGCGGCGCGTGCCACAAGGTGCATCTGCCCGAGAAGCTCAACGACTACAAGTGGCTGCGCGGCCAGGATCACTACGGCTCGTTCCTGTTCTCGGCGCGCAGCGGTCACGGCGCCCTCGGCTGGTACCAGCCCGACAAGGCCGCGACCACCTGCAACGAGTGCCACATGCAGGCGGTGCCGAGCACCGACTTCGCGGCGCGCGACCGCGACGGAAGCGGCACGCGCAGCATCCTGTCGCACGCGTTCCCGAGCGCGAACACCGCGCTCTCGTGCCTCACCGACATGAGCGCGTCGGCGATGCTTCCGGGTGCGTACGCCGAGGACCTGCCGCCCGACATGGCCGCGGAGACTTCCGAGGAGGCGCGCGCGAAGATCATCGCGGGTCACGCGGCCTTCAACGCGAAGACGCTGCGCGTCGATCTCTTCGCGGTGCGCGATGGCGGCACGGTCGACGGCGCGCTGCGCGTGATCGGCGCGGATCTCCCCGTGCTCGAGGCGGGCAAGACCTACCTCATCGAGGCGGTCGTGCGCACGCTGAACATCGGCCACGAGTTCACGCAAGGTACGGCCGACTCGAACGAAGCGTGGCTGTGGGCGCGCGCAGCGCTCGCCGGGCGCGAGGTCGGCACGACCGGCGGCATCGACACCGCGAGCGGGGCGCTCGACCCGTGGTCGAAGATGTTCAACGCGTTCGTGATCGACCGCGAGGGCGGGCGCATCGACCGGCGCAACCCGCAGGACATCTTCCTGCCGCTCTACAACAACCAGATTCCGCCGGGCGCGGGCGATGTCACGCATCTCGCGCTCCATGTGCCCGAGGACGCAAGCGCGCCGCTCGACCTCGAGGTCGAGGTGCGCTACCGCAAGTTCGACACGACCTACCTCCGCTATGTGTACGGCCCCGAGCGCGTGAACGACCTGCCGGTGATGGTGCTGGCGCGCGACCGGGTGACGCTGCCGGTGCGCGCGCGCGACGGCGTGGTGCACGGGGTGGCTTCGGCCGCTGCCGACGCGGTTCCGGCGTGGCAGCGCTGGTACGACTACGGGATCGGCCTCTTCCGCGAGGCGGATCGCGGCGCCGGTCGCGGCGCGTTGCGCCAAGCGGACGAGGCGTTCGTAGAGCTGTCGAAACTGGCGCCGTCGCTTGGTGCGCTTGCGCGTGCGCGGCTTGCGATCCGCGAAGGGCGACTCGACGACGCGTCGGCGATGCTCGCGATCGCGGCGCAGGGCGAGAAGGGCGACGCGGGCGCGCCCGCAGCGCCGCCGTGGAGCCTCGCGTACTTCACGGCGCTCGTCGACAAGCAGAACGGCAACTTCGCGCGCGCGGCCGAGGCGTTCGATCGCGTGCGCACGACCGACTTCGCTGGCGCGCGCGAGCGTGGCTTCAACTTCGCGCTCGACACCCGCGTGCTCAACGAACTGTCGGAAACATTGCTCGAGCAGGCGTTGGTGGAGCAGGGCGAGTCACGCACGGCGCTTGTGAATCGCGCGCTCTCCGTCGCGCGCGCGGCCCTCGAGGTCGACCCCGAGCATGCGCAGGCGTGGTGGCTGGTGAACCGCGCGGCCACCGAGCTCGGCGACGAGGCGACTGCTGCGAACGCACGCGAGAAGCACGCCCGCTACAAGCCCGACGAGAACGCCCGCGACCGCGCGGTGCGCCTGGCACGGGAAAAGTACCCATGGGCGAACGCGGCGGCCGAGGCGACGGTGCTCTACCCGATGCACCGCGAAGGTCGCATGGTTGGCGACCTGCTGCCGGGAACACGCGTCGAAGTTGGAAAGTAGGGAAGCGGGGAAGTAGGGAAGTGGCGAAGTAGGTGCGTCGGCTGACTCTCGGCGGGTCTATGCTGCGAAGCACACCGCCATGCCCGCCCCAACGATCTCCACCCTCGCCGAACTCCGCGCCTCTGGCTGGCGCTCGCGCACCGTCAAGGACGAACTCCGCGCGAACTTCACCCGCGCGCTCGCAGCGCATGACGAGCTCTTCCCGGGCATCGTCGGCTACGACGACACCGTGATCCCCGAGATCGCGAACGCGATCCTCGCCGGCCACGACATGCTGTTCCTCGGCGAGAAGGGGCAGGGCAAGAGCCGCCTGATGCGGCTCCTCCCGCGCTACCTCGACGAGTGGGTGCCGTACCTCGACATCCCGAACTCGCCCGTGCACGAGGACCCCGAGCGCCCGATCACGCGCGCGGGGCGCGAACTCGTCGCGTCGACGCCGCCCGAGCGCGTCCAGATCGCATGGTGGCACCGCAGCGAGCGCTACGGCGAGCGCCTCGCGCCCGGCACCAAGTTCGCCGATGTGATCGGCGAGATCGACCCGGCGAAGCTCATCGGCGGCACCAGCATGTCGGCCGAGGACGCGCTGCACTTCGGCCTGATCCCGCGCCAGCACCGCGGCATCTTCGCGATGAACGAGCTGCCCGACCTCGACGAACTCGTGCAGGTCGGCCTCTTCAATATCCTCGAGGAGCGCGATGTCCAGATCCGCGGGTATCCGATCCGCTTCGACCTCGACATCCTCGTTCTCTTCAGCGCGAACCCGAGCACCTACAACCGCTCGGGCAAGGTGATCCCGCAGCTGAAGGACCGCATCGGCTCGACGATTCAGACGCACTACCCGCGCGGGCGCGACCTCGGCGTCGCGATCACGCGGCAGGAGTCGGGCATGGATCTCGGCGGCGAGTTCCCCGTCGTGGTGCCGCCGTTCATGGAGGCGCTCGTCGAGGAGATCTCGCGCGCCGCGCGCGCGTCGCGCTTCGTCGACCAGGCGAGCGGCGTCTCGGCGCGCTTTGGAATCGCGAACTACCGCACCATGGTCGCGAACGCGCGCCGCCGCGCGATCGCGCTCGGCGAGAAGCCGGCGGTGCCGCGCATCAGCGACCTCGCGCACCTGAAGGCGAGCGCGGTCGGCAAGCTCGAGCTCGACCTGATGGGCTCGCACCAGCTGACCGAGGCGCAGGCGATCGACGCGATCGTCGCGGAAGCGATCACGAAGGTGTTCGAGGAGTATGTCGACGCGCACGGCCTCGGCGACATCTCCGATGTGTTTGCGAAGGGCGTGCGCATCGAGGTCGGCGACATGCTGCCGTCGTCGCACTACGCGAAGATCCTCGCGAGCGTGCCCGAGGCGTGGAACAAGGCATTCGAGGTGAACGCCTCCGAGGACCAAGCCGTGCGCGCGAGCTGCGTGGAGTTCGTGCTCGCGGGTCTCTGGGCCACCGAGCGCATCTCGCGCGTCGAGAAGCATGGACGCGTGAGCTACGAGGTACGAACGCGGTGAGCGACGACACCGCGCCATCACCGAGAGGCGTTCCCGATCGTTCCTCAGGATCCCGCGAGTCCTTCGCGGTATCCGTGAAGTACGGCGGCATTACGCACACCTATCTCGGCTACGACCCGCTTGAGTTCCCTCCGCCGAACAAGCCGCGCTCGGGTGACGCGGCCGATGCGATGCTCGACCACATGCTGATGTACGGCTCGCGCCGGAAGTTCACCGACCGCGAGCTCGCCGACGCGATCCACCTCGACCCCTCGCAGATCAAGGGCCTCGGGCCGAGCCTCGACGCGCTCAAGGCGATGCTCGAGGAACGGAAGAGGAAGATCCTCGAGCGCTATGAGACGACCCACGCCCGCGATCTCGCGAGCGACGCCTTCGACAAGGCCGCCGCGAAGGTCGAGGTGCCCGACGCGCTCGCGCCCAAGATCAAGCCTGCGCTCGACGCCGCGATCGACCGCCGCCAGCTCGTCGACCTCGAGCGCATCCACCGCCGCGTGCCCGACGGCACGCCGCTCTCGCACACGCTCATGCGCGCGATCGCGCGGCTCCGCGACCAGTTCGCGGTCGAGCAGCTGCACGCGAAGTATCCGTTCACCGGCCGAGAGAAGATGGATGTGCCGACCGCGCTCGCCGTGAAGGAGGAGCTCGAGAAGATCGACAAGCTGCTCCGGCAGATCGAGGAAGCGCTCAAGAACGCGAAGCCCGCGATCATCGACATGGACGCGCTGCGCGAGTACGCAAGCGACGAGCAGATGGCCGACCTTGACCGGCTGCAGCGGCAGGTGAACGAACTCCTGCGCAAGATGGCCGAGGAAGCGGGGCTCGAGCGTTCGCCCGAGGGCTATAAGGTCTCGCCCCGCGCGATGCGCACCTACCAGAAGCATCTCCTGGCGACGATCTTCAGCGACCTCGCCGACGCGCGCCGCGGCCGGCACGACGGCGTCGACTCGCGCGACGGCGCCGTCGAGCTTCCGTCGACGCGCGCCTACGAGTTCGGCGATTCGCCCGCGAATCTCGATGTCCCGCAGTCGATCCTGAACGCCGTCGCCCGCACGGGCCGCGCGCACCCCGCGGCCGAAGATCTCGAAGTCCACCGCACCCGCCGCGCGCCGAAGTGCGCGACCGCGCTCATCCTCGACATGTCCGGCTCGATGCGCTACGGCGGGCAGTACATCGCAGCGAAGAAGATGGCGCTTGCGCTCGACGGCCTGATCCGCAGCGAGTACCCGGGTGACTTCCTGCAGGCGATCGAGATGTACACCGTCGCGAAGCTGCGGCCCGCCGCCGAGATCGTCGAGATGCTGCCGAAGATGGTGTCGATCAACGACCCCGTGGTGCGCCTGCGCGCCGACATGTCGGACCCCGAGATCACCGAGCGCGACCTGCCGCTTCACTTCACGAACATCCAGCGGTCGCTGCAGCTGGCGCGGCAGGTGCTCTCGGCGCAGGACACGCCGAATCGCCAGATCTTCCTGCTCACCGACGGGCTTCCCACCGCGCATTTCGAGGGCAGCGACCTCTACATGCTCTACCCGCCCGACCCGCGCACCGAGCGCGAGACGATGCGCGAGGCGATGCGCTGCAAGCAGGATGGGATCGTCGTCAACATCTTTCTGCTCCCGAGCTGGTCGCAGTCGGAGGACGATGTCCAGTTTGCGCACCGGCTGGCCGAGTCGACCGGCGGCCGCGTCCTGTTCGCGGGCGGCGAGGACCTCGACCGCTTCGTGGTGTGGGACTATGTCAAGATGCGCCGCACGATCATCGGATAGCCGCGCGGTGTTTCGTACACTGCGCGCGTGACCGCCGCGCCCGACCCGACCCCGACCGACGAGACCGAAGGCGACGACCGCGCCGTGGGCCGCGGCTTCTTGCGCTCGCTCGCGGTGTTCGCGATGTTCGCGATCATCCTCGGGGCGTTCTTCTACTTCCGCCCGCGCCCCGCGCCGACTCCTGGCTCGAGTGCGCCCGTCGCGCCGCCGGCGCAGTCGCCTGCAGCCGCGGTCGGACCGTTGCCGGGCGTCTCGTTCCGCGATATCGCGGCCGAAGCGGGCGTCGACTTCACGCACGAATCGGGCGCGCGCGGCGGCAAGCTGCTGCCAGAGTGCCTCGGCGGCGGCGTTGCGATCGTCGACCTCGACCGCGACGGCGCGCTCGACCTCGTCTTCACGCAAGGGCAGCCGCTCGAACCTGCGGCGGGCGACCCGGCGGCGGGGAGGGGCGGCGTCCGCATCTACCGCAACGCGACGGCGTTCGGCGGTCCGATCAAGTTCGAGCGCGTCGCGGTCGGTGAGGCGCTCTTGTCCGATGTCTACGCGATGGGCCTCGCGGCGGGCGATATCGACGGCGATGGCAGCCCGGACCTTCTCGTCACTTGCGTCGGGCAGGATGCGCTCTTCCTCAACCGGACGCCCGCGCACGGCGCGATCACGCTCGAGCGCGCGCCGCTCCCCACGGAGAACGAGTGGGGGACTTCCGCCGGCTTCCTCGATGTCGACACGGACGGCGACCTTGACGCCGTGATCGCGAACTATGTGGAGTGGAACCCCGAGATCGACCGCAGCGTGAACTACACGCTCGACGGGATCGGCCGCGCCTACGGACCACCGACCGGCTTCGAGGGCACGATGCTCACGCTGCTCCTCAACGACGGCAAGGGCGCCTTCCGCGACGCCACCGCCGCGTCGGGCATCGCCGTGAAGAACCCCGTCACCGGCGGCCCGTACGCGAAGGCGCTCGGGCTCGCGTTCGTCGACGCAGACCGCGACGGCCGCACCGACATCCTCGTGGCGAACGACAAGACGCCGAAGTTCCTGCTGACGAACCAAGGCGTCACGGACGGCATGCCGCGCTTCCGCGACATCGCCGTCGACTCAGGCTTTGCCTACGACCGCGACGGCAACGCGACTGGCGCGATGGGGATCGACATCGCGTGGCCGCGCAACAGCACGCGCCTCGCGATCGCCGTCGGCAACTTCGCGAACGAGCCGAGTTCGCTCTACTTCTCCATGCCACCGCGCGACGAGAGCCGGGCGCCCTCGTACGCCGACGAGGCGCTCGGACAGGGCTTCGGCGCACCGACGCGCGCGCTCCTCACCTTCGGCCTCGTGTTCGGCGACTTCGACCTCGACGGCGACGAGGACATCGTGCAGGCGAACGGCCACCTCGAGCCCGACATCGCGCGCGTGCAGCCGAGCCAGACCTACGCGCAGCGCGGGCAGTTCTTCGTGAACCGCGGCGGCGACGCGACGCCGCTCTTCGTCGAGGCCGTGCGCGGTTCATGCGGCGACCTCGAGAAGCCGTCGGTCGGCCGAGCGCTCGCGATGGGCGACCTCGACAACGACGGCGATGACGACCTCGTGCTGGTCGACCTCGCCGGCAAGGCGCGCGTGCTCGTCAACGAGCAGCGCACCGGAAACAACTGGATCGCGATCGGCCTCCTCGACCCCGCCTCGTTCGGCGCCGAAATCACGGTCGCAGCCGAGATCGACGGCAAGCCCGTCGTGCAGCGTCGCGTGCTTTCCCCGACGCGCAGCTACCTCTCGCAAACCGAGCCGGCCGCACGCTTCGGCCTCGGCAACGCCAAGGGCACGGTGCGGGTCAACATCAACTTCCCCGACGGCACCCGCCAGACCGAACTCCTCGAAGCCGGCCAGCGCCACCGGATCCGAAAGATCGGAACACCGCCTCCCGCCAACCCAGCCGGCTAACCCTGCCCGCCCAAACCCGCCGCCGCAGCCAGGGCTTCCAGAGCGAGTTTTCTCACAGAGACACAGAGATCCGGCCCCGCACCCACCACGCGCGTGCAAGGCCTCCTCTCTTCTTTCTCTCTTCCTTTCTTTCTCCGTGCCTCCGTGTCTCCGTGAGAAAAACCCGTCGCAACGCGTTCGGAGCAGAATTTTCTCACGGAGACACGGAGACACAGAGGCCCGGCTCCGCACCCGCTACGCGCGTGTCAGGCCTCCTCTCTTCTTGTTTCTTTCTCTCTCTTCTCTTCTCTTCTCTTCTCTTCTCTTCTCTTCTCTTC
>Ga0315906_10004805_pt1 | contig 17181 bp, 31 predicted proteins | sample LakEriMetagenome_4_FD_203526 | JGI IMG/M metagenome (GOLD analysis project Ga0315906, IMG submission 203526) | Freshwater fungal communities from buoy surface, Lake Erie, Ohio, United States - Buoy 2 MA122 | ecosystem: Environmental > Aquatic > Freshwater > Lake > Lake biofilm | place: USA... | reverse complement strand
GGGCGGAGGTAGTGGATCCGGCGGGCCGCCACATGCGTGAGCCAGACGTCGCGATGGTCGTGGTAGACGTACAGATCACACTGATGGTCGTCACTACTCCAGCGGCAGTAGCTCATGGGGGGTGAAGGTGTCGGTGGTGTGAAGGTAGAGCAGCCGGTGGAGGGCCTCCCGAGCGGCCGCAGCGGTCTGGGTCACCCCCCCATGGCTCAGGATGATCGCATTCACCAGGTCCACGGGGACGTAGGGGTAGATCGTCTGGGTGGGCTCCTCCAGGTCCTCCGCGTAGGCGAGGAGCTCGGGGACCCGAGCCGAGGGGAAGCCCACCTCCACCGCGTCATATTGGAGCAGCCCATCCTGTCGGGGGGTGCTGTAGGCCATCGCGCCGGCCTGGACCGAGAGGGAGAAGCCATCCGCGCAGACGATGCGGGGCATCGGCGGCCGGTAGGTCAGGCCCCCGGTCTCGACCACCGGGAACTGCTGCTGGTACGTGTTGAAGTCGAAGCTCACTGAGGGGCTCCCGGCAGCTGCCCCCGGTAGGCCTGCGACCGCGTCACCTGCCCGTGGACCTTGGCCTCCCGCTTGATCCGCTTGAGTCGCTGCTGCACCTCCTCGAGGGTGAGCTCCCCCGCCTTCATCCGCTCGAGCAGGGCCCGGCGGACGTCGAGGCTGTCCGCGACCTTCCCCTCCGCTTCCAAGGTGCGGACCCACTGGAAGCGCTCCCGGGGCGTAGGGCGGGTCATCGGCGGGTGGTGTCGGGGGTGATGTCGTGGAGGTGCAGGCAGCGATGCACGCCCTGATCGAGCTCGATGGTCATCTGGTGCTGCGCGATGTCTCTGAGGAACTGCCCCTGCACCTGCGATTCCATCGTCACGTGTCGTCCTCGTTCGTGGCGGGCATGGTCCCCTGCATCGCGGCACCGACAGTTTGTGTCGGCGCCGTAGCCGTGACAGGGGTCGCCCACTTCCGTCGGCGGTCCCGCAGGTCGAGGTCCCCACCGCACTCGCGGCAGAGGTGATTGGCATCCGAGCAGGGCGGGCAGACCTTCGGGACCGCCGTGCTCCCGTGCCGGCAGGGCGTCCCACAGAGCCCGCACCACCAGGTCGTCATCGCACTCCCCCCGACACGGGGGCGGCGGAGGTAATAGCAGGTCAGGCACTCGCCGGCTTCCAGTCGAGCGTCCCGATCGACGTCCTGCTCCATGCGCTGGACCTTCTCGGTGACGCTGGCGCGATGCTGGCGAGAGAGGCTGGTGGCGAACTGCTGGTCGTACGGGGTGTGCCGGCGGAACGGGATCTCCATCAGGTCTCCGAAGGGCAGCCCAGCAGCGCCAGCCGGAAGAGGCCCCGGCGCAGCTGGTGCAGCAGGTAAGGAATCACAGAGCGGTAAGCCCCCAGGATCGTGGCGAGCACCACGCCCAGCAGGGCCAGGGCGACGTACGGGAGCACCCAGACGAGCAGGATCAGCCACGTGCCCAGCGTGTAGCGCCACGGGGCAATCCGCCGGCCCTTCCGCAGGTCCGCGATGTCGAGGGCCGCGTGGAAGTCCTCGAGCACCTCCTCGATGCTCCCCCGGACGTACTGCTTGAGGTCCCACCAGTAGAAGACCGTCAGCTTGAGCTCAGACATCGTCCACCTCCACCAGCGCCACGCGCACGACGCGGTGGGGTGCGTACTGCGGCCACGCTTCGTCATCGTCATCCAAGCCGACGCGGTATCGGTTCGCGTCGGCCTCTGTGCGGAACGTGGCGATCAGAATTCCGTCCTTGTCTGTCACCCGCCACTCATCCAGCACCCGCACCCGTGTCGCGGCGGCGAGGGCTTCGCGCAGGCGCACGATTTCGTCGGCCATCGCGTGTTCAACACGGCAATGCGCGTTCTTGCAGTCATCGCCAATGATGCACTGCGATGAACCAAACTCCAGCAGCACCTCCTCTCGCTCACGCATCCGTCCCGCCCGCGTGAGGGGTGGGGTAGTTATCGCGCAATGCAAGCAACGGCGCGATGTCGTCATCTGTGAAGATGTGCGTGTTGGCCGCGAGAAGTTTGGACAGGCTGGTGTAGCGAATGAACGCACCGCAGTCCGAATCCACCCACTCACGCCCGTTGTATGTGACTCCCTTGTACCAAGTCAACTTTCTCACTTCTCCCCCTGCGTCTCGGCGGCGACGGCGGCGCGGAGGGCTTCGATAGCCGCCGCGCACTCGTTCGGCATATCTGCGTCGGCGTCGTAGATGCTCAGGAACAGCGTGGACGCCTCCACCACCCGCTCACACGCGGCGAGGCGCTGCAACGCGTCAACCATGCCGATCTCGAATTGGTTAGCGCGTTCGCGTAGCACATCCCGCTCCCGCACCGCCGCGTCCAACTGATACTTCGCGCTGCACAGGGCTTCTTCCCAGCGGTTGTTGTGCGGGTGCGCGAGGCAGATGAACCGCTCGGCGTCTCTAACTGGTATCTCCCGCACCGCCGCGTCCCGCTCGGCCACGATGGCGTCGTAGGCGGCGAGAATATCAGACGCGAACACGTAGTGGTCGCTGTCGAAGTCCTTCGTCGGCACGTACAGGTCGGGCGAGTTCTCCGATTCTTCGCGCAACAGCCTGATGCAGTCCGGCTCGTTCGTCGAGGCGGTCATGCCCGGCGCTCCGGCGTCGTGGCATCCTTGAGGTTCTCGAGGATGCCACTCGCAGCGGCTCCCGTGTACGTGCGATCCCGGTTCGTATACAGGCCGCCCAGCGTGACCGCATCGGCGACGGCCGCCACGGGCAGGGTCACAGTGCCGAGCACCGCTTTCGTCAGGCTTGTGAACAGACTCATGTGGGTTTGATGTCAGGAAGGTTGGGTTAACGGGGCTGCATCTGGCGGGCGATCAACTGGGCGGCGTAGGCCATCCCCGCCCGGTAGGCATGGACCGCATCCGTCGGGGCATGCGAGGCCGCGTTGATGTAGGCCACGGTCCGGGTGACGTCCATCAGGGCCGCCGCCGGGGCCAGCCGGCGGGTCTCGGCGAGCTCCTGGGTCTCTCGCGTGAGCTCCTCCACCTGCTCTCGGAGCCGGGTGTTCTCCTCCTCGAGGCGGAGGATCCGGCCCTCGAGGGGGTTGGGGTCCCCGGCCTCGAGGGCCTCGCGCATCGCGCTCTCTGCCTCACACACCGCCTGCCACGAGGTCTGGATCACCGACAACGGATTCCCGTCCCGGTACGCAAGCCACGTCTCAGCGAAGTGGCGGAGCGGGTCGATCATGGCACCGGCTCAGTCGGCCGATCGAAGAGATCATTCAGCTGCTGCCGGATGCGGACGGGCATCGTGCTGTGCCACTGCCACTCACTCCATCCTCGGGGCAGCATCCGCCGGCAGTAGAGCTCCCGATGCCGCACTTGCCACTCACGCTTCTGCTCGTGGTCGTAGAACGTCCGCCACTGCACTGACGAAGTCATATCGGCCTCCCTCGTGGTCAGGTCTCACTACCTGGTCCAGAGGTTTCGTCAGCGGAATTCTTCTCACACTCCCGGCTCGTCGTCCTCCGCATGCAGCAGGGCCTTGAGATCGGCGGCACAAGCCAGCGCCAGCTGCTCGAGGTAGTCATCGTCCGGGTCCCGCTCGCCCTCGACCAGGGTCGTCAGCGTCTGGCGCACCCGCGCCGCGATCGGATCCGGCACCGGGGGGACCACCTGCTCCGCCTCGTCGTAGATCCCCCGCCACTGGCTCGTGTGACTCTGCATCATCGCCCGGCGCATCCCCTCCATGACCAGGGTGATGACGGCCTTGCGTTCACTCTCGGTCTTCGGGATGTACGCCATCAGTCCTCTGGTAGGGTGCCTGCTGCAGGCGTTTCGTCGCACCCGTCCTTCATTCCGGCCGCATAGCCGTCGTCGTAGCCCTCGTCGTAGCGATCATCACGCTCATCCTTGCCATCGTCGTAACCAGCATCGTAGCCGTCCTCGTAGCCATCCGAGCGGGCCATCTCGAGGTCCGCCGCCGTGATGCTTTCCGCTGCCGGGAAGTACCCGCCGGCCACGAGCTTGTGGATAAGGGCCTGCGTCTCCTCCGGGAGGGCGGTGAAGGCCAGTTCGTCGGCCACGGAGTAGTCAGTCGCGGTGCTCATGCGTCGTCGGGTTAAGTGAGGGAATACCAGCAGGCAGTGATCATCGGCTGTGCCCACCGGCTCGGAGGCGGTCAGCGAGGGAGACGAGGGTCCCCGGCCCGCCCTGGTAGAGCACCTCGGCGAGGTAGCGGCCGAAGGTCTGCGAATCCTTGTAGGTGCGGATCAGCACATGCCGACCCATGACCTCTTCGATCGTGAAGGCCTTCGCCCGTACGGCCAGCGCCCGCTCCTCCGGGCTGCTCGCGAACAGTTCCGGGGTGTCGACATCCTTCACGCGGACCGTGAGATAGGAATACTGCCGGCATCCCAGGTCGACGAGGACATCAAGCGTATCCCCATCGACGACATGACGGACCACGCCCCGATACTCCATCGTGGTGAGGGCGTGGAAGTGGCCAGAGAACTCGATCGGCTTACGCATGGGTGGAGGTCTCGCGGACGAGGCCATCGAACTGCGGCCCGAACCAGCGGACGCAGAGGTACATCAGGAAGGCTCGGAAGCGGCCCACGTCATCAGCCCGCATGGCGTAGTAGAAGCGGCTGTGCACTACCCACGAGGGCTCGGTCTGCTGCCGGCAGCCCCAGTCGTGGATGACCGAGGCCCGCCGGAAGTCCCCACTCAGCGGGGCGCCGACGAACGGCCAGGCGAAGGCCGGGATCGAGGCGCCATCCACAATCTCCCCCCGGGGGACCGTCGTGGTCTCGCCGGCGGGGCCGGTGTAGCTGAGGGGCTCGAGCAAGCGGATGCGATAGTCTTCCCCGTTCTCCACGAGGAACACGGCCGCGATCTCTCGATCGTACGTGCCGTAGGAGGGGGGCGTCACCAGCCACCGCTGGAGTGTCTCGAAGAGGTCGATCATGAGAAGGGCATTTCCTGAAGGTGTTCAGGCGTGGACGCGGAATAGGGGGGCGCCACCGGATAGTCCTGCTGCATGTCGTGCAGCCAGTGACCGATCAGGGGGCTGAGGAGGAAGGAGCACGTGAACCAGCTGAGGAGGAACAGCAGCATCAGCGCCCCTCCGCGAGGGCCACGCGGAGCGTGGCATGCCGCCGCAGCACGACGCCCGGATACCGCTCACAGCCCGGAGTCGTCTTGCAGCCACTGTAGCCGAGGAGCGAGCGCCGGACCGAGCCCTTGGCCGAGGCCAGATGGGCCTTGAAGACCCGGATGCCCATGCAGATGTTGGTGCGGTCATCCCGGAGGTTCGCCCCGCAGCTGCGGAATGACCGGCGCCAGAAGGGCATCACCTGCATCAGCCCCTGGGCGCCCTCCGTCGACGTCGCCCGGCGCGTGAGCGTCGGGTTCTCGACCGTGATGATGGCCGTGACCAACAGGGGGTCGACCCGCTGCCGCTCAGCCTCGGCATACACCACCTGGGCCACCTGCCGAGCGCGAGGCGCCGGGGCCCCGTGCCGTTGGAAGGCTCGGGCCATCACCCGCTGTGTCACCTGCGCGACCGGGACGAAGCCCGGCGACCGCACCTGATAACCCAAGGGGGTGGCGATGAGGATCGCCACCACGCCCGCGAGGACCGCCACGAGCGTCCGCATCAGACCCCCGCCAACATCTCAGGGTGAGTCATCTCCCACGCGAGGCGCTTGAGGTCCTCCACGGCCGAGCCCATCCGCTGCGGGCTGTTGTCGAGGAGGGTGACCACGCCCGCGTAGTCGTCGAGGTCCGTCTCCGAGGGGTGGAAGGCCAGCGGGCCCTCGAGCCCACCCCGCCCCGTCACCCGGACTACGCGGCCGCCCAGCATGTGCACCCAGTCCGCCTCATTCTTGAAGCGGATGTCGGTGATCACGAAGCGGTGCCAGCCGGCCGCCACGGCCGCCGCGATCCACGCCTCGGTGGTGCGGATCCAGATGTCCTGCCCGAAGACCTCGCGCCCCTCCTCCGTCCCGCGACGCTGGAGCATGTCGCGGACCTCGGGGGACTTGTCCGTGAAGAACACCTGGTCGAGCGGGGCCCCGTCCCGGACCACGGCGTCCACCTTGAAGTGGTTGGCCAAGGCCAGCGGGAAGAAGCCCATCGGGAGGAGGGCATGACGGGCTAAGTAGTTCTTGCCCGACTTCGCCCGCCCCGACATCCCGAGCACTTGGACGGTGCCGGGGATGTCGTAGTAGACGCCGGCCATCAGGGCTCCAGGATCAGGGACGAGGCGGCCTCTTCGATCATTTCCGTCACCTCATCCACTTCGCCCTCTTCAGCCAGGTAGATCGGCTGGTCGGAGACGTGCTTCACCACCCACGAGAGGCGGGTCGGGTCGATCGCGGCCGGGCCCTCGAGCAGCGCCCGATGGGCCGCCTGGATCTCATTCTGGGCGTCGGCCGTCATGACCACGGCGGTCATGAGGAGGACGTAGTACTTCGTGTCCGGCAGCGTGGGGGTCTCGTTCACTTCCATGGGTCAGTGCCAGGGTTGGGGGGTCCTCGTCCACGCGATCCGGACAAGGGAGAACTCCTCGGGTGACAAGCCGTCCCCCATCAGTTCTTCCGAGACCGCCGTCTCCAGGGTTTCATCATCGGTGGCGATGATGTCATAGGTCTTCTCGACCCAGACCTTGGCGGTGTATCGGTAGAGCGGTGGGGGGCTCTGTTCTGGGCTATCCATCGAGGACCTCCGGCAGCAAGTGTTGGGGTGCACCTGCTGCCGGCCGGCCTTCAGCCTTCCTCCTCTTGGGCCCACGCGAAGCGGACCGCCTCGGTCAGCCACTCCCGCCAGCGGGTGTCGATGTAGGTGCCCTGCAGGCGCTCGGCCTCCGCCCCGCCCCACTGGACCAGCGAGTCGCCGGCCCCGAGGAGCGTCTCGGCCCCGGGCTGGCCGAGGACCATCCGACTGTCGGCCGCCGTGGCCATGCGGCAGGCGACCCGGGTGGTCAGCTGGCTCCGCAGCTGGGTCGGAAGGGCGGCAGCCGAGGGGCGCTGGGTGGCGCAGACGAGGTGCACCCCCGCCGCCCGGCTGATCTGGGCAAGGGCCGTCAGGCGCTCCCCGATCACGGCCCCTTCCTTGCCGGCCACCACCGAGGCCAGTTCGTCGATCACGACCACGATCCGCGAGAGGACGGCCTCCCCCGGAGTCACCAGCGCCCAGCCGTTGTAGTCACCGATGTCCCCGGCGCCGGCCCGCTGCAGTTCCTCGAAGCGGAAGGCGATCTCCTCCTCGAGATAGGTGAGAAGGGCAGCCGTGTCCGCGATCGAGGTCGCGACCGGGCGGCGGACCTGCGGAAGGTGGCGGAACGGGTAGAGGTCGACCCGCTTCGGGTCCACGAAGCAGAGCTCGCACTCCTCCGGGGTGGTGCCGACCGCGAGGCTGAGCACGAGCGACTGGAGGTGCGAGGACTTGCCCGAGCCCGTCTGGCCACCGATCAGGACGTGCGGGGCCTCGGACACATCGACCAGCAGCGAGGCGCCATCGGCGGTCAGGCCGATGGCCCACGGGAGGAGGAACCCCTCGACATCCGCTGCCCCGCCGATGATGTCGCCGAGGCTCACGGCCATGTCGGCCGGGGCTTCGTGGGCGATCTCGAGCGTCACCTTCCCCTTGCGGACGTTGGTCCGGAGACGGACCGAGTGGACCTCGAGCCGGAGGGCGAGGTCTTCCAGCACGGCCCGGATGGCCCTCACCCGGCTCGTGGACGGGAGGGCGAAGTGCACGAGCGAGACCCGGAGGCCGGACTCGAGCTCGGCGCTCGGGATGCGCTGGCCGAGGCTGGCGAGGTGGCCGAGGACGGTCTCGACCGAGACGGTGTCAGTGATCTCGACGGTCGCCGGGATCTGAGACACGTAGTGGGCAACGCGGGGGGTCATCGTCATGGCTCGCTCCTAGTAGGGTGAGCCGAGATGATGACGCCGGTGCACCGTCAGGGGGGATCGCTCATGACCGTGGGATCGCTCGTGTAGTGGATCAGCCAGTGCTGGGGGTGCCCACAGGGACAGCGGACACTCATCCACGGGATGTCATCGAAGGCGATGTAGCGGCGCATGGCCCCGCAGGGCATGAAGAGGAAGAGCGTCTGATCGAGGGTGTCGGCTTGGAAACGCTCCGCATACTGCTGTTGCAGCGAGCCCAGCGACCGCCAGAGTGTCCGGACACTGTCCGTACGGACGAGGATCAGGCCCCCATCAGGCTGCATCGGGACCCAGGTGGTGGTCATGAAGGCGGAGGGGGCCTCCAAGCCCACGAACTCGGCGATCTGCTTCGCCTCCCCGAGATAGAATCCCGTCTCATCGATGTAGCACACGTACTCAATCCCTGACGCCATCGACCCCCCAGGCTACGACACCGGGGCCTCCCCGGCCCCACCTCGAGTGAGGTGCGGGCCTTTTGCTCAACGGGGGCGATGCTGGAGGGAGCGGACTTCGAGGGGCACCACACGGCCGCCGGGGATCAGACTGGCCGCTACGGCGGCCATGTAGCGTCGCGGGTAGATCGCGAGAGGGATCAATGTCAGCTCCTCCGCTGACACATCGCTCGGGGCCTGACATAAGCCCCCGGTCTCACTCACCACGCCCCACATCTTGAAGGGCCGCAGGCGTCGGGGTCGGCGTTCCTGCTTCGTCGCGGGGCGTGGCTTCGGCATCGCATCACTCGTTCGGCGGGTCCAGCTGGACGTTCGAGATCTGAGCGAGCAGTTCGAGGTCCGTCTTGGCGGCGACCAGCTGCTGCACGGTCTTCACCGCCTCCTCCAACTGCTTGCAGATGTGGTCGTAATCCTGACTCAAGAGGGCGTTGACGTGCTTCCGGGTCTGAGTCAGGACCTTGGGGTTCGCGGGGCCAGTGGCCGGACGCGACGGGGAGAGGGCTTCCTTCTCGATGAAGAGCGGCTTGACGACAGTCATGGGCTCGTGGGTTGAGGGTTCACCTCAGACCTATCCGGGCGCCTCGGCGGCCATCAACGATCAGGCGGGAGAAATTCCGGACTGGCTAGGTGCTGGCCCAGGAGACCGCCCCCCGGGCGATAGAAGAAGGACTCCATGGCTCGGAGGGCCCCAACGAAGCCGTGATCGGCATGCCAGTCATCCGGGGGGCAGAGCGCGGGGGCCACCCGGACCAGGACGCCATCGATCGTCTCCGCCGGCCGGCTGTATTCCGCTCGCATGGCATGGGTGTGGCCGGAGTGGTACTCGCAGTAGCGAGTCGCGATCCAATGCGCCCGGGCCTCGAAGGGCATCAGGCTCGGGAGGCGCTTCCGGGCCTTGTCCCCGTGGGTGAATCCCAGCAACGTTCCATCGTGGAACAGGTACTTGCGGTGGGTGTGGCTGGTGTCGACCGTGATGCGCGGGTGCGAGCGGAAGACCGTGCTCACCGTCTTCTGGAGGAGCGTCGTCAGGGCCTCGTCGTGATTGCCCCGCACGAAGAGCACATCCGTCGGACACGTGGCCGCGCTCTGCTCGATGAGCTCGAGGATCGTGTCCGTGGCGACATCCACCATCTTGGGCATCCGCCCATCCCGCTCGAGGGGCGTCCCCCCGGTGGTAGTCCCATGGGGCGTGTCGTAGTGGAAGACGTCCCCGAGGAAGGCCAGCGTCCGCCGGCTCGGCTGGTAGGCGCGATCGCCCCGACGCATGAGCTCGGTCGCGGAGCCGAGCACCACCTGACGAGCGAGCACGAGGTCGTAGTCCTCGTAGCCCGTTGTCCCGCGCCAGCTGTACTTCCCGAAGTGCGGATCCGCGATCGGGATCACCTGCCAGATCCCCGAGATCTCCTTGGGCTCCGTGAGGACCAGAGGTCCTGTGCGCTCACGCAAGGCGGCCGCCAGCATGGCCTGAGCCGCCTCCAACAGGTGGCTCCCCTGCTTCTTGCTGAGGCGGACCCAGACCCGGAAGTACTCCGTGACCGTGATCGCGCCGGTCTCGGGGTTCTTCGTCACCACCTCATTCTTCGTCGCCTCGCTCTGCGAGACCTCGTAGAGGTTGAGGTCGGCATCGATATGCTCGAGGAGATCTTCGACCGTCTTGATCCGCTCACTATAAGACCGGAGCTCGAGCCCATCCCCCCGCTCGTGTTGCGTGATCTCTTCGTTTGGGCGGAGCGTCGTCCGGCTCGAGAGGGTCGGGCTAATACCCCCGTTCTCCTCGTAGACGGCGACCGCCTTGTTCCAGCGTTCTCGGTGGCGGCGCTTCACGCCCGTCACCTGGCCCATGGTCAGCCCCAGTTCCTGGCTGATGTGCGTCGAGCGAGGCCCGCAGCGCTCCACCAACGCGAAGATCTGCTCCAGCGTCGAGGGGTGGTGTGGTCGTCGGGCGGCGGGCATCAGTGGAAGGCTCCTGAGACCGCGCCCACGACCACGACCCCGGCGGCCACCTTGAGGATGGTCCCCCAGCGGGAGGGCTTCGGCGGACGCTGATCGGCGAGGAAGTCCTGCAGCCGTCGGATCGCGAGCGAGTCTTCGACATGTCGGAGATCCTGCACCTGAATGATCGTGTCGCGGGCCGCCACGCGGGCCTCACAGTCCGCCATCAGCTGCTTCACCTCCGGGAGCTCCGCCACCGTGAGCGTGTCGCCGGGCTTGGGAGTCGGCGTGGTGGTGTCGATCGGCATGGGGAAGCTGTCCGCGATGATGATCCGCCGGCCGAGCGTGCGCTTGGTGCGCCGGTAGGCACTATCGGCAGCCGAAGCCTTCGGGCGGAGACTCGTGAGTAGCGTGGTGAGGGAGTCGGACCGTCGCTGATGCCCCGCAATCAGCCCCTCGGCGAGCTCGGCACGAAGGCGGACCATCTCGAGGTCATGCTTTGCGGTTTCTGCCCGGCGGACATAGCGGCCGATTAGAACCAGTAGGAGGGTGGCGACGAGGGCCACCGAGAGCGGTCGCCAATACTTCGCGACCAGCTGCAGGGGAATCCAGGACAGCATACGGGAACCTCCCGGTAGAGCGCCGGCCCTGAATGCACAAGGGCCCACATGCGCGTGTGCCCTTGGCTTGCTTGGGGGGAAGTTCTCAGGCGCCCGTGAGCGCCGCCTCGACATCCTTTCGGAGGTCTCCGATTGGGTAGACCTTCCCGATGTCGACCTTCCGCCCACGAGGCCAGGCCTCGAGGGCATGGGAGGTGATGCGCCAGACCTCCGTCCAGCGGTGGAGCTTCATCAAGCGGAGGCAGAGCTTCACGAGGGCCTCCCGCTGCGCCGGGGTGGCCGTGTCCGTCCCCTTCGCCGCCAGCGCGATCCCATAGAAGGCGCTGTTGGCATCCTTATACGGGAGGCGGGGGTCACTCGAGCGGCAGCCACCGGCATGCCAGGCCCGGGCCCCGGCAGGGGCCACCGCCACCACCTCACCGTCATCGAGAATGAGCCAGTTGTAGGACACGGCACATGCGGGGTCTCGGAGCATCCACTGGACCGCGCCGGCGTCCGAGCTCGAGGCATCGTAATGGACCATGATGCCGAGCCGCTGGCCCCGGACCTTGTTCCAGTTCCCGAGACCTTCTCGCCGGGTGGTCGTATCGATCTTCTTCTTGGCGGGGGGCATTAGCGCCACGGCTCCCGCTCGGGGAAGTCGCCCCGCTCATCGTCCTTCCAGAGATCCGGTTCCGCCCCCGACGTAGCGATCCCCTGGGCGACCTCCCCCGGGACCTTGCTCTTGGCAATGAGCTCCGCGATCCACTTGGGCGTGCCGGCGATCGCCAGGGTGGCGAAGACACTCCCGAAGGTGGCCCAGGCCGCCGTCGAGACCCGCCACATCCCGGCGCCGACGAGCCCGAAGGCCACCAGGAAGTACACGATCACCACCAGGAACATCAGCTGCAGGAGATCGAGATCGTCGTCGCGGGTGAACAGCAACGAGTAGATCAGGCCACGCTTGTTCATTCGTGCTCCCGGGAGAACTTGATCTCCGTCTCGACAGCCACGAGGCGGCTGTTCTGGTGGTAGATCTGCGCGTCGTGGGTGTCGACCTTGACCTTGATGTCGCGGAGGGCGCCCTCGAGGCGGTCTCCGAGGGCCTGCATGGCCATGTTGATGGTCTGGCCGATTGTCCCCATCGCGCTCTGGGCCGCGTGGGCCGCCGTGCTGGCTTCTCGCGCCTCAGCGGCGGCTTCGTCGAGCTTGACGCGCATCTCCGTCATGGCCATCGCGAACTCGTTTCGGCTGATGAGGGCGGCATGTTCGTCCGTCACCCGCTCCTTCTCCTTCTTCTTGCCTTGGAAGAGCGACGTCCGCTGCACCACGAAGACCGTGGTGGCCACAGTGCCCACGATCAGGCCACCGAGGGCCATCCCCAGCTGCTGGTAATCGACGGATACGCTCATGCCCAGGCTCCCGTTCATACGACAGAGGCAGCCGACGCCGGACGTGACGTCTGCTGCCTCTGCCCCCAGTTGGGGCGTTGTTCTCACGCCTTAGAACTGGGTGCCGCCGCTTCCGCCGGTGTCGTACTGCGTGTAGTTCGGGACCGTATAGGTGAACGTGGTGGACCCTTCCCCTGACGTGAAGGGGCTAATCACTTGGGCACGGAACCGGACCTGAATCTGGGCCACGGATGGAGCGGTTCCAGGCGTGTTGCTGGAGTACGTCCAGTCCACGATATAGGTCGAGGCCGTGCCTGACGTAGATGTAGACGTGAGGCTTTGCTTCTCCACCCACTGGCCGTTCTCCCAGAGATCCCAGCTATAGCGCAGCTGGCGGGTGTTGATACTCCCATCGTTGGGGTACCGCTGCTCGAACACCCCTGACCACGAGGCGTTATTCAGCGCCCGGAACTGCACCCCACTCTGGTAGAAGATGTTGGTCCCCGGCGCCTCGCGGGTGAACCGGAAGTCACCGTTCTCGGCGATGTTGCCCGAGCCGCTGAAGCTGCTGCCCAGCTGGGGGGTGGCAATGCTCATCGTGCCGTAGCTGTAGATCGTCGGCTGGCCCGCGATGAACGGCTGGACCGTGAGGATGGGGACCACTCCGGATCCAATCCCGGCTCCCGGGGACGGAATCCCTGAGTACGCTCGCAGATTGAAGTGCGGCTCCGGCTGGAACGTCAGCTGGATCGGGACGGTCACCCTCCCGCTGTTGCCGATCTGCGTGGACCCGGTGTCCTCATAGTAATTCTGATAGGTGATCACCACCGTGAGCGTCCGCGTCGCGGTGTTCACCGAGAGGCTTCGCACCGAGGCCCACGGGAAGCTCCCAGGATGATTGATACTCCCCTGTGGGAGGTCGACCGTAACCGGCTGGATGACGACTTGGTTGGTCCCATCAGCGGCGACATAGGCAGCATCGAGGATGCTGTCCCACTTGCTGCCGGCGTTGAAGGTCGCCGTGTACTGGACGTTGTAGTACGGGGGCACCTCCCCGTTCCCGGGGTTGTAGGACGCGGCGGTGACGGTCAGCTGGCCCACCTTCGTGGTCGGTGCCACTGGATACGTCTGCACCGTCGACAGCACCAGCGGGGTACCGGTCATGTAGTCGGTCATGGCGGTCCCCGTCGTGGGGCTGCCGGCGACGTAGTTCTTGAAGCCCTGGCCAGGAGCCTCCCGATTCCGACTCGCTCGGATGAGGCCGATGAGATCGAGTGGCACTAGAAGCCTCCTCCGCCTTGCAGTTGCGCCGTCGTAGACCCTGTACCCGTAGCGACATTCGTCCCCGTACCCGAGCCGCCGTTGTACATCCGGACCGTGACCGCCACGGTAACCGTGGTCCCGCCGGAGTCAGTGAACGTGTAGCCGTGCGACGACGATGCGATGTTGTAGAAGGTCGACGGCACGGGGAACGGTGTGATGGACCCCGGGACGTCGGTACCAACCTGCCACTCGATGACATACGAGCCGCCCGAGGGGAAGTTGACCGGCGACCACGAGACCGAGATGGTGCTCGAGGCTGCATCGACCGAGACCGCGACACTGTTGACGGCCGACGCCGTGCCCTGATACGACGAATTCTGCGTCGCGGAGGTCGCGAGCGGTCCCGTATTCGGCCCGTTCTGGAGATAGACCCGCCACCGCGTCTGCTTGCTCTGGTTCGCCTGCAGCGTGAAGTTCACGCTCAGGGGGCTGGAGGCCGTGTAGAACGACTGCGTCTGGCCGAGGGTCAGGTCGTCGTAGAAGGCCGTCGCTGTAATCCCCGTGTCAACGCTATCAACCGGAGTCCATGAGACGGTGGAGGTGAACGTCGCCTGGGTCCCGTTCTCGCTGATCTGGGAGGGGGCCAGGTAGTTCAACGAGACGCTGCCGGGCGTGGCGTAGTGCACAGGATTCCAGCTGGTGCCGTTGTAGACGTAGACGACCTTCGCCCGCTTCCAGCCCACACTGGGGACGTTGCCCCAGATGTTCTTCACCACGCGGAAGTCCTGCCCATCCAGCAAGGGCGAGCTCCCCGGCACATAGATGTAACTCGGCATCAGTAGATCACCCAGAGGGCACCCGTCGGGGCCGTGCCCGTCGGCGGGGTCGTACTCGTCGTATAGGCCACCCCACCCATATACCACGTCCCACTCTGGCTGTAGCTCCCGGTGATCGTCGGGTTCGCGTTACTCACCGAGAGTGACGTCAGCAGCCCTACCTCTGTGATGTTACCGTAGGTGCCAGAGAGGCGAGCACTCGCGATGGTGCCGGAGAGCTTGGTGGCGCTGAGGCCCGTGATCCAGGACGGATCGGAATAGCTGCCGCTCAGCGAGACATACGTGGAGGACGCTGTGCCCGAGGTGATGTAGCCGAGACCTGTCACATAGGACTGCGTCGCCACCGTGGCACCATTGATCGTCATCGACGTGCCGGTATAGGCGAGCGTCGTGCCGTTGTCCGTCAGGGCCGAGTCAGTGAGCGCCGATGTACCACTCCACTTCGTGATCTTGTTCGCCGTCCCGGCGCCCGTCAGGGTCCCACCCCCCGTACCGTTGCTCGCCGCCGTGATGCGCCCCTTGCTGTCGACCGTGATGTTGGCGTTGGTATAGGAGCCCGCCGTCACCGTGGTGTTCGCCAGGGTGGCCGTCCCCGTCACGTTCCCCGTGCCATTGAAGGCGCCGGACGTGTACGAGACGTCGCCGGTCAGGCTGATCGTATAGCCCGTGGCGAGGCTCGCCGCACTCCCCGTGATGTTGGAGTCGGTGTAGGCCAGCGTCTTGCGAACCAGGCTGCTGTTCGTGATGAACAGGTTGGTGCCGTTCCACTCCACCGCACCAGCCACCGTGGTCGTCAGATTCGTGCCCGCCGTGAACCGAAGCGGAGCGATCGACGCCGTGCCCGTCGCCACGGACAGGGTGCTACTGATCGTGGTCGCTCGACCCAACGTGATCGCGGTCCCGTTGTCCGAGATCGCGGAGTCGGTGAGCGTGAAGGTCGTCGGCCCCCCGGCGAATCGGGGGACGTTGTTCGCCGTGACCGAGCCCGAGGTCGCCAGTCCGCCGGCCCCGCCCGTAATCGTGACCGTGGCCTGACCAGCGGTCATCGTCGTCGTGACACCGGCCCCCGTGAACGTGATCTGCGAGAGCGGGTTGGTGCTCGGGTTGTTGAGGGTGCTTGTCGCCCCACCCGCCGTGCCACTCCCCACGACGGTGATCGCCGGACCAGCGGTCGTCGTAGCGCCCGTGCCATCGAGGAGAATGAAGTCGTTCGCGTACACCGCCCCGCTGAAGCGAGCCGCCCCACCCACCCGCAGATACTCACTGCCGGTCGGGGGCGATGAACCAAGCAGGATTGAGCCGCCTGAACCCGCGACCAGCTGGATCGGGCCGTTGGCGAGCTCGTTGACCAGCTGCAGCGTGGTGGAGCCGTTGCTGGGGTAGCCGAAGTACCCCTTCCGGGTGTTGGCGCTATCGGCGAAGGCCATGTAGCCGTGCGTCGAAGTCGCCGTGTCCTTGAGCACCAAGGACTGCCCGCCGAGCGTGACGCGGAGCCCGGAGGCACTCACCTGCGCTACCTCGGTCCCGCCCGGCTCGAGGGTCAGGGCGGAGAACAACAGCCGCATCGGGGCGTACGCGGTGTTGGTGTTGTTCGCCGTCGTCAGCGTGACACCACCCCCCGCATTCTGGGGGTCCACGACCAGCAGGTCCTTGCCCGTCGCAGAGACCAGGAGGGTGGCGAGTCGCCCGACACTGGTCAGACTCGAGGCGGTCACGTTCGTGGCGAGCGTGGTGCCCGTCAGCGTCCCGGCCGGCGCCACCACCGTCGCGGTGCTTGCCGTCGTGATCAGGCCCTTCACGTTCACCGTGAACGTCGGCACGGAGGAGGCCGTCGTGTTGGCCGTTCCCGCCGTGCCGTAGGTGTTAGCGGTGACACCGGAGTTCGCCAGAGTCGTCGCGATGGAGGTCGTGCCGGTGCCAGTGACGTCTCCCGTCAGCGAGATCGACTGATTGGCCGTCAGGTACGTGGTCGTATCGAGCGACCAGGTATTCGCCGCTGTCTTCCGCAACAGCCCCGTCGTGCCGCTCAAGGCGGCGATGGCATCGAGGTCTGCGTCCCACGCCTGGACATTGGTGCCGATCACGACGCCGAGGTTCGTGCGGCCGTTCCCCTGCTGCGTCGCGTTCAGGCCCTGATTGTTGACGTCGATCCGGAGCCGGTTCGAGAGAGCCGTGGCCGTCGAGGTGGCGAAGTTCGGATCGTCGCCGAGGGCGGCGGCGAGCTCGTCCAGGGTGTCGAGGCCCGCCGGCGCGGAAGCGACCAGGGCGGCAATCTCCCCGCGCACATAGGCTGTGCTGGCGATCTTGGTGGTGTTGTCTCCTGTCGTCGCCGTCGGGACCGTGGAGTTCGCGGCAAGCGTGGCCACCCCGGACACTGAGAGGGTGCCGGTGATACTCGTGGCCCGTCCGAGCCCGATGGTGGTGCCATCATCCGTGATGGCCGAGTTCTGCAGCGTCGTGCCAGTCCCCACCAGGAAGCGCGGGACCGTATTGTTGGTCGGCGTCCCCGTCGTCGCGAGGCCCGCCGAGCCGCCGGAGAACTCGAGGGTGATGTCCCCGCTCGTCGCAGCGGACCAGCGCACACCCGCGCCGGTGAAGCGGATCGTCGAGAGGATCGAGGTCTTGAGTTCCTGGGCACCCCCGTAGGTCGGCGGGGCATACAGCGCGATCTGCGGGCCGGCGGTCGCGGTCGACCCGGTCCCATCCAACAGCACGAAGTCGTTGGCGTAGACGGCCCCGTTGAACCGAGCGCCCCCGCC
>Ga0315906_10004804_pt1 | contig 17183 bp, 13 predicted proteins | sample LakEriMetagenome_4_FD_203526 | JGI IMG/M metagenome (GOLD analysis project Ga0315906, IMG submission 203526) | Freshwater fungal communities from buoy surface, Lake Erie, Ohio, United States - Buoy 2 MA122 | ecosystem: Environmental > Aquatic > Freshwater > Lake > Lake biofilm | place: USA... | reverse complement strand
GTGTCAGCCGTGAATTGTGTCAGCAGAAACAACGCCTCTACCTCAAATTGGGCAAAGTGGAGGCTGCCGCCAACGAACTCGAAAAACTGATCAGCAGCAACCCAACGGATATTACCAGCTATAGCCTTCTTGTTGAATTGTACCAGGTGAACAACATGCCGGAGAAAGCGATGCAGGTAATTCGCCGCATGAAAGAGGTAGATCCTGACAATCCTTATATCTCGCTTGCATTGTCTGAACAATACAGAAGCGAAGGAAAAAAAGAAGAGTCGTTCAATGAACTGAAGAATGCCTTTCGTTCCAATCAGCTGGGAAGCGATATGAAAATCCGCATTCTGACCAGCTACCTGCCTATGATCAATCAGGACAAGGAAATGCTGGATCAGGCACTTGAATTAAGTAACATACTGAGCGAAGTACACACAACCGAAGCAGCACCTCAGGCAGTTTATGGCGACTTTCTGGCTATCAACAAACAGAATGAAAAAGCGCGCGATCAATACCGTGTGGCCATCAATCTCGACAAAAAAAATCTGCAGGCCTGGCAGCAATTATTGCTGATCGAATCCGAATTAAGTGATTTTGAGGCTATGGAAAAAGAGGCCACTGAAGCACTTGAGTATTTTTCCGACCAAAGTGTGTTGTATCTGTTCAAAGGAATTGCACAAATTCAGAATAAGAAAGAAAGTGAGGCCGTAAAAACACTCACCAGCGGAAGTAAACTGGTAGTAGATAATGATGCGCAGCTGATCGAGTTTTATTCTAACCTCGGTGATGCTAATAACAAGTTGAAGAATTATCCGGAATCCGATAAGTATTACGATAAGGCACTGAAAATTGATCCCAACAATGTGTATGTGCTGAACAATTTCGCCTATTACCTTTCGCTCAGAAATGAACAACTGGAAAAGGCAGCCGAAATGTCGAAGAAAAGCAATGAACTGAGTCCCAATAACGCTTCTTTTCTCGACACCTATGCATGGGTGCTATACAAGCAGGGGAAATATGCTGACGCTCTTGTATGGATGGATAAAGCAATGGCCGCCGGTGCAGAAGGCAATGGCACTATCCTGGAACATTACGGTGATGCCTTATTCAAACTTGGAAAGGAAACTGAAGCTCTGAACTACTGGCAGCGCGCAAAAAATACCGGTGAGCATTCCGACCTGCTCGACAAAAAAATCAGTGATAAAAAACTGTATGAATAAATTGCGGGAGTTTCGGCTATTCCTACCCGTTATGGGAATAATCCTCCTGACGTTAGCCGGGGGTTGTCGTGCAAGGAAAGAAAAATCAGTAAATCCGACACCCGGCAAACCGCTTGTTGATCGTTCCGTACAGGATCTGATGGATAAGCTAGACCAGAATGCCTTTAAAACCGACTGGCTCAGTGCAAAAGCAAGTGTAACCACCGTTGCAGACGGTGCAGAAACCAGCTTCACCATCAACATGCGCGCTAAACGCGATAGCCTGATCTGGATTTCCATTACTCCTTTATTGGGAATTGAAGTGGCCCGTGTAATCATTACCCCCGACTCCGTAAAAATGATGGATCGTATCCACAGTAAATACACGGTCAGTTCTTTTGAAACCATTAATAAACTCTTGCAGCTCCGAGTGAACTTTGAAATCGTTCAGTCTTTATTATGGGGAAACTTCTTCGCTTATAAAAAGAATGAAAACCGTTTCAATTCAGTGTACACCGAGGACAAGCAATACATTCTCAGTTCACTGAATAAAAACAAGCTGAAACGCAGCCTCGAAGAACTTGATCCGAACAAACAGGTTATTCAGGATGTTTATGTCATGGAGGATCGCTATCGGATTACGCGAGTTTCTGTAAATGATCAGAAAATTAATAAATCATTACTGACAAACTACGAAGATTTTCGTGATACACCAGGTGGATACTTTCCTTATAAATCCTCCACGCTGATCACTGCTGAAAAAAATTTCGAGTTAAAAATCGAATACGGAAAAGTAACTGTGGGCGAACCACAGGAGTTTCCTTTTAACATACCCGGCAGCTATGAGCGTTCGCGCTAAGAAACTTATTTTGCTTTTTTGGCTGGTACTGGGTGTCGGCATATCTTCCGCGCAAAAGAAGTCGGATCTCGAACTTAAAAAAGCGAAGATTCAGAAGGAGATTGATTTTACCAATAAACAGCTGCAGATCGTTTCTAAAAACAAATCTGCTACTGCCGAACAATTGGCGACCCTTCGCAAAAAAATTAAATTACGTGAATCCCTTATCAATACCATCAATTCGGAAATCAATACGATTGGCGGTGAGATTCAGAATACGTCCCGACAAATTTCTACACTGGAATCGGACTTAAAGCAGTTACGGGAAGAATATGCAGCGATGATTCGACTGGCTTATCGCAACCGCAACGTTTACCAGCGCATGATGTTTGTGTTTGCGGCCAATGACTTCAACCAGGCTTATAAGCGACTTCGCTACTTTCAGCAGTATGCGGAATTCCGTCGTTCCCAGGCGGCAAAGATTGAAGAAACGCAAGTGCAACTCGCCGGAAAAAAACTGGAACTGGAAGTACGTAAGAACGAGAAAACCAGTTTGCGTAATAATGAGCAGCAGGAAAAATCCACCCTTGAAAAAGAACGCAAGGATCAGGATAAGCTGATGCAAAATCTTACGGCACGTGAAAAGAAACTCCGCAAAGAGCTGGCAGAAAAACAAGCCGCCAAGAAAAAACTGGATCGCGCCATCGAAAACCTGATTAAAAAGGAAATGGATGCCGCCCGCAAAAAAGCAACGGCTGCCGGAAATAAAAATGTGACCAACAAGAATGTGTTCAGTATGACCCCGGAAGGTGAAAAGCTGACCAATAGTTTCTCCGGGAATCGCGGCTTACTTCCCTGGCCGGTGGAACAAGGCTCAGTGAGCGGCAGTTTTGGTGAACACCCCCACAAGGAATTGAAAGGAATCATGGTGAAAAATAATGGTATCGATATTCAGACTTCCAGGGGAGCTTCCGCGCGGGCCATCTTTGAAGGTACTGTTAGTGGTGTCATCAGCATCCCTGGGTCCGGAAAGGCTGTAATTATCCGCCATGGCTCTTACCTCAGCGTTTACAGTAACCTGCAGTCCGTCAACGTCTCCACCGGTGAAAAAGTCACTACCAAGCAGCGTATTGGCGCAGTGGGACTCAATGAAGACGATGACCGGGGCGAACTCCACCTCGAAATCTGGAATAACACCACCAAACTGGATCCTCAGGGCTGGCTGGCTCGCAGATAAAACGCGATCTCCCGGTTCGTCCCCGAAAAATCCGTATTTTTGAGACTTCAATAACGTTACGATGTTCAACTTCATCATTCTCGGATTCCTCGGCGGCATGGGCGGCTCTGAAATCTTCCTGATTATCCTCGTACTGCTCCTGTTTTTTGGCGCAAAACGCATTCCTGAACTGGCGAAAGGCCTAGGCAAAGGAATCAAGGAGTTTAAAGACGCCAGTAAAGGCGAAGACAACAAGCAAATCGACGAAAAGAAATAAAGTTATTCCTGTTTTCAATAGTGTAAAAGGGTTGCCGGTGGGCCACCCTTTTTTTAGCTCCGTACCCACTACATTTTCCCGACTTTCAACTTTTTCCCATCTTCGCAAGGATGAGTATTAATTCCATAAGTGTTATCGGTGGCGGCAGCTGGGCAACTGCCCTTGTGAAAATCCTGAGCAACGGCCCCTGTAAAATCAACTGGTGGCTACGGAATGCAGAAGCGGTGGAGCATATTCTCAAATACCGCCACAACCCACATTACCTGAGTGATGTGGAACATGATCTTGAAAAAGTTCAGCCCACAACCGATCTGTCGCAGGCCATTGAAAATTCTAACTGGATCATTTTAGCTGTACCCGCAGCCTTTTTGAAAGACGCCCTGAAGCCTTTGAGCGCTTCCAGCTTCAAGGACCGTCACATCTTTTCGGCTATCAAAGGAATTGTTCCTTCCACCAACCAGATTGTTGGTGAATACATGAACAGCAACTACGGTATTCCGTTAAATAATATCGGCGTAATTACCGGACCCTGTCATGCAGAAGAAGTAGCCCTTGAAAAATTAAGCTACCTCACCATTGCCTGCCCGGATAACACAACAGCCACCGAACTGGGCAAGGCATTGTCTTGTCGCTACATCCGTACCGTTATCTCCGATGATATCTACGGCACTGAATATTCAGCCGTACTGAAAAATATTATGGCCGTTGCCAGCGGTATTTATCACGGACTAGGTTACGGAGATAATTTTCAGGCAGTACTTATCTCTAACGGCATACGCGAAATCAAACGTTTTGTGGATGCTGTACATCCGATTCAAAGGGATATAAATGATTCCGCTTATCTCGGCGATTTACTGGTAACTGCTTATTCGCAGTTTAGCCGAAACCGTACATTCGGAAGCATGATTGGCAAAGGCTATACCGTAAAATCCGCACAACTTGAAATGAATATGATTGCCGAAGGTTATTATGCCGTTGCCGGAATTCATGAGATCATTAAACAACATAATATCTCGATGCCCATCACCGAGGCCGTCTATCGCGTGCTTTATGAACACATAGCTCCACGCATTGAAATGCGACTCCTCACCGATTCTCTTAGTTAGTGATCAGGGATCAGGGATCAGGGATCAGGGATCAGGGATCAGGGATCAGGGATCAGGGATCAGGGATCATTTAAATATAAAATTTAATCGGAATTTAAGAATCAGAAATTTTATGCTTGAGATATTTAACATATCCGAAAGCTATTTTATGAACCTCCATCACTTTGTTCCGAAGTGCTATTATTTGTTCAGGATCTTGTAACTCCAAATCTTCAAGCAAATACGTCATGCTCTTCACTTCCACACAAGAGCCAATAGCGATGTCAAAATAGCGCAAAGTTTCCTTTGCAGTGCGCCGACTATAGCCTTCGGCAATGTTATTCATTATTGACACAACAGCCCGACGCAGCTGATCTTTTAATCCAAAATCCCTCCAACTATCGGTTAATTTATAAATATCCAATACCAATATTCGTGCTTTCTGCCACGATATTAATTCGGTAAAATCAGTGGGTAAATTATTTGTAGTCATGATCGCAAAAAAAGATCAAAATAATTACAAATGAACCTATTTAATCATTTATACACGTTTGTAAATAACTATAAACGCACATAAAGCTGCCTACAAAACACAATACTGATTACTGATCACTAATCACTGATCACTATTTCGTAATTCTAATAAGAAATCCGCTTTCAAAATATCGGCCCGGCATTGCACGCAAAGCAATTACCTGATAGTCGGTGTCCCAACAGTTTTTAATTGTACCAAATGCTGTTAGTACAACACGCTTAATTTTTTTGCTCCACGATAACATTACTTCCCCGGTTGCAAAAGGCTCGAGAAAGTAGGAATGGTCCTGTGTAACATATCGGTAACCGGTATAATTATGAAAATAACGAAGCGAAAAACCACCATACAAAATTTCAGCTTGTCCTTTCATAAATATTCTGGGTGTATAAACTAATTGCTTATCAATCCCTGCTGAATATGCCGCAGAACTTTCTTTTAGCAGTGCGATATTGTACTGACCGGTAACAGTGAATCGGAAATTTACCTTCTGAAAACAGGTGCGCGCATGTAGGGTTCCTTCCAGACCCTTGCTTTCAACCTGGTTAATATTAATGGCCGAATACAATCCATCGGAACCGGGCACCCATGCCAGCAGCTCATTCATTTCCGAATAAAAAACACCGGCACTTACTTTCGCAAACAATTCTTTATTGCTCACTACTTCTTCGAGCGATGCAGAAATTGAATATCCTGATTCAGGTTTCAGCTCCGCATTTCCACCCGGCTGCCAGTATAAATCATTGAGTGTCGGATTCCGGTACACACGCGAGAATTCTGCTCTAAAAGAAGGCCACTTCTCTGAATAATGATAAATAGCAAACGAAGGCAAAAGCGGTAAGGCCTGACCATTAAATACTCCTCCACGCAGCACCGCCTGAATATCCCACTGATCCGTTGAATAAAATGCAGCTGTACTTAATGTTGACTGCAATGTAGATTTAAGTTCTCCCTCATAATAATCTACCCGTGCCTGTGAATACAACATTCCTGCATCTGCAGTTAAAGTGAGTTTTGAATTGAACTGATAGTTTACCTGTAACTCCGGTTGTACAAGTTGTGCAATACTTGTTTCGTCTAGCTTTGCAGCAGGATCGCGGTAAATAATTTTTTCACGACTCCATCCACTCCGCAATTGATAGTTCCACTTTTTCTTACTGAACTGCCATGCCGCAGATAATCGCAGCGATTCATCATCCTGCTCCTGCTTGCTTGACACCGTAAGCATATGCGGTGGTATCTGGCGGTAGTTTTTCAGATACCATCCATGTATATCGAGCCGGCCTGCTTTTCCTTCCAATCGAAAATCCTGCGCAAGTCCCGTTTGTGAATATGCCGAATTACTTTGTGTACGCTCGTCTGCTTCTAGGCCTGTAAACAAATAATCGTTTTCCGATTGCTGCATATAGAAGCGGGTGCTGCTTGAAAAGTGTTTATTGCCCGCATTCACACTCAGTCCGGATTGCAGATGTCCGAAATCTCCAACACCTCCAAATACCGACACATCATAACCGTCGCGCATAGCCGCTTCACTGTTTAGCAATAAGGCTCCGCCCATGGCACCGCTTCCGGCTGAAGGACTACAACCGCCATAACGAATTTCTGTAGTGCCGGAAAGGAAAGATGGGATCAATGACAAATCATAAATGCCGAGCATCGGACTTTGCAGCTGAAGGCCATTCCATAACACAGCAGTTTGTGATGAACCGGATCCACGAATACTGAACGAACTCAGGTTGCCCGGACCATAATTGCGTACAAAAACTCCGGCTTCCCGTTCGAGTTGTGCTGCAAGGTTTCCGGCGCCTAGCTTTAATGCAGGAGTAGTTTCCAGGGTATCGTGTCTCGAGGTTGAATTAACAGACGTAAGGCGGTTGCCGGAAACGCGTACTTCCTTCAGCCAGCGTGTGGAATCTGTTTGCGCGGCAGCTGGCAAACACAACAGGAGGAAGAGTATAATTCTTGGCAGCATATGATCTGTGGCTAACGGAAAAACACAGGGAAAAGCACGGAAACAGCCGGCCGGTCTCTGTGGCTTTTTCTCCGAAAGCACCTTGAGTTATTTTTCACAGGCAGGTCTTCTGACTCACGATTCGGGAACCTTCCCGCCCTACGGCAGTGGTATTTTCCCATCCGCCGGCAGGCGGACTCGTTTACAGCAGCGGGAACTGTTCCGGACTTACACCGGATTCCCTATTAATTCCTCCGGGGAGGAAACCTGTGAATGGCAAAAATACTCTATTCCCCGCTACCGAATCTCTTGTAATTTCACGGCGTGGACTATACCTCCTTACTATCGGGATTAAAAGCAGGAAACCGTCGCTCACTGGCACGGGCTATAACGGCTGTGGAAAACGACCTGCCCGGTGCTATGGAATTTATGGCCGCTCTGGATGTTAAACCGGTACCGGTGACCGGAATTACAGGCCCGCCCGGAGCCGGCAAGAGCACGCTGATAAATACATTGGCTGCGGAAATGCTGGAGCAATCCAAACCCGATGGCACACCATTTCGGATTGCTATAGTTTCAGTCGACCCAACCTCACCCTTCACACATGGTTCTTTGCTGGGCGACCGGCTAAGAATGCAGGATCTGTTCAATGACGAAAGGGTATTTATTCGTTCACTGGCTACCCGCGGTGCATTAGGCGGACTATCGGCAAAGACGCAACAAATTCTTGATATCATCAAGGCAGCAGGCTTTGATCATATCCTGCTCGAAACAGTAGGCGTTGGCCAATCAGAAGTAGAAGTGATTGCACTGGCTGATACCACTGTTGTTGTATTGGTTCCTGAATCCGGTGATGAAATACAAGCGATCAAATCCGGCATCATGGAAATCGCCGATATTTTTGCCGTAAACAAATCGGATCGTGACGGTGCTGATAAATTCATTGCCGGTATTCAAAAAACACTCCATGAACGCACTGCTTCTTCTTGGAATGTCCCCGTATTAAAAACGGTAGCAATACAACGCTCAGGCATAGCCGAACTTGCTGCTACCATCCGGAAACATCAGGAGCAGATCATTCCCGCCAGAAAAAATGAATTGCAGGCTGAAAGTTTATATCGCTTAATTCAGCAGGAAAAAATGCGGGAGATCACGATAGAAAATCTTCAGAAGATACTGGTTGAGGAACAAAGCAAATCTGATTTCAATATTTACCGGCTGGCACAAAAACTGAAGGGAATTTGATTGTTTTCTGAATAGCATTTTATGTAGCCGTGATCAATTAATTGAAAAATCATCTTTATTAATACACAACCTGCATTGCAAATCCTTTGATAGAATCGAGGAAGTCTTTTACCTCTATTTACTAAATCACAAAGTCTTTTTCCTCGCCACCCTTTGCCGGTCGATCAGAAATTTTTCCATTTCCTCATTATCCAGCGTAAACAAAGCGGCTTTCGAATAATATTCAATGGCCTCTTCCCAATTTTGCTGACGCTCATACAGCTGTCCGAAAAGTGCAAAAATCTTTTCCTTAGGAACTAATGGAACTTCCATAGCACGATTCAAAACTGCTACTACTTCCGTGTACTTTCCGCCCTGCAACAACAAAGCAGCATACTCCGGATACAAGGCCGGATCATCTCCATCAGCACGCATAGCCTTCCGGAAAGCTTCCTCTGCCTGCTCAAAATGTCCGAAGTAGCGAAACAAGACCTGCCCGTGGAGTGCTTGCAAGCGACCTGACTCCGGAAAGCGCTGGAGCAACAGGTTGATTTCGGCAAAAGCCTCCTCCAACCGGCCGGATTTCAGCAGCTCCTTTACAACAACCAGTCTTATCTCAATGGCTTCCATTCGTATCGCGGGCCGGCTAAGCCCACCTTTTCAGTCTATAAGTACGCCCATGATGGCTCCCCATGACAAGAAATAAGGACGAATGGCTAAAATTTACGGGTAAAAGCAGGGTTATTAGCCCCTGTAAAACTCAGGGGGCTCCACCGGTATTGACATAGTTGGCTGGCATATCCTCCGGCCGATACCGGGCTGTACGGGCATCATTAAACAAAAAGAAAGCATTTAAAAATGCAAAAAACGTGACCCCGGCCTGTGTCTCCAGAGTATCTTCCGTAAGCATCGATGCCAGCGCAATAAACAGGAAAGCCGAATACAGGATATCCCCATACTTGTGCAAATAGAACCAGGGAAAGAACAGCGAAAACATAAATACCGCAAATCCCATGGATCCTAACGCCACGCCTATCCGAAGATATTGATTATGCGATAACAACCGCCAGCTCGGCTCCAGCAAACTGCCGGTTTCCTTGTATGCATTTTCATATTCCTGCTTCATGTCACCACTCCCGCAGCCAAACAATGGCGCCTGCTTGATTAAATGCCAGGCGGTTTTCCAATATTCAATTCGCTGGGTTAAGGAATGTCCGCTCGGATCACCACCGAAATAATAAATGCGATACTCCCAGGCAAGCTTTCGAATTCTTGCCGGAAGATTACTCAATTGGTTATCGTCAGGATTGGCAACACCATTCTCGATTTCACGCACCTGCGCATCCGTCAGCTTTGCCACGCCATCTGCATCTTTGGTATAACCCAATGCTGTGAGATAACGCATCAATGTCATCTGCAACATATGCCCCTTTCGGTCGGCATTATACATATTAATCTCACTACGGATCCTCCATGTGCTGTCGAGCTCCTGCTCATTGAGATATAACCAAACAAGATTGCCATTTTCCAGCTCCTGTTGCCGAAGGTCGTGCCGGTAAGGATGACCAAGCCTTGTGTAAACCGGCAAAGTGTCCTGCTGGACCAACAACGGCTCAACCGACTCTACAAATACAAACTTCGACAAGCGGTAGGTAGAGAAAAGCAAAACACCAATAATGACATACGCAAAAACTTTCGCCGTGAGAGTCGGACTTGTAAACAACTGCCGTAATGTAAATACCAGGGTTCCTGCAAGTAAAATTCCAAGTCCCGTAAGTGACTCCATAAGAATTAGAAAACAAACCAGCCAGAATAACAATAAGGAAAGGATAACACGTCGGAGCGCCCGCTTCTCTTTGCGCAGAAACCAAACAATGCCGGCAAAACTAAAACACACCAGCAACGATAACCGGATGTGCGAAATAAACCTGGAGACATCGCGGATGTCTTTAATCTCCGCTTCCAGGATGCCCAGATAATAGCCGAGACTTGCCAGGGTACTGATAACGGTAGCGGAGATGAGAACAATGAGAACCGTTCGGTATTTTTTGGCACTGAGTGGAGGTACCGACGCAAAAAACAAAGGCAACAAAAACAAGGGAAGCTTTATACGCAAGTCGGCAAGACCTTCCTTTAAATCACTGGTATAAATTAATCCGGCAATGTGCACAAAGAATAATGACCACAGTGCCCAGACAACCGGCTGGCGTAACACCCGCTGAAACTTCATGTTTAAATTTCCGCTGATAATCCAGCCCCCTGCCATGATAAACTGCGCAAGACTCATTCCGAATTTACTCAGCGGCAGAGAAGCCGCCAGCAGTAGGATGCCACCAAAAAAAATGAACTCGCCTAACTGGCGACGATCATTAAAGGGTAGCACTAGAGTACCTGACAAAATCCGTTATTAATCTTTATAGGTTCTGTTAAATATAGCCGTATAAACAGCGGGATTACTTAAAGCCTTTACAGCAAGTTTTACCTCGGTATCCGAATCAAAACTGTTCTCTATCCTTCCGTTCTGAAAATAATAACGCGACACAATTTCATTTTCAAGCAGCTCTTTGATCTCCGCTTTATGCAACTGAAGATCTGATTTCTTGTCGTGACGCAAACTTGCCGCCAGCGTTTCATAATCCTTACTGATCTGAGCGAAATATTTTTCTTTCTCAGCTTTCGCTTTAAAATCTTCCAGCTTTTTCTCACTATCCGTTACGTAATCATATTCCTTCCCATCAAGCCATGACACAAAACGATTATAATCTTCATCACTGAGCCGGAAAGTTTTCGCAGGACCGATGGCAGGATTTTTAATTCTGTATTCGGTAGCATAATCAAAGAACATGTAATGACTGGCCAGACTTTGTGAAATGCTGCTGTATACCGGTATCTCCGTGGTATAATCCGGAGCAATACCTCCTCCGTCGTAAACCATTCGGCCCTGACTTGTTTTGAATTCATTTACCAGTGAATCGGCCACCTTATCCACGCTGCCATCTGCTTTACGGTGTGCATAATCCAACGCCTGGATGCAGCGACCACTGGGTATATAATATTTTGCAGTGGTAATTTTTAATTGCGCATTATAACTTAGCGGACGTGTGGTTTGTACAAGGCCTTTTCCAAAAGTCCGCTGACCAATCACTATAGCACGGTCAAGATCCTGCAAGGCTCCACTTACAATCTCGGAAGCAGATGCTGCATTAGAATTCACAAGCACAGCGAGTGGAATCTTTGTATCAATGGACGCATTCAATGCTTTGTAGGTTTTGTCCCACTCTTTCATTTTACCGCGTGTACTTACTACTTCCTGACCGCGGTCAACAAATACGTTTACCACATTCACTGCTTCATTAAGCAATCCACCTGGATTACTGCGTACATCCAGAATAATTCCTTTAGCACCTTTCTTCTTTAAATCCTGAACCGCATCTTTTACTTCCCTGCCGGCATCATCGGTGAAACCACTCAGTCGGATATACCCTACTGAATTTTCCATCAGGCCAAAGTATGGCACATTCTTAATCTGAATTTCTTCGCGCTGAAGTGTTCGTGTAATTTCCTGGTTTGTACCCGGGCTTAACACCGTAATGCTGATGGTAGTTTGCGGCTGACCTTTCAGCATTTTACTTACATCATCATACTCTTTTCCTTTCACACTTTTTCCGTCGATCGCTTTAATTATGTCGCCCGACATCAGACCAGCCTTTTGTGCCGGATATCCTTCATAGGGATCAGTAATAATGACATCCCCCTCGCGCTGACCAATCAAAGCACCAATTCCTCCGTACTGCCCAGTTGTCATAAAGCGATAATCATCGGCTTCGGATTCCGGAATAAACTGTGTGTATGGATCCAGGCTCTCGAGCATCGCATTAATACCGGTAGTTACCAGCTCCTGCGGTTCGGTTGGATCTACATAATAAATCATCAGCTCGCGAAAAAGCGTAGTAAAGACATCGAGGTTACGCGATATCTCGAAAACATTATCATCGGCCGGACGGAAAGCGACAAGCAGAATGGGGGTAGCAAGAATTGCCAGCCACCAGCGCATCCGGTAAAGAAGTGATTTTAGTCGTGTCATACTTTATCGTTCATCAGCGTAGCGGATCATACCCATGTCCGCCCCATGGATTACAGGAAAGGATTCTTTTTATGGCAAGCCAGCTTCCTTTTATCGGCCCGTATTTATCAAGTGCCTGTATCCCATAAGCAGAACAGCTAGGCGTATAACGGCAGTTAGCTCCCAGCAAAGGAGAAATCCCCTTTTGGTAAAAACGAATTCCATTTTTCAGGATGTTAGTGATCAACCGGCGCATATACTCCTCTCAAACGTTGTAAAAGTAGGATTATTTTACCTTCTGTTTCAGAGTAGGAAAGTGGAGTTTTACACTGCGCCATGAAGACAATGGCCAGCCCTTTTTGCTGCTTCCGGCAAATTTCAGTGACCCCGCTTTTATTCAGCCGGTAGGATTCCCGCAGCAACCGCTTTTGACGGTTACGGTCATGCGCAGCCTTCATCCATCGCTTGGGAACAATAACAGCAATGCGGACCGGATGCTCCTCATTGAAAACGATCTCCCTGTAAACCATCTTCAACGGATGGATCCTGAACGATTTTCCGCTCTCAAAAAGGAGGTCGAAAAGCTTTTTTTGTTTCAGCCTCTCCGCAGCAGGTAGTTTCTGGTCAGTTTTCACAAGGCTGATGCAACGTAAATGATTGAGGCCATTGAACCGAGGTTTCCGCCTGATGTATAAAATGGCAGAAGAACAACGATTTACTTATTATTCTTCTTCACGTAATGCTCAATACTCATCGTCATGCTCGGTGCCTCCGGAATCGGGGCCTGAATATCGAGCCTTAAACCTGCATCCAGAACTGCCTGGGAGGTAGCCTGACCAAAAGCTGCGATCAGCGTAGTGTTCTGCTGGAAATCAGGGAAATTCTTAAAAAGAGACAGAATTCCCGAAGGACTGAAGAAGACCAGCATGTCATATTTTACATCGGCCAGGTCGCTGAGGTCACTGCAAACGGTACGATAAATTACCGCTTTTGAAAAATCAAATCCATGAGCGGCCAGCGTATCTGCAGTAGCTTCTTTCGCCACATCAGAGCAAGGCAACAGGAACTTTTCCTTCTTGTGCTTCTTCAGCAGCTCGAGGAGGTCGTTGATATTCTGCTTACCGTAGAAAATTTTGCGCTTACGGAAAGTGATGTACTTCTGCAGATAGAATGCGGTTGATTCAGAAATACAGAAGTATTTTAACTCTTCCACATTTGTGATGCGCATCTCGGTACAGATTCGAAAAAAATGATCCGCAGCATGTCTGCTGGTAAGGATAACTGCCGTATGATCCGGAATATTAATCCGGTCTTTGCGGAAAGTCTGAGCCGGTATACCTTCGATATGGATAAAAGCCCTGAAATCAATCTTCAGGTTATACTTCTTAGCCAGGTCGTGATAGGGAGATTTTTCGGTATCGGGTTTCGGCTGTGTAACGAGTATTGTCTTTACTTTCAAGGGCGGCCGTTTTTGCAAATATTTTGCTTTACACCTCGATCCCGCGCGTCATAGTGTGGTAAGTTTCCAGATCACCAGCAACGGCGCGATTTCGAACGTGCAAAGGTACAAAAACAAATAAAAAACCGAGAAACCGGGAATACCCAGCCAAATGAGCACCGCCCGGGCTAGTCGGTAGAGGAATAATGCACCCAGAACCGACAAACTCAGAGGGACCAGCCAAACTCTGGTATCGCCGGGAGCATACGCCAACAGAATATTCACCGGCAAAAGCACCAGCCCCGCCATGGTAATCATCAGGAAAATATTGAAGATATAGAGTGCCGCCGGCCTTTCCTGCCCAAAAGCCACCGCAAAGAACCGCAGCAGGACCATTTTGAAGGTGTATGCCGCCGCCACTCCGGTCGAAAAAATGGCGAATCGCACAATCCCCTTAGGCAACCAGTCGAGCTGCCACTTATAAATCACAGATAGCTGATGCAGAAATAGTCCCGCCAGCAGGTAGGAAATGATCGAGATAAAGAGCGAGGCCCGCTGAAGTAATAAACTTTCGTCGCGCACTATCTGATTACTGGTGGTTACATTATACCAGGCCGAAATAATCTGATGAAAGATCCTATAATAGAAATAACGGAACCAGGTAAAAATAATAACCAGCGCCAGCAGCGAAAGGGTGAACCAGTCATTGATCATTTCATTTACCGGGCGCGCATTGGGGTTGACCGGCTTTAAAGCATGCCCTCTGAATAAGCCTGGACCACTCAGCGGAGCCGACAACACATCGGAATCTTCCTGAAGCGAATCGGTATTTAATGCCTCCGACTCTGTTACATCATCATCGCTAAACCGAAAATTGCGCGGTGCCGATACTGTGCTGTCTTTCACGACATTCGTAGTACCAGCAGCTGAGTCAGCCGTTTGTTGCAACAGTTCCATGGAGTACTGCAAACCTAAAGAATTAATCAGGCCCAGCCCCGGAGCCGATACCAGAACAAAGCAAGAATTTCACGGTAACAAAGCAGCTGGTAACGAAGATGATTCCAGAACTGATAACGAAGCTGCAGATTGTTACCAGCCCCGATCCCGATATTTCTTCCTCCTAGCTTATTCTCATCCAGACGGTAATCCGCTGAACCGGCCCAGCCAAAAGTTGCTTCTCCGCCAACGTGTTTATAACCAGCGCGTCTAAAAGTTTCTACAGCTCGGTACATGTGTTCGGGTGAAGTAATCAGCAGACAGCTTCTTCCGCGAATTCCGGGAAGCTTTTTCTTTAGCAGCAATGCTTCCTCACGAGTGCTCCGCGCTGATATCATAAATCCGAATCGCAGAGAATCACTTTTTCCTCGCAAAATTTCCTGACTAAGTTGCCAGGCGCCTGTCTCACTTAGCTTTTGATTTTTCTCGGCAAGTTGCGAAATAATGATGCGGGCATCCGGATATTCTTCTGCAAGTCTTTGTGCATAGTAACCGCGAATCAACGCACTCTCTCCCGGCATTGGCGATCCCCCCAAAATAATTATTTCCTGCGGAGTAAATTTCCATGCTGAATTACCGGTACCCAAAAAATGATACAGGTAATAGGGTCCGGTAGTAAACGCGAAAAGACAAATCCACAGAAAAAATATACCTGAAAAAAGCAACAGGCATTTTACAGTGAGGTGACTATATCGCAGCAGTTTGTTCCGCATCTTCGCGCCTCTAAGTAAAGAGGTTTCTGCATGCAAACCCTTAGTTTTACCAGGATTGTCGTGCAAACAACAAATTGTTTTGCCGGCACTACTTAATTACAGCATCAACTGCTTGCCATGATTATGGTAAAATCAAATTAACTTCATGCATACAATCGACGCTCATTCCTATGCCAGAATCAACGAGGTGCTCGTCCGGCACATCGACCTGAATTTAACGGTCAGCTTCAGTACAAAATCACTGAAAGGTTTTGCAAAACTTACTATTGAAAACAGTGCGAAGGCCGATACCCTCTACCTGGATACCCATGGTCTGGTCATCGAGAAAATAACCTCCGATACCAATGAAAACAATTCCTTTAAACTTGGAAAAGAGCAGCCATTTATTGGCAGCGAACTCGCCATTTCAATAAGTCCTGAAACACGTTATGTAACGGTGTTCTATCATACGCAAACCAACGCAGCAGCATTACAATGGCTGGAACCCGCACAAACAGCCGGCGGTAAAGAACCCTTTTTATTTACACAAAGTCAGGCTGTACTGGCAAGAACATGGATCCCCTTACAGGATTCTCCCTCTGTTCGCTTCACCTACACCGCAAGCATACAGGTTCCAGCTGGACTGATGGCCGTAATGAGCGCTGCCAATGATACCGCAATTCACACGGATGGTATTTACAACTTTAGTATGCCGCAAGCCATTCCTTCCTACCTGATGGCACTGGCCGTTGGCAATTTTCAGTTTCATGCCTATGATGAACGTTGCGGTGTTTTTGCAGAACCGGTAACGTTGGATAAAGCCGCTGCCGAATTTTCTGATATACCCGCCATGATAAAAGCTGCAGAAGAACTTTATGGTAAGTATGCCTGGGGTCGTTACGATGTGTTGGTATTGCCACCCAGCTTCCCTTTCGGCGGAATGGAAAACCCACGTATCACTTTTGCAACACCCACCATTCTTGCCGGCGATAAATCACTGGTTTCACTCATTGCACATGAATTGGCGCATAGCTGGAGCGGTAATCTGGTAACGAATGCCACGTGGAACGACTTCTGGCTCAACGAAGGCTTTACTGTATACTTTGAATCCCGCATCATGGAAAAATTATACGGTAAACCATTTTCGGATATGATGGATGTATTAGCAAAGGCCGAATTGGAAGAGACCCTCCATGAACTCGGACCTGATAATCATGATACACAGCTAAAGCTCGAATTAAATGGTCGTAATCCGGACGATGGAATGACAGATATTGCCTATGAAAAAGGACGATTCTTTCTTCTCATGCTTGAACGTGAAGTAGGACGTGAGCGATGGGATGCCTTTGTGAATAATTACTTTGCTTCTCACGCTTTTCAAAGTATCACTACCGAAAAGTTTCTCGAATACCTGGATGCTAATCTATTGAAAAATGACAGCGCACTGAAAGCCCGACTGAAGATTCATGAATGGATTTATAGCACGGGACTCCCCTCTAATTGTCCTGTTGTTGAATCCGAAGAACTAAAAAAAGTGGTTGCTGAATCAAAAGAGTTCATGAATGGCAAAGAGGCTTCAGAGCTTCAGGTGAAGAACTGGACCACGCATCACTGGTTATCCTTTCTGCGCAATTTGCCTTCACCGCTTCCTTTGGAAAAAGTGAAAAACCTCGACCAGATATTT
>Ga0315906_10004800_pt1 | contig 17185 bp, 17 predicted proteins | sample LakEriMetagenome_4_FD_203526 | JGI IMG/M metagenome (GOLD analysis project Ga0315906, IMG submission 203526) | Freshwater fungal communities from buoy surface, Lake Erie, Ohio, United States - Buoy 2 MA122 | ecosystem: Environmental > Aquatic > Freshwater > Lake > Lake biofilm | place: USA... | reverse complement strand
GCTACCCATGACTTACGTCTCCCTATGCCCTTGGCGCCCTGCCGGAAACAGGCGCGCAATGTCTCAGATCGAGCACGACGGTTCAACCCGCGCGTGATTCCTCATCTAGTGTCGCCGGCGGGAAAGATGAAGACCTGGGACGGATCGATCTCGACGTTCAGGATGCTGCCCTCAGGGGGCAGGAACCGGCCGGGAACGCGAGCATGGACATGTCGATGCCCGTCTTCGAGTTCCAAGGCGCCAGACGGCTCGGACGCGTCCGGGCCAAGACACAGATGAACCCAGGAACTCCGCCCGAGCAGGCGCGCCGCGATCACCTTGGCCGGGCAGCGGGGATCGTCGCCGGCGTCCATGAGACGCAAGGCCTCCGGACGGACGAGCACCTGCACGCACGTGGCCTCCCCGACCCCGGCCGGCGCGACGACTGGCCCGAACGGCGTGTCGACGCGCCCGCCGCGCACTTGGCCGCGCGCCTCGTTCGCCTGTCCGAACATCGTCGCCACGAAGGCGCTCGCGGGGCGGGCGTAGATTTCCTCCGGCGGACCGTCCTGCTCGATGCGTCCCTTGTTGAGGACGATCAGGCGGTCGGCCATGAACATCGCCTCTTCAGGGTCGTGTGTGACCATGAGGGTCGCTGCACCGCTGCGCTTGAGGACATGGAGCGTGTCGTCGCGGATCCGCTCGCGCAGCCTGACATCGAGACCGGAGAACGGCTCGTCGAGCAGCAGGAGGCGGGGCTCGGGCGCCAGCGCGCGGGCGAGCGCGACGCGCTGCTGCTGGCCGCCTGACAGTTCATGGGGAAACGCGCTTCCATGGTCGGGCATCCCCACCTGCCGAAGCATCTCGGCCACGCGGCGCGCGCGCGACGGAAGATCGCGACCTGCAAGCCCGAAGGCGACGTTCGTCGCGACATCGAGATGCGGAAACAGCGCATAGTCCTGAAACACGAAGCCGATCCCGCGCGCCTCCGCCGACAAGGCAGCACCCTCGCCCGCGACGCGATGCCCGGCGATCGAGATCGATCCAGCCTGCACGTCCTCGAGCCCGGCGGCGAGACGCAGCAGGGTCGTCTTTCCGCATCCCGACGGGCCCACCAGACAGACGAGTTCGCCGCGATCGACGCGCAAGGAGACATCGGCGAGCACATGCAGATCACCGAAGCGATGCGACACGCGGTCGATCGCGAGGGCGGCATCCGATGCGGCGTTTCGCCGTGCTGTGATATCGGCCATGGTGACGGATGCGGACGCTAGGCCCTTTGAGCAGGACGCGCAACGCGGGATCGATCGGAAAGAGGCGACGAGATGGGCAAGCGTATAGGCATCCTGACCAGCGGCGGGGATTGCGCCGGCTTGAACGCCACCATCCGGGCGGTGACGCTTCGGGCGGCGCAGGACGGATGGGAGGTCCTCGGCATCCACAACGGGACGTCGGGCCTTGCCTGCGATCCGCCCGAAGTGACCAGGCTGGAGCCTGCGCGCTGCGACACATGGATGCTGCGTCAGGGCGGGACGATCCTGGGGACCACGAATCGCGGTGCTCAGGAGGACGCCGTGCCAGCCATCCTGCGCGGCTGGCGGGGCCTTGGCCTCGACGCACTGATCGGCATCGGCGGTGATGGCAGCCTCGCGATCCTCCGCCGGCTTGCGTCTCGCGGCGGATTTGCCCTCATCGGGATCCCGAAGACGATCGACAACGACGTCGCCCTGACAGAAGCGGCCATCGGACATTCCACGGCGGTCCAGGCCGCGACGGAGGCGCTCGATCGGTTGCAGCCGACCGCGGCCAGCCATAGTCGCGTCATGGTGCTCGAAGTCATGGGGCGCGATGCCGGGCATATCGCGATCGCTGCCGGCATCGCCGGCGGGGCCGATGTGGTCCTCATCCCGGAGATCCCCTGGCGGCTATCGTCCGTCGTCAGTCACATCGAGGCGGTGCGCCGCGCAGGGCGCAATTTTGCCCTCGTCGTCGTCGCCGAGGCAGTCGCGGGCGAGGATGGCGCGCCCGTCCTGCAGCCCGACGCCGCGGGTCGACGGCGGTATGGCGGCGTCGGGCACGACGTCGCGGCGATGATCGGCGATGCCACCGGTGCCGAGACACGCGTGACGGTTCTTGGCCATGTCCAGCGGGGCGGTTCTCCCGATCCGCGCGATCGGCTCCTCGGCGCGGCCTTCGGCGTGCACGCGGTCGAACTGGTCAAGCAGGGGCGCTTCGACCGTATGGTCGCGTGGTGGAACCGGCGCGTGATCGACGTTCCGCTCGAGAAGGTGGTTCGCCGGGTTCGCAGCGTCGATCCCCATGGACCGCTGGTCGCGACCGCGCGCGGCCTCGGGATCTGTCTCGGCGACTGACGCGTCAGCGGCCGCCGCGGGCCTCGCGTACCCGACCGCCGGCAGCGGCGAGACGTGCGGCGGCTGTCGTGGGGTCGAGGCCGTCGAGCACGACGAGGATCGCGCATTTGAGGTCGCCGCGCGTCGCCTCGAGCGCCGCGCGCGCCACGTCGTCGGAGCAATCGCCGATACGCATCAGCATCCGCAGAGCCCGCCCGCGGAGCTTTTCGTTGCTCGCCTGCATCTCGACCATCAGGCCGCGATAGACGCGCCCGAGTCGGATCATGAGGGTGGTCGAGAGCAGGTTGAGCGCGGCCTTCTGGGCCGTTCCAGCCTTGAGCCGCGTCGACCCTGCGATCGCCTCCGGGCCGGTCGCAAGCAGCACGGACCGGTCGCAGGCCGCGAACAGCGGCGCGCCCGGATTGCAGGCTATGCCGATCGCCAGCGCGCCGCCTTCGCGCGCTGCGCGCGCGGCGGCGATGGCGAACGGGGTCGTGCCGCTGGCCGCGATCGCGATCACCACATCGCTCGGTCCGGGCGAGAGCGCCGTCATGCGCGCGGCCCCTGCGCCCGCGTCGTCCTCGGCGCCCTCGATGGAACGCGTGAAGGCCGCGTCGCCGCCCGCCATCAGGAACACGCTGCGTTCGCGCGGCCACGAGAAGGTCGGGGTGAGTTCGGCGCCATCCTGCGTGCCCAGTCGTCCCGACGTTCCGGCTCCGACATAGATCAAACGCCCGCCCGCGGCCAATCGCGGGGCTGCGTCCTCGACCGCGGCCTCGAGTTGCGGCAGCGCGTGGCGGACCGCGTCGATGGCCTGAGCCTGATGGTCGAGCAGGCCGGCGAGGATCCTGCCGGCGGACCAGCCATCGATACCGGCGAAGGCTTCGTCGACGCCTTCGGTCGACGCGGGAGACGGCGCGTCGCTCACGCCGGGCTACGCGTGTCGTCGGACGGACGCGGGGCGTCGTCGTCGACCACCGGTCCCTCCTCCGCCTCGGCCTGCTCGCCCATCTCGGGCGGCAACTCGAGCGCACCCTGCTCGCCGTACTGGCTGACGCCGGGGCGGCGGTCGAGAAGCCCGGCGGCGCGCAGTTCCTCGACACCCGGTAGCTGCGCGAGCGTGTCCAATCCGAAATGGACGAGGAACTCGTCGGTCGTGACCCATTCCGCGGGCCGTCCGGGTACGTGCTCGCGATAGCCGTGCGGCTTGATCCAGCCCGCTTCCATCAACTGATCCAGCGTGCCTTTCGAGATCGAGACGCCGCGGATCTCCTCGATCTCGGCGCGCGTGACGGCCTTCTTGTCGGCGTGCTGATAGGCCACGATGGCGAGTGTCTCGATCGCCGCGCGGCTCAGTTTGCGGACAACAGGCACCTCGATCGCGAGGGCGCCGGCCAGATCCGGCGCGGTGCGCAACCCGATCTTGCCCGCGACGCGCACCACGTTCACGCCGCGCCCCGCGTAGCGCTCCTCGAGCAACTGCACCAGTTCGTCCACAGGTGCCCCATCGGGCAAGCGGCGACCGATCTCCTTGATCTCAACGAGGCCGGGGGCCGCGAAGAGCAGCGCCTCTACCAGGCGCAGCAACTGGGCCCGGCTCTGCGCTGCGGCGACTTCGTCGAGCGGCGGCGTATCGTCCTGCCGGTTTTCGCCCTGCCGGTTTTCGCCCTGCCGGTTTTCGCCAGGTGCCTGGTCGGCCGCAGCCTCCGGCACGCCCGGAACCGGCGCGGTTTCCTCGGCGATGGCGGACGACGCGGTTGCGTCCTTCGGAAGAGGCGGTTGAGCCGTCGTGCCCGCGGGCTCTGGCGTCACGTTGTCCTGTGTCATGGCTCCTGCCTCTCGCCTACCGGCAACGTCGTCACCGGATCCTCAGGCGCGCGCCGGACATAGATCGGACCGAAACTCTGGTCCTGTCGCATCTGCAAGCGTCCGGTACGTACCATTTCAAGCGTCGCCGCAAAGGTCGCCGCGACGCCCGACCGGCCCACCACGCCGGCCATCAATCCCGCTGGAAGGAAGGATTGCAGGGTCGTCCATTCGGGGATCCGGCCGAGCATCGCCGACAGCCGCTCCAGAGCAGCATCCATCGAATGGAGTTCGGTGGCTGCGATGGTCAGGACCCTCGCCTCCCGGCGGCCATGGAGATCGCCATAGGCCTTCAACAACTCGTAGTAGGTGGCCTCGTAGACGGGCCTGCGGACGATTCGAAGCCCCTCGGGCTCGCCGCGCCCGAACACCTGCCTGCCGAATTGCGGCAGCGCCATCAACTGGTCTCCGGCGCCGCGCAGCGCATCCAGGCGACGCAGCTGGAAGGCGAGCGCGTCGGCCATCTCCGCTGCGCTCGGCTCCGCCTTTGGCGTCTCCGGAGGTGCCGGCAGCAGCATCTTCGACTTGAGATAGGCGAGCCACGCGGCCATCACGAGGTAGTCGGCCGCGATGTCGAGCCGCTGCCGCTTCACGGTCTCGACGAAGGCGAGATACTGGTCGGCGAGCGCGAGGATCGGCAGCCGGGTAAGATCGATCTTCTGATCCTTGGCGAGCGCAAGAAGAACGTCGAGCGGTCCCTCATACGCACCCAGATCGACGATAAGGCTCTCCGGCACCGCGGGCGGTGAAACCGGCTGCGGCGTATCCTCGCGAAAGGGGATGATGTCTGCGGTCATGCGTGCCCCGTCACGATCACGATCAGATCGATCACGGCCTGTGCCGGTGCCATCAGGAGCCAACGCACCGGATCGATGCCGACATCGAGCATCGGAAGCACGACGAACAGCATCAGGACGATGACGATGCCGACCCGTTCGAGGCGCGCGAGCGGCAGGGCGAGCGGCGCGGGAAGCAGGCCGACCGCGACGCGGCCGCCATCGAGAGGTGGGATGGGCAGCATGTTGAACACGGCGAGCAGGACATTGAAGCGAAGCGTGTTGGTCAAATTTCCCGCGATCCAGTCCTGGGCGAACTCGGGAACCGCGTCGACGGCGTGATACAGGATGGCGGCAACCAGGGCCAGGAGCAGGTTCATGCCCGGTCCCGCAGCCGCGACGAGCACCATGTCGCGCCGCGGATTGCGCAAATAGCGGAAATCCACCGGCACAGGCTTTGCGTAGCCGAACAGGAAGCCCGCCTGCGACAGGATCAGGATCCCGGGCAACAGGATCGTTCCCACGGGATCTATGTGGCGGAGCGGATTGAGAGACAGCCGGCCGAGGCGCGCGGCAGTCGGATCGCCGAGCGCCTTCGCGGCGAAGCCATGCGCCGCCTCGTGCAGCGTGATGGCGAGCAGCGCCGGCAGGATCCAGGTCGACAATGTCCAGGGGTCGAAGCCCATCACACTGCGACCTCGGCGAGCAGGGCGTCCAGGCGCCCCTGCCAGCGCTGCGGCTCGGGGGCGATGCGCCGGCCGACCATCTCTGGCGTGCGATCAAGGCGTGCACAGGCGGCGGCATCGAGGGGGGGCAGTTCGGCCAGAAGGCGCGCCGCCGTGTCTGGCCGACCATCGCAGTGCAGCGCGACATCGCATCCCGCGGCAAGCGCGGCGCGCGCCCGATCCAGCGGCGTACCGCCTAGCGCCTGCATCCCGAGATCGTCGCTCAGCAGCAGCCCCTGGAACCCGATGGCATCACGGATGAATCCGATCACGGACGGCGACACGGTTCCCGGTCGTTCGGCGTCGAGCGCCGTGTAAAGGACATGGGCCGTCATCGCCCAGGGGAGATCCGCGAGGGCGCGAAACGGCGCCGCGTCGGTCACCTCGAGTTCGGCGCGGCTGGCCATCACGACCGGCAATTCGTGGTGGCTGTCGGCGCGGGCCCGTCCGTGGCCGGGCATGTGCTTGACCACGGGGACGGCGCCCAGTTCGGCGATTCCAAGAGCCATGGCCCGCGCGAGTGTCGCGACGATGTCCGGCGCGCGGCCGAAGGCCCGGTCGCCGATCACGTCATGCGACCCCGCCTCCGGCAGGTCTGCGCAGGGCGCGCAGACGACATTCAGCCCGACGGAGAGGCATTCCGCGGCGATCAAGCGGCCGGCGAGGCGCGCGGCCTCTGTGGCGGCGCGCGGCGCGCGTGCCCAGAGCGCGCCGAGTGTCGCGGCCGCGGGCGCTGGGCGCCAATGCGGTGGGCGCAGACGCCGGACCCGCCCGCCCTCCTGGTCGACCAGGATCGGCGCTCCCGGGCGGCCGACGCTGGCGCGCAACGCCGCCGTCAGCGCCGTGACCTGGGCAGGATCGACGATGTTGCGGGCAAAAAGGATGAAGCCGAGCGGGTTTCCGGACGCGAAAAGGCGCCGTTCCTCGTCGGTCAGAACAGGCCCGGAGCAGCCGAGGATGACGGCACGCGGCCGCGCGCCGTCACGATGGAGGGACGACAAAACAGACCGTCCCGGCCTTCGACAATTTCTCGCAGGCGCTCCGTGCGGCGTCGCGCGACGCCAGCGGGCCGGCCTGCACGCGGAAGAAGGAGCCGCGGTCGCCGAGTTCGACCTTCGCATAGCTCGGCGCCATCGGCCCCAGGACGTCCGGATGCTTCCGCCGAACCTGCTCCCATGCCGCGCGCGCCTCGGGTTCGGTACGCATCGCGCCAACCTGGATCCGGAATCCGCCGCCGCGAAGCTGTGTCGCGGCTGGTGCTGGCGCGGCGACCGCAGCCGTCGTGGCGGCACCCGTGCTGCGCGCGGATGGCGACTGGCTAGCCGGCGCCGCCGTACCGCGCGCCGCGGGCTGAATATAAGGTGGGGCCGGCGGTGGCGGCGGCGTCGGAACCACGGCACGCGCCGCGCCGACATCACCGATCGCCGCCTGGGTCGCGTCGGTGGCCGGCAGGGACGCGACGGCGGCAGGCGGGGCTGCCGCCCCGGATGCGGCGATCGGTTGCGACACGGTCTGGACCACCGGGGTGGGAATCGGCTTGGGCAGGGGGTTTTCGGGCGGTGGCAGCAACGTCTCGGTGCCACCCGCCTGCCCGGGGCGCGACGAGGTCTGGCCGGCGTCGTAGATGGACAGGTTCGTGTGGGGGACCTCGAGACCGCCCACCCGCTCCGGCTTCACGCGTACCGGCCGTGGATCCGCGGCGATCAGCGGCGCCGGGGTCATGCCGTTGCGGTCGGAATAGGTGAAATATCCATAGGCGACGATCGCGCCGAAGCCGAACACGGCCAGCGCCGCGACGCCGAACATGGCGATGCGCCGGAAACGGCCACGACGCTCGTCTGGCCGCTCATCATACGCCTCGTCCTCGGCCTGTGTGTCCGACAGGGCCGGTTCTCGGCGATCGTTATGACCATGGCGCATGGTTTGCGCGCGCCTTTCTTCGTTGGGGTCCGAAGCCTCGATCCGGGACGGGCTTAAACCAATCCGGGACGAGTCGCGTCAACGTGCCGCCGCGTCGCCGCCGAAAAGTCGCGCATGGGTCTCCAGCGCGAATTTGTCGGTCATGCCGGCGATGTAGTCCGAGACGAGACGCGGGTTTGCGGCGATACCGGTGCGCGTGCGCCAGTCCTCGGGCAACCGGGCTGGATCGTCCAGGAAATGGTGGAACAGATCCTGGACCACCCGTGCGGCGTGTGCGCGCACGCGGTTGACCCGGTCGTGGCGATACATGCGGGTCTGCAGGAAGTTGCGCAGTCCCTGCATCGTCTCGGTCACGTGGGGAGAAAAACATGCGGTCGGCCGCCCTGCTCGCCGGACGTCATTGGCGCTCAGGATTGCGGCGCTTTCGAGGCGTGTGCGGGTCGTGTCGAGAAGGTCGCTGACCATGCGATCGATGGTGCGTCGCATCGTCTCGCCGATGAAGCGCGACAGCGGCAAGGGCCCGAAGCGGCGATCGACATCGGCGACGACCTCGCCGATCAGTGGCACGCCACGCAGATCGTCGACCGAGAACAGGCCCGCGCGCAACCCATCGTCGATGTCGTGGCTGTTGTAGGCGATGTCGTCTGCGAGCGCGGCGACCTGTGCCTCCAGCCCCGGCCACGTGTCGAGTTCGAGGTCCTGGATGCGGGCATATTCCTGGATCGCCGCCGGCAGAGGCCGGTCTCGGACGCGCGCCGGGCCAGTCAGCGGCCCGTTATGCTTGACCACGCCCTCCAGCGTCTCCCAGGTCAGGTTCAGCCCGTCGAAATCGGCGTAACGCTGCTCAAGGAGGGTGAGGATGCGCAGCGTCTGCGCATTGTGGTCGAAGCCCCCGTAAGGCGCCATCACCTCCTGCAGCGCGTCCTCGCCCGTATGGCCGAAGGGCGTGTGACCCAGGTCATGCGCCAGCGCGACGACCTCGGCCAGATCCTCGTCGATGCCAAGGCACCTGGCGAGAGTGCGCGCGATCTGCGCGACCTCGATCGAATGCGTGAGCCGGGTCCGATAATGATCGCCCTCATGGTACACGAAGACCTGCGTCTTGTGCTTGAGGCGGCGGAACGCGGTCGAGTGAATGACGCGATCGCGATCGCGCTGGAAGGCCGACCGGAACGGCGAGTCCGGCTCGGGCCTCAAGCGACCGCGGCTCTGAGCTGAACGCGACGCGAAGGGCGAAAGGCCCGGCGCCGGGTCCGTCGGACAGGGCATTGGATCTGGAAGCGTCACGCGCGCGAGGCTAGACTTCCTGTCCTGGCGTCGCAACTCGCCTGACGCTTGCGATCGGGTGAGGCGGCTCCATATCTGGCATGGCGCGTCGCATTGCGCCGTGTGATCGCATCGGCGCAAAGCCCTCCGACGCGCAGGGAGACGGAACACAGACCATGGCCCAACTCGACCCCACGATCCCGTCCTCTGCGATGGCGTCCCCCGCGGCACCCTCCCCCGGAGCGGCTGGCCCCGGAGCGGCTGGCCCCGCGGCGCCGGTGGACGTTTCGGATACCGCCGCACGACGGATCGCCTGGGTCCTGGCCCAGGACGAGTACAAGGGACGCATGCTCCGCATTTCGGTTTCTGGCGGAGGTTGTTCGGGTTTCCAGTACGGTTTCACCTTCGACGAGGACCGCACCGATGCCGACCTCGTCATCGAACGGGATGGTGCGCGCATCCTGATCGACGATGTATCGCTTGATCTGCTGCGCGGATCGGTCATCGACTATGTCGAGGACATGATCGGCGCCTCCTTCGCCATCCGAAATCCCCAGGCCAAGAGCGCCTGTGGTTGCGGCAATTCCTTCTCGACATGATGGCCCGCGAGGTCCGCGCCGGGCACGACGTCTCGTGAAGATCGCCACCTGGAACGTCAACTCGGTCAAGGCGCGCCTTGGCCATGTCGTCCAGTTCCTGGCTGATTCCAGCCCGGACGTGGTGCTGCTCCAGGAACTGAAATGCCGTACCGAGGATTTCCCGCGGCTCGAGATCGAGGCCGCCGGTTATCGTTGCGCAGTGCTGGGACAGAAATCCTACAACGGGGTCGCGATCCTCGCGCGTGAGGCGATCGACTGCACCGCCGAGGGGCTTCCCGGCGATCCCGAGGATGTCCAGAGCCGCTACATCGAAGCACGGATCGCCGGGATCCGCGTGGCCTCGCTTTACGCGCCGAACGGCAATCCGCTGGGCACCGAGAAATACGCCTACAAGCTCGCCTGGATGGACAGGCTCGAGCGGCACGCGCGCAGCCTGCTCGCGTCCGAGGAACCGGTCGTCCTTGGCGGCGACTACAACATCATTCCGGAAGCCGAAGACGTCTATGATCCGGCTGACTGGACCGGCGACGCCCTGTGGCAGCCTGCGAGCCGGGCCGCGCTGCGCCGGTTGTTGTGGAGCGGGTACACGGACGCGTTCCGGGCGATGGATCCGCGGCCGCATCAATACAGCTTCTGGGACTATCAGGCGGGCCGCTGGCAACGCAACGAGGGCATCCGCATCGATCATCTGCTTCTGTCGCCCGTGGCGACCGACAGGCTGGTCGCGGCCGGCATCGACCGCACCCCGCGCACCCGCGAGAAAGCCTCGGACCACACGCCTGTCTGGTGCGAATTGTCCTGACCTTCCGCGCAGGCGCGGACCGCTCACCGCATGAATGGCGGCCCGAGCGGCCCGAGCCTGATCCCGGGGCGCAGGCCGCGCCACGACAGCATGGCCGGGTCGGCGGCCATCGGGCCCGGTGCGGCGACGACCAGGACCCGCTCGGCGATCGGCTGGAAATGCGCGCGAAAATGAACCGAACTCTTGAGCACGACGATGCCGAACGCGGCCGGGTCGAGGCCGAGATGCCGGAACATCTCCTGATCGGCAGCCTGGACCTTGCGACTGGCGACGACCACCGTGACGCCGCGATGCCGCAGTGCCGCCATGGGCCCCAGCGTCATGCGCGAACCGCCATAGAATGGGCCGGTGCACAGGAACGCGCCATCGGAGAGCGCAAGGACTTCGGCCCGAAGTTCCACGGGACGATGACCGGGCAGGCCTGATGTCGCGCCGAGGGCGACGTCGATGGTAGCGCCAGGACCGGCCTCGTGCGCTCGGGCCGCCGCCGCCGGATCGATCAGCAAGCCAAGCAGCGCGCGTTGTGCGTCCTGGGCGACGAGTTCCGCCAGGATCCCTGTGGTGTCGCCATTTCCGCCGGCTCCGGGATTGTCCTGCGTGTCCGCAAGGACGACCGGGCGGTGCGCGGTGCGGGCGATCGTCGCGGCCTCCGCGATCGCACGGTCCGGCGCGAGGAACTCCGTGCGGAACCCCGCCTCTGCCGCCGACGCACGCGCGGCCAGGGCGTCGACCTCATTGGCGAGGGCGCGCGCGTCAAACCCGTAACCGAAAATCGACGGGCCACAGCATTCGACATCGGCCGCCGGGAAACCGGTCGCCATGGACAGCCATCCGCCGCACGCCTCCTCCGCGCTGGCGAGCGCGTCGTAGAGCCCCGCTGCGGGCTCGATGAGCGTGCATTGCGATGTCAGCGGGATCAGGAAGTCGAGCCTGCGGATCTCCTTCGCCGGACGCTCGCCACGCGCGAGGATCGTATCGAGCAGCGTCGCGGCGCGCCAACCGGTGCGCGCCATGTCCACATGGGGATAGGTGCGGAACGCGACGAGGCCGTCGCTCGCCGCGATCATCTGCGCGCTGACATTGGCGTGGAGGTCGAGGCTCGCGACGATCGGGATGCGGTCGCCGACCAGCGCGCGGATGCGGCGCAGGCACTCCCCTTCCCCGTCGTCATGCGCGTCGGTGACCATCGCGCCATGCAGATCGAGATAGATCGCGTCCGGCCCGGGCATGGACGAGAGAAACCGCAGCAGATCGGCCATGACGCGCTCGAAAGCGGCCGTCTCGACCCGCGCCGAGGGCGTCGCGTTCGCGAAGACGAGCGGGACCGGCGAATGACCGAGGCGACGGATCTCCTCGACGAAGCCGGCGATCGGGATATTCGTGCCGGCGACACGCTCGAACACTGTCTCGCCGGTGCAGTAGCCTGGCCAGCCGCCGCCCGCGATGAAATCGGCCATCGTCGCCGGAGACGGCGCGAAGGTGTTCGTCTCGTGCTGGAAAGTCGCGACCGCGATGCGCGCCATGTCCGCCTCGTTCCATCATGAAGCCCGTGGCGCCCCAAGCGGACGCCGCGCGCGCCTTTCTGGCCGATCGGCGCGCGCGTTGCTAGCCTGCGCGCCATGATACGTTCGATGAATCTAGGCCATCCCGACATCCGGGTGATCGGCACCGTGGCGAGCGCCCATGGGCTGAGCCATTTCTTCCAGCTGGTGCTCCCGCCGCTTTTCCCGGCGATGAAGGACGAGTTCGGTGTCGGCTACGCCGAACTCGGCGCCATGATGGGCGTCTTCTTCGCCGTCTCCGGCGTCGCGCAGTTCGCGGCCGGATATGCCGTCGACCGCTTCGGCACGCAGCGCGTCCTCGTGACGGGCATGTCGCTGCTTGCGGGGGCGACGCTGCTCGTCGGTTTCGCGCCGGGCTACTGGGCGCTGATCCCGCTGGCGGCGGTCGCCGGGCTCGGCAACGCGGTCTTCCATCCCGCGGATTTCGCAGTGCTCAACGCCCGGGTAGATCCGTCGCGGCTCGGGCGCGCCTATGGCGCCCACGGTTTGGCCGGGAATATCGGCTGGGTGTTGGCGCCGATCGTCGGGGTCGCCCTGTCCAAGCTTTTTGGCTGGCGCGAGGCGGTGGTGATCATGGGGGCCGCCGGGCTCGTGGCTGCGGCGCTGTTCCATGCGAACCGGGACTGGATCTCGGTGCGGGTCGCGGGCGCGCCGCGCAAGCGATCCGACGATGGTGCGGCGACCCCGCTCCTGTCGCGCCCGGTTCTGATGTGCTTCGGCTATTTCGCCCTGCTGTCGACGGCGCTGGTCGGGCTGCAGTCCTTTTCCGTTCCGGCCACCATGGCGATGTTCGGTCTCGACGACACCCGCGCCGCGCAAAGCCTCACGCTATTCCTGGTCGGCAGTTCGGTCGGCATCGTCATCGGTGCCATCCTCGCCGATCGAACGGCGCGGCATCACTACGTGGCCGCGACCGGCCTGATCTGCGCCGCCGCGCTGATCGCCCTGGCGACGGTCCAGCCGGTGCCGGCGGCCTATGGTCTGCCGGTCTTCATGGCGCTCGCGGGGCTGTGTGTCGGCGCGACCGGGCCATCGCGCGACTCGATCGTCCGCCGGGCCACGCCGAAGGGGGCGTCAGGGCGTGTATACGGTTTCGTCTATTCCGGTCTCGATCTCGGATCCATCGTGGCGCCCGGCGTCTTCGGCCTGTTCGTCGACATGCAGCGGCCGGTGCTCGTCTATGTCGTGGTGATCGTGGGGCTGCTGCTGGCGGTCGGAACTGTGATCGCCATCCGCGAGGAGACGCTCCGCGCGGATTGACCCCTGCCTCGGAACGGCATTGACGCATCCCATATGAGAACGGCCCGCAACCGGGTTGCGGGCCGTCCTTCGCGACCGGCCGGCCTTGGCCGGCTGGAGCGCCTTGGCGTCAGCCGATGGCGCGCGCCTTCGCGGCGTCGGCGGCCTTCTTCTTGGCCGGCGCCTTCTTCTTGGCCTTCTTTTCGGTCGGTGCCTTCTTCGTCGCGGCGGGCTTGTTCGTCTGCGCGAACGACTCGGTCGGCATCGCGACGGTCAGGCCGAACGCGAAGAGGACGGCGGGGAGAATGGCGAGTTTGCGAAGCAGCATGGCGTGATCTCCGATCCGGCGATGGATGAACCCACCGCACGAACGCAAGATGAACTGTGCGCCCTGTCGGCAGCGTGTCGCCTGCATGAATTCGCTGTAATCAAGCCGCGCCGTTTTTTGGGTGCGGCATCCTGCCATGCAGGGTTGCGATGACAGGCACGCACTCATGCAGCGGAAGCCGCAGTTGCCTGCACGTCTGCGTCGGTTATCTTTTCGTCCGTCCGGCGTCGCGGCGTTGCGGCGCCTGTCCTGGATCCCCCGGGGGACCCGGGCTGTGCCTCACGGCGCGACCGGGAGGGGGAGCCCCGCCGGTGAGCGACGCGCAAGCGCCTCCCGGCGGGGTATTCCGCGCCCGCAGGCGTGTCTTTCGTCGTCAGGATCCTGGGTTTCTCAGAGCGCCCGCAGTCTCTCGACCGCGGTTTCCAGCCTCGCCAGCGCCGAGGCCGTTTCCTCCCGTCGCTCGCGCTGCTCATCGACGACCACCGGATCAGCCTTCGCGAGGAAATCGGCGTTCGCAAGCTTGCGGTCGATCTTGTCGATCGCGACGCGCTGGCGGTCGATTTCCTTGCCGAGACGCGCGATCTCCGCTGCAGGGTCGATGACGCCGGCAAGGGGAACCGCCGCGGTGGCGCCATCCAGAACGAGCTGCGCCGTTCCCGGTCGCGCGGGCGCATCGAAGGCAATCCGCTCGAGCCGCGCAAGCGTCGCGATCGAACCGGCATGCAGGCGCAGGATGCGTGCGGCGTCGGGCGAGGCCTCGCGAATGCCAAGTTCGAGCCGTGCCGCGTTCGGCACGTTCATTTCCGCCCGCAACACGCGCAGTTCGGTGACCGCTCTCACGACCCAGTCGAGCTCCGCCTTCGCCGCCTCGTCCCGGGGCAGCTTCGCCGTGTCCGGCCATGGCGCGAGGATCAGCATTCCATCGGCCCCATGGCCGAGCTTGTCCCAGAGCTCCTCGGTGACGAAGGGCATCATGGGGTGCAGCATCTGCAGGATCCCGCGCAGCACATAGGCGGTCACTGCACGCGTTTCCTCGCGCGCCTGGTCATCGCTGCCCGCGATCACCGGCTTGGTGAACTCCAGATACCAGTCGCAGAAACTGCCCCAGACGAACTGGTAGGCGGCGCCCGCCGCCTCGTTGAAACGGAACTCCCGCAGCGCGGCATCGACGGTGTCCACCGCCCGGGCGAATTCGCCGAGGATCCAGCGATTGACGCTCGCCTTCGCCCAGGACGGGTCGAACGCCGCAGGCAGTCGGCATGCGTTCATCTGGCAAAATCGTGCCGCGTTCCAGAGCTTGGTCGCGAAGTTGCGGTAGCCCTCGACGCGGCTCTCGGCCAACTTGACGTCGCGTCCCTGCGCCGCCATGGCCGCGAGGGTGAAACGCAGCGCGTCCGCGCCAAAGCGGCCGATGAGGTCGAGGGGATCGATGATGTTCCCTTTCGACTTGGACATCTTCTGGCCCTTCTCGTCGCGGACCAGGGCATGGATGTAGACGGTCCTGAACGGGACGTCCTTCATGAAATGGAGCCCCATCATCATCATCCGGGCGACCCAGAAGAAGATGATGTCCAACCCGGTGACGAGCACATCCGTCGGATAATGACGCGCCAGTTCTTGCGTGCGCTCCGGCCAGCCCAGGGTCGAGAACGGCCACAGCGCCGAGGAGAACCACGTGTCGAGCACGTCGGCATCTCGCGTCAGCACGACGTCGTGTCCGAACTGCGCGCGCGCCTGCGCCGCCGCGCCCGCCTCGTCGTAGTCGACGAAGACGCTGCCGTCCGGCGCATACCATGCCGGCACCTGATGCCCCCACCAGAGCTGGCGCGAGATGCACCAGGGCTCGATGTTGCGCATCCAGTGGAAGTAGGTCTTTTCCCAGGTCTGCGGGACGAAGACGGTTCGCCCCTGCTCCACCGCTTCGATCGCCGGTACGGCCAGACGTGCCGCGTCGACATACCACTGCGTCGTCAACCAGGGCTCGATCGGGACGCCGCCGCGATCGCCGTGCGGAACCATGTGGGTGTGGGGTTCGATCTTGACCAGCGCGCCCAGGGCTTCGAGATCGGCGACGATGCGCTTGCGCGCTTCGAAGCGGTCGAGCCCGCGATAGGCCTCGGGCGCGTTGTCGTTGATCCGCGCGTCCGCGGTGAGGATGTTGATTGCGGGTAGTCCGTGCCGCTTGCCGACCTCGAAGTCGTTGAAGTCGTGCGCCGGCGTGATCTTCACCGCGCCGGTGCCCTTTTCCGGGTCGGAATAGGTATCGGCGACGATCGGGATGCGGCGCCCGACCAGCGGCAGGACCGCGAATTTTCCGATGAGGCCGGCATGCCGCGGATCCTCGGGATGAACTGCGATCGCCGTGTCGCCCAGCATCGTCTCAGGACGCGTCGTGGCGACCGTGATGGTCGCCCCCTCCTCGCCCTCGACGGGATAGGCGATGTGCCAGAGCGATCCCTTGATCTCGCGCTGCTCGACCTCGAGGTCGGAAATCGCGGTGTGCAGCTTCGGGTCCCAGTTGACGAGCCTTGCGTCCCGGTAGATCAGCCCCTCTCGATACAGTTCGACGAAGACGCGCAGCACCGCCGCCGACAAGCCCTCGTCCATCGTGAATCGTTCGCGCGCCCAGTCGACGGAGGCGCCCAGTCGTCGCAACTGACCGGTGATCGTTCCACCCGATTCGGCCTTCCAGGCCCAGACGCGTTCGATGAACGCGTCGCGTCCGATCGTCGTGCGCCCCTCGGCCAGTGCCGCGCCGGGCCGCGCCAGCGCGATGCCCTGGGCCGCGAGTTGCCGCTCCACGACCATCTGGGTCGCGATCCCCGCATGGTCCATGCCGGGTTGCCAGAGCGCGTCGTCGCCCTTCATCCGCCGCCAGCGGATCAGGATATCCTGCAGGGTGTTGTTGAGCGCGTGCCCCATATGCAGGCTGCCGGTCACGTTCGGCGGCGGGATCACGATGCAATAAGGCGCGCCATCGCGTCTGCCGCTTGCGAATGCACCGGCGGATTCCCAAGCGGCAGCCCATCGCTGCTCGGCTGCCGCAGGGTCGAACGTCTTGTCGAGCGCCGGCGCGTCGGCGCCGGCCGTCCTGTTGTCTTCGCTCACGGTCTTGGTCCCATCTTCTAGGCCGTTCGCGCGAACGGCTGCGGCGGCTTCAATCGACGTCGCGTGTGATCCGCCTGATCTCACGCTGCACGAGGCGTTCGACCATCGCCGGCAAATTCTGATCCAGCCACGCCTTCAGCAGCGGCCGCAATTCCTCGCGGACGATGTCCTCGAGCGTGATTGCGCCATTGCCAAGCAGCAGCGATGCATCGGTGATGCCCGGTCGCCGACGCAGCGCGGCCAACCCCGAGAGGGTCTCCGAGGCAGACGCCGCGGCACCATCGTCCAGCAACAGATCGTCACGCGCAGGATAAGGCCGCTCGTCGACCATGTCGGTCAATTCGAGGACATCCGGCTGTGGCGGCGGTGGCGGCGGAGGCGGTGGCGGAGGTGGCGGCGGAGGTGGCGGCGGAGGGGGTGGCGGTGGAGGGGCCTCCTGAGGCATGGGCGGAGGCGGCGGAGGCGGAGGCGGCGGAGGCGGCGGTGGTGGCGGAGGCGGCGGCGGAGGTGGCGGCGCGGCCGGAGGCGGCGGCGGCGGAGCGGGCTCGGTCGATTTCGCGGGTTCGGCGTCGTCGGTTATGATCCGGCGAATCGACGCCAGGATCTCTTCCATCGACGGCTCGTTCGCCGCCTCGGCCTTTGCATTCGGATCGCTCATGCGTCA
>Ga0315906_10004796_pt1 | contig 17189 bp, 22 predicted proteins | sample LakEriMetagenome_4_FD_203526 | JGI IMG/M metagenome (GOLD analysis project Ga0315906, IMG submission 203526) | Freshwater fungal communities from buoy surface, Lake Erie, Ohio, United States - Buoy 2 MA122 | ecosystem: Environmental > Aquatic > Freshwater > Lake > Lake biofilm | place: USA... | reverse complement strand
GAGAGCACCCGCCGTAACCGTGCCCCAGTTGGAGCCGTCCGGGTCGAAGGCCTTAACCCAGAAGCGACGTACACCCCCGATAGCGTCTTTACAGGGGTATCCCCGTCCCGTGATTGTGATATTACAAGCCATTGATTTTGGGATTAAAGACAAAAGGAAGGGGCTATTAGCCCCCTCCTTCTATCGGGTTTCTATTAGGTGGTCCGACGGAGCAAGCCGTACGAATCGTGGTCTACTACCTGCGTACCGAAAGCGAACTTCATGATAACGCGGGTAACATCGTCTCCCGTCACTCCGATGAGGTCGAGAACCGCGGCCTCGGTGAGGTCGGTCAGGAGGTTTGTACCTACGTACAGGTTCTCAACCTTCGAAATCAAAAGCGTGTCATCCGGGAAACCAGCGGGAACCACTACGCGGTGTCCCGCGTACTTGTCGGCCAAACCTTCTGCGAGGTAAGCCAACTGTGCCGTACCTGCGAGAGCGGTGTAGTACAGGGCTTTCGTAGCGCGGCTCATGTAGATAACCGCGTCGTAATTACCGCGCAAAACCGGCGGGCATTGGGTCGTGGTCAGGGCCGACAACTTCGAAAGGATATTCGCAGAAGTCAAAGCACCCGTCAAGTTTGCTTCATAGGTCGGGGAAGCCAAAACCATTTGGCGGAGCAGACCGTTGAACGCGGTGTAGGTAGCACCTGTAACCGAACCGCTGTCGATGTTGTAGTTACCCTGCCAGATATTGAATTCGATAGATTCTGCGGCACGCTTTGCGACGTACTGTGCAGCGCCTGCCTTCATGTCCGCAGGAGCCGGAGCCCCAGCACCAATCATTTGCTCGGACTCCCACGCCATGTGGAGGTCTTTGTTACAGATTTGGTCGTTAATCTGGAGGTCCGTCAAAGACAGAGCCACATCGGACAAAGCCAAAGCCGTACCCGTCGTAAACGTGCAAGTAGCAGCCTGAATTTGGCTACCGGAGAACTTCCGCAGTTGAGCACGTCCGCGGACGTTATTCAGTACGGTGACATAATTGTTCGCGATTGTGTCTGCGGCGAGAATCGCGGGGGCTACATAGGGAAGCGCCTGTTTCCCTACGTAGTTACTGGTGATTGAAGCATCTGCCATGATTACTGCATAAAGTGGTTTTGAATGATTGCAACACGCTCCGCTACGGAGTGGTTAGAAAGGTTGAGGGGTTTTACCTCTTTTTGAACTGGGGCCTTACGGATTGCCGGGGTAGCCGTCTTTCCGAGTTTCTCGATTTGCGCGTCGCGCTCTGCGATAGCCTTGTTAATCTTCTTCAGTTCTTGACTCATCGACTTGATAGCCTCCGAAATCATAGACTGGACTTCTTCGCGGGTGAGAACTTCGCTCATCTTCTCCTCTTCTTCTTTCGCCTCTTCTACCTCCTCGACTTCTGGGGCCATCCATTCTGCGATAGCGCCATCCGTTACGACGAACTTCGTTCCGTCCTCGAGGGTGTAGTCTCCGTCCGGGAGCGGGATTTGTTCGCCTTCGTCATTCACGACGAAAACGGGAACGCCGATAGCCCACTCCTCGGCTTCGGTTTGGATTTCCTGCCCTCCTTCGAGGATAGCAGTAGCCAGTGCGACCTTCTCCTCCGACAGCATGGCGCTGTACTTGGAAAACAGGGCCGCAACTCTTTGGTTAATGTTCATTGAGTTATAGGGTTTAAGGGTTTAACTATTTGGAAGGTCATTTCTTGACAGAAGCCACCTCCGCCCGCACGTCCTCTAGAATTTCTTCGAGTTCTCCGAGGAACGAATCCGCCGATAAATCGACTTTCCGCGTGAACATCCCTTCGATACTGAAGCCTTTGATTCGGTTCTCTTTTACCCATTCCTGCCAGATAGCGTCTGAATCGATTTTCATGGAAACCATCCACGTTCCACGTGGAACATTCATACCGTACATGCGGCTCTTATCCTGTTCCCCTTCGACTATCCACGATTCGATAACCGTAGTTCCATTTAAGGGAACTTCGTGCTCGAGGGTAGCGCGGTTCTGGTTGCCTGCCTTGAAATAGAGTTCCATGGCTTTGCGTACGGTCTCCTTCGAGAACCAGATATGGAATTCCTGTTCGTCTTTCCGCCGGTAAATCGGTTTGTCTGGGATGAGGGCCGGACCCATAACCACGCGCCGTTCTTTGTCGGTCGTTTGGAAGTTGTACTGGGTAGAAAGGGCGACCCAGTCCGCCTCGATAGCAGGTTCTGCCACCAAAGAAATCGCCTGAATGCCGTACGCGTCGGCTTGTTCGTCGATTACGAGTTCGAAAATTTCCATTATCCTACTAGGCTAGCTTGTTCTTTTATCTTTTGGTTCGCTTGTTGTGCGTTTGATACATCCGAAGCGAGTACATAACTCCGGAACCCGCTTGTTTGGCTTCCATTCATAAACGAAAGGTCTATCTGCGGGGCTTGAGGACCTCCGCCTCCGCCCCCTCCGCCTCCGCCAGCCGTGTTCATATTCGCCATTTCGTCCGAAGGTGGCCACTTCTGTTTGCTAATCGTTGCAATTTGTGCAATACCCATAGCCGCCACGGATGCCGCTTGAATAATTCGCAGGATAGTCGAGGGCTGGGTTTTATCGGTAAGGGCTGCGGTAACACCTTCGGCGGTATTCATAATCGCAGAGGCCATAGAAATAGCCTTGTTTATCTTGAAGTTGCGTTCGGCCCTCTTTTCGTCTCCTTTGGTAAACGCTTCGTTTAGCGCGTTGATAGCCTCCAGCGTTCCGGTAGCAAAAGAAACCGCCGCCTTTGCTTTGTCTTTTTGGATATTCGCGTAATCGTGCAGGTAATTATTTTCCGATTCTCTTTGTGTATTCAGATAGTCGTAATTGCCTTGTATTAACTGCTTATTTACTTGGTTTTGGGTCTGTAACTGCTTCTGTGCTGCTTCTCCAATTAAACGCGCCCGCTTCTGTAGTTCGAAATTCAGGGCTTTGAGGTCCTGTAACTCTTTATTTCTTTCCTCCTGTGCATCTAGTGCCGCCTGTTCCCTTTCTGCCTTTGCTTCTGCCTCCTGTTCTTTCCTTTCCGCAGCGGCCGCCCTCTGCTCCGCCCGAAGTCCGTTTAACTTATTGCGTAATTCCGTCTGTAACGTCGAGGATTCCGCTTGCAGGTTGTAAACCTCTGCCTCGAGGTCTGCTAGTTTCTTGGCTTCTTCTGCGCTTGCCTGCCTTCCGTGTAGTGACTGCCTCGCGATACGTAGTTCCGTGTTGGCGTTGCCCAGCCTTTGCGAAAGCAACTTAGCTTCCAAGGTAGAAGCCTGCTCCGCCGCTTTGATACGCTCGTTAATGGATTTCGTGGTGTCGTCTGAAACCCCTTTCAGGCGTTCAATTTCCGCCCTATTCTTTGCCGTTGCAACCGTTACGGAGTTCTGTGCTCTGGCTAGGGCTTGAGTCGCTCGCGTTAACTCCGCCTGTGCAGCCGAGACCTCTTTAATTTCTTCGCCGATTCCCGTAACCGCTGCCTTTGCGTCTGCCGCTGCTCCTTTGAAGTCTCCCTGAAATAGTTTAACGATAGCGCCGCCTAAATCCGCGACCCTTTGAATAATCGTTTGGAAGATAGCCCCTAGCTGTTCGGTAGCTACTTGCAACATAGCAGCCCCTTCCGCTGTCTGGGTAAAGTAGGCCGCAAGGCTTCCTACCGCTACCGCAATGGCCCCGATACCGGTAGAAATAAGGGCGACCTTTAGAAGGCCCATCCCCTTAGTCATAGCCCCGACCGACTGAACCCCTTTGTAGATATTAGAAGCCAGTCCACCCGTTAACCCGTCGAGCCCTTCTAGCGCACCTTTCCCGGTAGTACCTAGGTCATCGAATTTCTGTTCGGCGGCATCGAGGGCCGCGTCTAGCTTCGAGGTATTCGCCGATACGTCTACTACTACCTCGCCCCCTTTCTTAGCCATGGAAGATTCTATAAAGGATATACACTATTCCGCCGTACCACCCGAAGAAGACTATAAACGCCAGCACCGCATCCACAATCCTATGCCAAAGCGGGCGGCGCGGTTCCTTCAGTAGGTGAAACGCATCTATGATATAACCGAAGTCTTTGCATCCCTTTACCTTAAACTTTCCGAAGTCGGGGAACTCTGTAGTTTTCATGGCTGGTAACAGTAGGCGGTACCTGCGTCGTAGATAAATCCGTACCGTTCGCAGCAGGTCCTATTTACGGTGAAGATACTGGACCCGGTAGACGTGGTAAACTCAATTCGCCCCGTACGTCCTGTAGACGGGAGGTACGTACAGTCCCGAATGGTTCCGAGAATCTTGAGAAGAGTAACCGTTACCGTCCCTTCTGTGGTCGGGTCGTATCCCGATATTTCTATAACCCTCCAGTACGTATCAAAAAGATAAATTTTGTCGCTCCATTCGAACGTAGAGAGGTCGTAGGGTTCTAGGCGGAACGTAGCCGTAAGTATCCGCGCATCCGAAGAATACAACTGGTTCGCGTATAGTTGCCAGTACTTGTTATAGAGCGTGTCGTAGGGGTTCGCGGTAATATCGAAGAACGGAAGTTCGATACCGAACATAAGCGAGTCGGTAGGTACGTCCGCATCTTGCGTGTTGTTCGTGTCGAACTGTCCGAAGAAAGGCAGGTCGTTCGCTACCGACGTTCCTAAATTGTCTACGAGGATACTTGCGTCCAGTTGCCCGTTCCAGAAAGCCAGTCGCGCCTTTACTTCAGGTAACGAAACGTCGTCTGCGGCCTCCGCAGAAATCAGCCGGAGGATATTCAGTGGAGTGTCTGGAATCAGAGAGGTAACGAACGGAGCGAAACCCGATTCTATAATTTCTTCCCCGGTGGCGAAGTCGTTCGCAGGGTCTAAGATTTCGTGCTGTCCGTAAACGCGGGAGGTTGAGTTCTTAAATACCACGTTTACGAGGTCCTCCCCTTCGGAGTGGGTCCATACGTACCGCTTCTTCTGGAGGTCCGAAGTAGGGGTAACGTTAATATCCATTCCGAGGTCTATCTTATTGGTCCAGTCCTTTTTGTCCCCTGTGGCCATATAGTCGTTAAAGGGTTCTATATAGATTTTCTTCGGGTTGACTCGGTCGGGGATAAATACGAGGTTAAAACACTTTTGAAGACCCATCAGGAAATCGATTTGCCGCATCTTCGGCATGTTCCGCGCGGTGTCCAGAGTCGAAACCCACGGGAGCACGCTTGTGATATGCCACGAGGTTCCTCCTATTCCTACTTTGCTGCCATTTGATTTGAAGGTAATATCTCCCGCGCTCGTCTTAACCTGTAATTTCCACGTGGTACCTGCGGTGAAATTTCCGGAGAATAATCTCTGGACATTGAGGCCCCCTAAAGTTGGAGCAATAGTATAGCTTGTCGTTCCGTCCGTCAGTCTTAATTGAGCCGTAGCCCCCGGCGTGGCAATAGTTACGTTATAATAAAAAGACATCGTATAGAACCCCGTCACGGGAACGGTCCACGTAGCGGTAGCAAAGTCGGCCCCTAAATCATAGAAGGGGCTGCCTTCTTGAAAAGTAACGTCTGTAAATGTAGTAGGAGCGGTCAAGGTCAGGTCGGAGGTCCTGCCTACCCAAAACTTCATAGAATCGAGGTCTTCGGTAAACCGTAGGTTACGCCCTCCCCCGTGTAGCATCATGTATAGGTCGGACTGCCCTGCTAGCCACGTAGACGCGTATTCAAAGCCCGCCGTGTCGAAGATTTCTTTTACCACCTCCTCGACCCGGATAAACGGGGTAAAGTCCGAAGGGTACATCTTCGAGGTGCCGGGGTTTGTCGTTCCGTTCCAGTTCCGAAACCTGTCCACTACGCCGTACCTCACGTCTCCCGAAAGGAGGGACCCGCTCCAACTCCCCGTTACGTTTGAGTAACTTACAGAGTGGTCAAAGGCCGATAAATCCAAGTCCGACAAAAGGGACTCCCCGACCGATTTCGCGAGGTCCGCCGTCTCCCCAAAGAAAGCTAGTTCTACGTCTACAAACTGTCCTTTGGTCAAATACCACCCTTTTACTTGGATATAGCCCTGCATAATCAATACCCCGCCGTCCATTAGACGAACGGGTATCTTCTCTTTGAGGTCGTAGGCCGGAACCTGTGCGAGGGTGTAGGGTCCGAATACGTCCTCGTTCTTCGGGGTCAGGGGAACCCGGAACGTCTGCGAGTATCCGGAGGTCGGTTTGTTGACCTCGGTAATATCCGTAAACGCGTACGTGAGGTTTACGGGTTCGAACTCGTAAATCTCCAGTTCCTTCCACGTGGTCCGGTATGCAAGAATCGTTAGCATCGGATAACTTGAGCGAGTTCTACGTTTAGGGCCATCTGGGTCACGCGTCCGTCTGCAGTGGTTTTGTAATTAGCCTGCGAGGTCGTGACCGTTACCGGATTCCATACCCCGTCGATTTTCGCGTACACCTTCCGCGAGCGGAGCAGGAACGGGAGCAGTTTAGAATCTGCGACGTTAAACACGCCGTTCAGGGTGTACTGAAGTTTCGCGGTCTTCTGGTACGCTTCTACCTCCGGGTTGAAACTTTGGAAGGTATAGGTAACCGCGTCGTAATTGCCGAGGGCTTTTCGGTACGTCTTTTCTTCGGTCGTGATACTACGCCCCGGACGCCCTTCGAACTTGAGGTAGTCCCACCCGCCCCGCGAGTTCGCGAACGCTACCTGTACCGCTTGGTCTTTGTAGTCTGTGCAGTCCCGAATGATAGACAGTACATTCCCTTCTTGAGTCCCAGACGCGTTCTGCGGGGTAATGGTAATTTGCTTCCACGAGGTCGCGGAAAATATCGGCGTAAGGACCTGTGCCGGCATGATACCCGCATACACCAGAAACCCGTTTGTAGGGGAGGACGCGGACGGGAGTTGTGCGCCGTTGGTCGTGTTGAGGTCTTTCGTTACCGTAGTAGGTGAACCCGTCGGGGGCACGAGAAGGAAAGACAGCCGCGTAACATCCGAAACGGTGTCCTTATTGATAAAGGCCATAAATCCTTCGTCATCGTCCGCCGCTTCTATCGTGATTACGTTATTTACCGGTTCCCGGTCGGTTAGCCAAAACTTCTTCGTGCTGGCGGTTCCGTAGTAATCCGCAAACGAGGGATGCAGGCCACTAGTAACCTGCTCGTACCCGTCCATCACGTAGATATACTTCGTGGCCTGTGCGAGCGCCTCCGTGCCCGTGTACTCCCCGATTTTTACCTCGTACTTGTTCATGTTCCCGTTGCTACGGGTGTACGGGAGCGCGGAGTAATCGAAGAGCAGGGTAGAAGCGCCGTATACCTTTTCGTCTACCCGCGTCCGCGCCTGAATTACTCGGTTCAGGTCGAAATGCGCCCGGTCGTTAGAATTGGGCTTAAGGTAGTATTTCCCTATTTCCGTCCCGTTCTCGAATACCTGCACGATAAACGCGAACGTGTCCGTAATCGTGAGGGACGTTTGGAGCGTGTAGATAAGGGGCTGCCCGGCGGGCATCCACGTTTCGGACGGGTTAGACGTAAAAGACGCGGCCATAATTACGCGTTTAGAGTGATTTCTATCGGGTTCGCTTTGGCTACTAGTTTCTTAGCGAATTCCATACCTACGGCCTCCGCTAGTTCCTTCCCTTTCTTGCGGAAGGCAACGTCGAAGCCGTTAACGAAATAACGAACGCCGGGTATTCCCTTACGTTTGATGCTGCGGGCTATCAGGAACGCGGCGGAGTTTAGTTTCGCTTCTGTCTGTTTGATATAGGCCCCTGTCTTCGGGTCGCGGAGCCGGACGGGTTTAACCTTCATCCACTCCCGTACCGCTTGCGTGGGTGGCTGTTTGCTTCGGTACGAGAACGGGGAGCCGTGCCGTACTTGATTCCCGTTTACGCCCCAGTGAACGAACGCCGCATAACTCTTCGCTTTGCCAGAAGCCGTCAGCTGGATGCTGTCTACCTTCCCTTGGGTTTTGCCTAGCTTGAAGGTAAGGGACCTCTGGAGGGTACGCGTCGCTACTCCGTACCGGGGGTTCTTCCCGATACGTTTGGTTCCTAGTTCGCGCTTCGAAGCGTTTACTACTTCTTCTGCAAACTCTATCCACGCTTTGTCTGCCTCTCTCATCGTCCCTGTCCTCGATAGGGTTTCTTCCAGTTCTTCCCCGCTTTGTGGGTTCCCTGCTTCTTCTTTGCGTGTACCCCCGGACGCGATATGCTGCGTTCTATCCGCAGCGGTTGCGCCTGTGCTTTAGCCTTCGCCATCGAGCGGTTGCAAATTTTGCAAGGCTTGAACGCCCGCCGCGACCTCGGAATAAGGTCGAGAAACAAGATAGTTTAGGAGGGCTTCCCGCAACTCCGCGCTAATTACGTAGTTCATGGCCGTTCGCCGGGCTGTCCGGGTTCGTATACGTCCACCGCCCCCGTAAACGGGTTCACGTCTTCGGGTCCCGCCGTGGTTACATTTTGCAGGATAGGCAACTTCAGGCGCTCGTATGCTTCGGTGATGTTGTAGCCGTTTGGAGTAAATGGCCAGTTATCGTGCCGAAATACTTGGCTTTTGTATTCGAGGGCCTCGGTCCCTTGTAGGCGCGTCGCCTGTTGGGGCCACCCACCGAGGAACACCTCCGCAATCTTGTTGTGCCAGTCGATATTTAACCGGGTTACTTTCCAGTAATTGAGGTCCACGCCGTAGGCTGTGGTAATTGTCTTTTGAAGTGCCATTATGCGCTAATTATTCCTTTGGTTTTTAAATCAACGATAAGCGTTCCAAGGATGTCTGCAAGTTCTTCTACCGTGGTGGCGTTTGCGTCGCACGTCCGGTCGGTGGTAAGGTTGGAAAAAGTCGTGTATCCCGTTTGGGCGAGTCCTACGGTACCACCTGCGAATCCGTACCCTCCGTCATCCCGCACGACAAAACGAGCCGTGCCGCTGCTATTCTCAACCCTAAAAGATTCGTTAGTGCTGGTTCCGTGGCCTCGAACCGTTACCGAAGTAGTAGAAGTAGGGGCCGTGGTTTTGAATCCCGCCGCGCCGCTTCCCAGTTGGATGAATAACTCTGTGGCAAAATTGGCGTAGCTTAAAACAGGCTCCGCGTTGCCGATTGTAGTATATCCCGAACCTCCGTTCCATTTGGAACCTTGCAAACGAAACGAGGAGGTGGTAGGTGTAGTGCTTCCGTGGATGCCACTTAATTTGATAGGATTGCCTTGCTGGCTTGTTGCGCCAAAGCCAAAGATTGAAAGGCCTCCCGTGGTATTCTCGGGGAAAATGATACCGAAGGTGTTCGAATCCTGTGCGTTTGCAGCGGCCTGACTTTGACTGATTCCCGTATGCCGTAAGGATATGCCTCCCCAGTACGTTCCTGTTTTGGTAACAGAAAGGCCGGGGGTATTTGCCGGGTATGTGCTGTGATTAGTTACCAATACACGGCCGTCATCCTGAATTTTGAAGCGTTCCGTCCCGCTGCTATTTTCAAGGTTGAAAGCCGAACCCGTGGTGGTTCCTGCTCCGCGAACTTCCAGCGTAGCCCCCGGCGAAGTATCCCCACCTACTGAAAGGCGGTTATTCGTAGCGTCGTAATAGAGGGCGGCTTCTGCTCCAAACGAGCCGGAAGCATTGTACTGTATCTGTCCGTCACTACCCGCCGGACTGGTTGAGCCTCCTCCGGTTGCAGCAATGGTTACTGTATCATTTACCGCATCAGGTGTTAAGGTAATATTCGTCCCCGCAATCAGTGTTAATGTATCCGAAGCGGAATCTGCTACTATTTGGGTAGACCCTATCTGAACCGTGCTAAATGCATTTCGCGTACTCCAAGAAAGCGTACCGGCCCCGTTCGTCTGGAGGACCTGTGCGCTGCTTCCGTCGGCAGAAGGCAGCGTGAAGGTGGTGCTGGCGGTTAGCTGTGCGGGTGCCTGTAAAGTGACTCCAAACCCCCCATTATTTGGGGCTTCCAGTAATGTGATAGATGAAGACAGTGCCCCGTCTGTCGAGCGGATTGTAGTATCCGGTAGAACTACCGAGCCGCCGGTAAGTTCAACGACGCTCACGCTCGAGGACGTAAAAAAGAAATCTTCGCCGTTTAGTTCAATACTTCGGGTGCCGCTTAAGGTAACGTTGTCGTCATCGAGCCGTGCGCTGTCAAAGGTTATAGTATCGGTTCCGCTTGCGGTGGTAATAGTCATTCCCCCGGCTGCGACCAGCGTGAGGGTATCGCCAGCGCTGTCCGCTATCACGTTCGACTGTCCGGATACGGCGATGTTGCTGAATGAGTTAATCGTGCTGGCAATTGTGATGCTATCCGCCCCCGCGTTAGTGGTAATATTTACCCCCGTTCCTGAAACGAGGGTAACGGTTGCCCGCGTGTCGTTTGCTACTACGTTAGATTGTCCCGATACCGCAAACGTGCTAAATGCTGGCTCTTCATTTCCGGGAGTCCACGAACGAACAAAGAGGCGGCCCGTGTTTTGTTGTGACCGCGTTACGATAGCCACGGGGATAGCTGGAACGCCCGCCGTGCTCGAAAGTTCGCCCGCCGTCCCGGAAGCGTATAGAATCGTTCCTATGGCGTAGGCGTCAGTATTGATTCCCCGCAGTTCCCCGTACGTACGTGCGTGCCCCGTTCCTCCTATGCTTAACTGGTCCTCCGCAAGCCCTACCAGATACATAGGGCTATCTACGTCGAGGTCGAACAGCCCTACCGAAACTTTATCCCCGTGGCTGCCTATGGCCTTAAGTAGTTTCCCCTTTGCGATTACAGACCCTGAACCGTTGTATACGGCCATATCGAGGGCGCGGGGTGCTCCGTTAATCCACTCCGCAGAAACCTCATCGTAAATCAACGCGTCGTGGTCGAGAGGGTCTGTTATCGTTACGTCGGTAAGGTCATCGAGCGAACCTCCGCCGCCAGTCGTTAAGCTAACTACCCCGTTCCCTTCGTCGGTGAGGGTTCCGTTAGCTACTTTGATAGTATTAACCGAAAGAACGTCTACCGTGCCGTCCTGCGTAAGCATCCGCAGAAGGCCCCTCCTTGCGTAGACGAACCCGCCCCCTTCAGGTTGTACGCCGTTTATAGGAGCGTCGCACGCGCTACGGTCGTACGGGAGTTGGATACCCAGTTCCAGAAGGACCCCTGCGAGGACGTTAGACCCCGCTTCTTGCAGAGGGGTAACGGTGGCGTTTACCACCTCGTAATCCTCCGAGAAAATGAAGATATTACCCCCGTTCGCGATATCTGCGAGGATATCCTCCGCGCATTGTTCCGCGTCACTTACTATTTCCTTTTGTCGCTCTGTCTTCGATTCGTAGTGGCTGGGGAGGTCGAAGATATATACCTCGAAATCCAGCGTTTTCGTGGTGTCCTCGTACGTCGCCCCGGTATAGACCACGTGCATAAGCGGGTACGAATCAAACTTCTGTAGGTCCACATCTTCCGGGGACCCAAACGAAAAGGACCGGATAAAGAAGTGGTTATCTGCGAAGTCTTCGAACCGCTTTATAATGGTGTTTAGAGTAATCATTACGGGGTGTTTTGGGCCTTAAAGGAGGATATTACCGTCTTTGCTTTAACTCGTGGGCAAGGTCTTTTAAGAAGGCGAGGTGTTGGAGGGTGACGTTAATCGGCTTTTGCGTAACTTCTTCCATACGGAGGAAACTCTCTCCCGAAAGTTGGTAGAGGACCGGGTACCAGCCCCATTTGTCTGCGAGTGCAGAACCGCTTCCCCCGCCTCCAGTAAAGACGCTTGCAAAGTCTGTAGACGTACGATTCTTGTATTCCAAAAAAAAAGCAGGGCACCCGAAAAGAGGTCGGCCGGCATCTTCTTAAACGGCTCCGCGTCCTCTTTGGCCGTGTATGCCTTCAGCTTGTATTCTTTGCCTACGTGGTATTTCATAGGCCGATACAGGACGGCCATGATGCGGTGCGCGTTTGCCCAGAAGTCTTCTTGATAGCTTTCGCAGTCTATCCATTCACCCGTGGTGAACTCGTCCCAGTCTTTGATAAATCCGTACTTCTTCCCTTCGAGGTTTATGATAGGTTCGTGGCGCGCTTCTTCGGGGATGTGGTTTACGCGGTTAAGGATTTCGTAGATGTCGCCCATCGGAATAGTGCGGGCCTCATGTTCCGAAATATCACAAACGGCGCAAACCTTTTGCAGGTCTGTCGACTTCGTACAAAGGACCTGTAACTGCCCTAGGGTTAGCTGGCTCCAGTTGGTAGGGTAACGCATCGAGGAAATAACGGGAAGAAGTGATTTCCTCAAAGTTAGGGCATAAAAAAAGGCCCCGGAGGGCCTTCGCTTCGTTTAGGCGATTGTGTACCGGATTCCGTCTACCTCTGTCCTTCCGCTCATGTTCTCGATGTACCCGGTTTCGGTGAGAACTTCAACCCATGTACCGAACTGGTCCGAGAATTGACCGACAACGGTTAAACGGTAGTCAACGTTGAAGGAATCGTTGTAAAGGACTGTCGTGCCGAAGGGGAGGTTTGAAAAGGTCATGTTTTCCGTTTGTTTGATGAAGCAAAGATAGGACACCACTTCTAACCTTCCAAACTTTTCCCTAACTTTTTTTCATCCTATCCGGTACCTTCCGTAGTTCGGGTTACTCTGGTTGAACATAGCCGCATACCGCGCCGCGTCTATGGCGTGGTTAAATGCGTCTACAGGCTCGTTCAGGTTCTTCCCGTTTTTGTCCTCCTTCCACTTGTAGTTCCGGAGTTCCTTTATCAGGTTCAGCGAACGCGACGTAACCGCCAAAGGCTTCGAGTGGAAGAACTGGATTCCCGCACGTACGGAGTCGGGACCCTTCCGCGCCGGGTGTACGTTCATTCCGTAGCCGTGTAGTTCGTCTATAGACTTCGGTTCGGCGCTGTCTGCGATTACAGTGTTCTTCCCTACCTCCGATTCGAGCAGTTGGAATATCTGCCTATTCGAAAGGCCGTTCTGATATAGAACCTCATCGAGCAGGAACGCTTCCCCGTCCGAGTAGACCGCTACGCACGCCGTAGGGTCGTTCGTGTACCCGAAGTCTAGCCCGTAGGATACCAGCTTAAAGCGCGGGTCTATGGTTTCGGTTTGGCTCCAGTGGGTGAGGATGGTGCTTCGGGATTGTCCCCGCTCTCCGAGTCCGTAGATTCTCCAGTAGTTCGGGTCGGCCACTTGTAGCCGTTCAATTTCGGTAACGAGGGACGGTTCAAGAAAGGGGTTGTCTCGGAACGTCGACTGAAAGAACGTGGCATCTTCTCGAGGTATTACGTGGTCGTATATCCAGTGGAATTCGTCGGACGGGTTGTAGTCCAAAAGTACCTTACCCGTGGTTCGGATAAGCAACTGCCTAAAGTCTTCGAGGTTTAGTTCGTTCGCCTCGTTTATGAAAAGTACGTCCCGTTTGCGTCCGCGTATCTTCTGGGGCTGGTCAATACTGATAAATTCTATCAGGTTCCCCTCGAGGATATAGGTGGCGTCGCTTTTGTTGTGGTTTACCTCTGTGTAGATTCCTTCGCGCTTGAGTACCTCGAAGAAGTCCCGCATAACGGAAGCACGGAGTGCCGGGAAGGTCTTTCGGCAGATTGTGAGTACCGCCCCTCCGTTTGGGTTCCTGTAACAGAACTCGACCAGCGAAAGGAGGATAGAATACGTTTTGCCCGAACGGGTACCGCCTTGGTGTACCTGTATCCGGGTCTTACAGTTGCGTACGTCGTAGTACGTCTTCGCGAGTTTCAAAGGCCTTCGCCGTTAAGCCATGAAAGGGGCGAGCGTTCCGTTACCTCGATTTCCTGTCGCTCGATATATCCCCGCTTCTTTCCTTTGGTCTTCAGGTAGAAGATAGTCGCGGCGGGGTTCCCCTCTTTCACGAGTTTGTATAGGTGCGATTCTGCAAAGTCGATTACACTTTCTTGGATGGATTCTACCGCTGCTTTGTAGGCGGGGTCGTCTTTCATCCAGTTGTAGTGACTCTGTCGGTCTACATTCGCGGCCTTCGCTGCCGTCGAAACGATACCCAAAGACTTCTCGAGGGCTTCCAACATGGCGACCTTTTTAGGCGCCGAAATTGTCGAGTTCATAGTTAACTAACGAGTTCAGCCTTCTTTCCTGTGAAGTCCTCCCACCGCTTTACAATTACGTCGCAGTATTTGGGGTCAAGTTCCATTCCGTAACAGATTGATGCGTTTTGCTCCGCAGCTATCAGCGTAGTACCAGAACCCAAGAAAGGTTCATAAACCAAACCCGGCCACGACTGGATAAATACTTCTGCGAACTCTACCGAGAAGGTGGCTGGATGCTGCGAGCGGTTTTTATCCGTTGCGCGATTTACCCGTATAACTGAATCGCAAATTTTTGTATCCTGATATGTGTAGGACCCGTCCGGTTCGGCTTGCGAAAAACCACTTACTTTTCCAGATTTTGAACGTAAACCTTTTTTGGTTTTGGTTTTCTGTCCCGCCATTTTGCTTTCCAGAATCTTTTTAGGTTTTAATGATTCTTGATTAAAGTGAAAAATAAACTCGTGAGACGGTGCAAACCTGCCGGACCAGTCTCCGGGCAATCCCCAACCTGAATCCCAAACATACCAGCCAAACCTTCGCCATCCTTCGGACTGCATCCATTGAATCCAGTTTTCCCAATATAACTGCACTTCGTTATCTCGATGTATTAAACCCAAGTTCACCAAAACTTGACCTTCCGGCTTCATATGTAGATTTGCGAATACTCCTAACATTAGCGCGTCCCAATCTTGTACTATCTCCTTTGCCGCTCCGTAATCCCTTTGTTGGCCATAAGGAGGAGAGGTAAAGCACAAGTCCGCCTTCTGTCCATCCATTAACCGCGCCACGTGTTCCGCGTTCGTGGAGTCCCCGCAAAGGAGACGGTGTTTTCCGAGGATGTACAGGTCTCCCGGTTTGGTCTTCGGTTCTTCGGGAACGCTGGGTACTTCGTCGGGGTCTGTTAGGCCTTCTTCGGGTTCCGCTTCAGGGGTCCACACATCGAGTCCCCAGTCCTCGAGTTGGTTTGCGTCCCACTCATTCGCGAGGATATCCCAGTCCCATTCTCCGTACCCTACGTTATCCTTTATGATAAATTCTTCTTGCTGGGAATCGAGCCACGAAACCACGTGAACGGGGACCTCACGTAGTCCGGCTTCTTTGCAGGCCCGTAGACGCATATTTCCGCCCAATACAACCCCGTCCGGCGTGCAGACGATAGGGCGTACCTCTAACATCTGCGGGAACGCTCTAATCGACTGAACGAGTTTCTGGAACTTATCGTCTTTAATTACCCGCGGGTTCTTCGGGTTTGGCTTGAGGGTATCAAGCTTTGCCCGTTGAGGTCCAGTATTCTTCATTGTGCCAAATTTCGCCCATTACGTCCCTCGCTATTACTTCGAGCCATGCACGGTCTACGGAATCGGCCGGCCGGATTCTTTCCGTGTACTGGGTGTCTTCGTGGTACGTCGGTCTGGGTACGTACGAATGAATCTTACCCTCACGTGCGTACTTGAGTATTTGCGCCGCTATCTGGTGGCGTTCTTCTTTCGTGTAACTCATTCTTCGAGTATTGCGATTATTACCATGCTCAAGGCTACGATAAGACAGAGGGCGAGGATATTGTTTAGGTGTTCCATTAGCCGCGTGCTAGTTCTTCCCTCATCCAGTCGTCGAAGAAGCCTTCGCGCCGTCCGAGGTTAATCCACTTTCGGAATCGGTCCTGCCTTCTGTTTTCGTGGTATCGCGGTTCATATCCTGCGGGGACGGGGTAGAAGTCTCCCGCGTCGGACTGGTATACCATTCCTGCATCCATCAGCCGCGAAATAGCGGAGGTTAGGGTTTGGTGTGGGTACTGCGACACGATTCGGAGGTAGTTTAGGCTTACTCCGGGTGTTTTGTCGATTAAGGAAAATACATGGTAGACCTTCGGGAGGTCTTTACCGCTGGCTACCTGTTCGCGGTAGGCCTTAAGGGATAGGGTGCTCATATCGTTCGTTATTCTCCGCGGCGTGCGATAGCCTCCGCGAGTGAATGAATGTCCTTCTTTACCACGAGTTTCGTTCCGTCGGTAAAACAGAGTTTAGAACCCGTAGTACGGAGGGTGTGTTCCTCGAGTACATGGGTAACGGTGTCGAGGTTGACGTACACCAGTCGCGCGTCCTTATGTCCGAGCAGTTCCAACAAAATGTAATTATTCATCTTTTCCTTGGTTAGGGGTTTAGCACGTCAGGCAGGATTCGAACCTGCAACTTTCGGTTTTGGAGACCGACGTTCTGCCAATTGAACTACTGACGTGTTCTGTTACCGCTTATTCGCGTAATAGGCCACGCGTACCTTTTCGCGAATCTGGTACTTGAAATCCTCGAGTATCCTTTCGAGGTCGCGTTCGAAATTCATGTCTTCGTGCCACTCGTTGAACGAGTCCGGCCCCCGGTCGGGGACGCTGCTACTCTGGACCCGTGGCCCGTCGGCGGTGTAGTGGTTTGGCATTAGTCGATGTCTTTTAATTCGGTTAGGACCTTCTTCGCTTTTTGCACGATTACGTAATCGATGCTATTTAACTGGACTTCTTCGATAAAGTCGTGGGCGGCGGCGTACTTCTTGTGGAGGTTCATGTACTGCCGCTCAAGGATTTTGTACTCGAGGCTCATTTCGTTCGTAGTTCGTTAGATGTTGCTGCTACTTGAATTCCGTAGGGGTCTACCCAAACGAAAATCATTTTTCCGTGCGGGTCTCGGAATTCAATTCCGAGAATGTACCCATCAACTGGACAGTTGTGAATCTCGGTGACGAAACCGCGGCTCTCGTAATAGGCGGCGGCGGCTTTGCAGGTCTCGTGGGTCAGTTTCATTTTTTCCGTCTGTTTGATGGGTCAAAGATATGCAAGATTTCTATTCCTGCAAACGTTCAGTATCTTTTTTTTCATTTGCCAAAGACTCGTGTACCCGTTCGGTCTCTTTCCAGACGTAGGCCCCAGAGTCCGCGTAGGCGACTTTCTTAAGGTTCTCTATCATGTTCCGTACGCACGATTCGCAGTTACTGGGGCTTTCGTTTGTGTGGTATGTACGGTTGTAGAGTTCCGTAAGTTTCAAATTCTGGTCCCGGCTAATGAACTTTTCCAAAGGCCCCAGAAAGTCACGGAGTTCTTGGAGGTCTTCGGGAGTGATTAGCGCGGGCCATTTCTTGAGGGGACAGGCTTCGGCTTTTAGGGAGGCTTTGGCTGGCATGAAGCACCCGCACAAC
>Ga0315906_10004786_pt1 | contig 17203 bp, 13 predicted proteins | sample LakEriMetagenome_4_FD_203526 | JGI IMG/M metagenome (GOLD analysis project Ga0315906, IMG submission 203526) | Freshwater fungal communities from buoy surface, Lake Erie, Ohio, United States - Buoy 2 MA122 | ecosystem: Environmental > Aquatic > Freshwater > Lake > Lake biofilm | place: USA... | reverse complement strand
CCGTTCACCGAAACCTACGCGGCGGTGATGGCGCTGCGGTTCCTCGGCGAGGAGTCGGAGAGCGTGCCGCGGGACCGCGTGCTCCAGTCGCTGCGGCTCCTGCTCGCCGAGCCGAAGCTGGCGGACCTCGTGATCGCCGACCTGGCCCGCTGGCAGGACTGGTCGGTCATCGACCGCCTCGCTGAGCTCTTCGAAAAGGCCGAAGCCGACAACATCTTCGTGCGCGAGCCGGTCGTGAACTACCTGCGGGCCTGCCCGCTCCCCGAGGCCGCGGCGGCCATCGCCAGGCTCGAGAAGGTCGATCCCGAAGCTGTCCGCCGCGCCGCCACGCTGGCCGCGTTTTCAGGCGCGATCGGGCCGAAGCCGACCGGCGATGCCGCCGCCCCCAAGCCCGCCGACAAGGAGGGGGATCCGGGCGAGCCGGCCGCGGCGCCGCCGCCCCCAGCGGCCGCCTCGCCGGAGGAGACGGCGGTCGCGGCGCGGATTCCCGCCGTGCTCGCCGACGAGGAGGCGACCGACGAGTCGCCCGGGATCGACCCGTCGCGTCCCGTCGCACCCGCGTCCACGCCGCCGGCCGCCGGAGGCTCCGCCCGGCCGAGTGGCCTCAAGTGGGCGATCTGGGCCGCGGTCGTCCTGATCATCGGCCTCGTCTCCCGCGCGGCGATGCGGTCGGGCAACGCCGGCACCTCGGTCCGCTAGAGGCGACTCGCATGGCCGCAGGTCTCTTCGATTCGGCCCGGGAGGCATCCGACGCGGCCCCGGAGGATCGCTACCGGGCGATCGCCGGCGCCGCGATCGCGGCGGCGGTGGCGGCCGCCCTGTCGCCTGTCGCGTTCATCGACTTCGGCTGGGCCGCCGTGCCGCTCCTGGCGATCGTGCTCGGCATCCTGGCGCTGCGGACGATCGCCCTCCGCCCCGACGAACTGATCGGCCGGCGGCTCGCGGTCGGGGCGATCGCGGTGGCGGCGGTGACGCTCGTGGCCGGTCTCGGCTCCGTCTCGATCCGCTACGCCCGCGAACTGCCCGACGGCTACGAACGGATCCACTACGGGCTGCTGCAGCCTCTGGACGGGGATCCCGCCGACGCGATCCCCGACTCCGCCCGGGCGATCGACGGCCGCAGCGTGCTGCTCAAGGGCTACATGTATCCGGGCAAGCAGCAGCACGGCATCACGCAGTTCCTGCTCGTGCGGGACCAGGGCGACTGCTGCTTCGGCGGCAATCCCAAGATCACCGATCGCGTGCTCGTGCGACTCTCCGACCCCGCGAATCCCAAGGGGATCGATTTCTCTCCCCGGCTCACCAAGATCGCCGGCACGTTCGTCGTCCGCCCCACGATGTCGCCGGGGCTCGACGGCGGCGTGCTCTACCACCTCGAGAACGCGTTTGTCCGCTAGAGCGCGTCGAACCTATGCGTAGCACCGGCTCGGCGGCGGCAGACGTCTCCTCGCTTTCGCCGCGGCGGCCACACGCTGGCCGAGCATGCGCCGCCCCCCTTCGCCTCGCCGCGTGGTGCCTCGCGTGGTGCCTCGCCGGCTGTGGCGGCCAGCCGGCGCCGCAGCAGCGGCAGCCTGCGGCGGCTGGCGCCGCGACGGAAGAATCCCGCCCGTCCCCCGCGGCCGCTCCCGAGCCGACCCGCTCGACCGCCCTCCGCGACATCTCCTTCGACGACGTGAAGCTCGACATGCAGAAGGGCGATCCCTTCACGAGGGACCTGCTGCCCACGCGGGTGACGGCGCTGGAGAACTCCCGCGTGCGGATCCGCGGCTACATCCTGCCGAGCTTCCAGCAGACGGGCCTCACGCAGTTCGTGCTCGTCCGGGACAACATGGAGTGCTGCTTCGGCCCCGGCGCCGCCCTGCACGACTGCGTGGTGGTGCGGATGGTGCCGGGCAGGACGGCCGACTTCTCGATCCGGCCGGTGGCCGTGGCGGGCACGTTCCGCATCGAGGAACTGCGGGGGCCGGACGGCCGCCACCTCGCGATCTACGCGCTCGACGGCGAAAACGTGCAGTGACCCCGGGGCGTTGGTAGTATCGCCCCGGCGGCCCCGTCGGCCGCCGCACACGCCCTTTTTCCGTCGGCCCGCCCGCAGCGTCGAGCCGCCGGGTGCAGCGACCATGACCACCGACTTCTTCTGGATCTACGACATCCCTCCGAAGGAACTGGCGCTCATCATCGTCGCGCTGTTCGTCGGGTTCTACTGGGCGGGCGCGATCCTCCTGCGGCCGATCCTGCGGCAGTTCGTCAAGCACACGCCCGGCGCCAACGACATTGTCGGCTACATCCTCTCCTGCTTCTGCGTGTTCTACGGACTGCTGCTGGGCCTGATCGCGGTCACCGCCTACCAGAACGTGGCCGAGGCGGGGGAGAACGTCACCCGCGAGGCCGCCGCGCTCTCCGCCCTCTACGAGGACGTCTCCCGCTACCCGGAGCCGCACGGACAGAACCTGCGGTGGCTGCTGCGCGACTACACGCGGTACGTCATCAAGTACGCCTGGCCGCTCCAGCAGCGGGGCATCATTCCCCAGGAGGGCACCATCCGCGCCGAGGCCCTCCATGACCGGCTGCTGGAATTCCAGCCGGCCACGCCCGCAGAGGAGATCCTCCACGCGGAGGCGCTGCGGCAGCTCAACCACTTCCTCGAATGCCGGCGGATGCGGCTCTTCTCGGTGACCGCGGCCCTGCCTGCGTCGATGTGGTACGTGATCGTCATCGGGGCGGTGTTCAACATCATGCTCTGCTGGATGTTCAACATGAAGCTCGTCTCGCACTTCGTGCTCGGTGGCATCCTCGCCGCCTACCTCGGCACGATGATGTACCTGATCGTCGACATGAACCAGCCGTTCCGCGGCGACGTGAGCATCACCTCCGAGCCCTTCGAGGCCCTCTACAAGCGGATGAACGAGGACTGAGCATGCCAGCAGACGCTCCGCCACCGGCGCCGGGCCCGGTCGTCTCGCGACGGCAGGCGCTCTCCCGCTCCGCGGCCGCCACGCTCGCCGCCGCCCGCGTCCTCGCGCCCGGTCTCTTCGCCGGCTGCTCGGTGGGACTGCCCCGCCGCACCGCCACGGTGCCGGTGGGGCTGCTCCATTCCCAGACCGGCACGATGGGCATGAGCGGGGCGTCGCTTCGCGACATCGAGATGCACGCCTTCGAGCAGATCAACGCCGCGGGCGGGATCCTGGGTCGGCAGATCGAGGCCAGGGCGCCCGACGCCCGGTCCCGTCCCGAGGTCTTCGCGCGGCGGGCCCGGCAGCTCCTGGAGGAGGGGGTGGTCGCGGGGTTCGGCTGCTGGACGAGCAGCAGCCGCAAGGCGGTGCTGCCTATCTTCGAGGAGTACCGCAGGCTGCTCTTCTACCCGGTGCAGTACGAGGGCAACGAATCGTCGCCGTACGTGGTGTACGGCGGCAGCGTGCCCAACCAGCAGGTGCTGCCGGCGATCGACTGGCTGATGAGCCCGGCGGGCGGGTCGCGGAAGAAGGTCTTCCTGATCGGCTCCGACTACGTCTACCCGCGGACGGCCAACTACGTCGTCCGGCGATACCTCGACGCGATGGAGATGCGGCCGGTCGGCGAGGTCTACCTGCCGCTGGGGCACCGCGACTTCTCGACGGCCGTGCAGCAGATCCTCTTCTCGGGCGCGACCTGCGTGCTGAGCACCGTCAACGGCGACAGCAACCTGAGCCTGTTCGCGGCGCTGGCCGAGGCCCGGGTCGACCCCGACAAGCTTCCCGTCGTGTCGACGAGCGTCTCCGAGGACGATCTCCGCGGCCTGCTGCCGCGGCAGGTGCAGGGCCACTACGCCGCCTCAGGCTACTTCCAGAGCGTCGACACCGAGGAGAACCGGCGCTGGGTCGACGGCTTCCGCCGCGAGTTCGGCCACGACCGCGTCACCGGTGACCCGCTGGAGGCGCAGTGGTGCCTCGTGCAGATGTGGAAGGCGGCCGTGGAGAAGGCCGGCTCGTTCGAGACCGAGGCCGTGCGCCAGGTGCTGCGCGAGGGGATGGAGTTCGCCGGCCCCGGCGGCATGATCCGGCTCGACCCGAAGACCCAGCACTGCTCGCGATACTTCCGCGTGGGCCGCATCCGGCCCGACCGGCAGTTCGACATCGTGCATGCGTCGGCGGCGCCGATCGAGCCCGATCCCTACCCGCAGGTCGCCTTCCCCGGATGGAAGTGCGACTGGACCGACGGCGGCATCGTCCGCGGCCAGGAGGTGTCGATCGATGGCGACCTTTGAGGTGGAGCACCGGGAGGGGATGCGCTGGGTGACGGTGGGCCTCGACGGTGACGACGTCCGCACCGAGCGCGGGGCGCTCAACCACATGCAGGGCGCGATCACGATGGACGTGCCCTGGCCGACGCCGCGGTCGATCTGGGTGTCGCTCTTCTCCGACGAGTCGCTCCTGCGACCGCGGTACAGCGGCACCGGCACCGTCCACCTCGACTCCCGGCTCGGCGGGTTCCACGTGCTCGACATTCGGCCGGGCGAGCGCTGGATCCTCGACACGAAGTGCTTCTGGGCCAGCGAAGGCGCGATCCGGCTGGCGATCCACCGCGAGCGGGTGCTCACCTCGCTGCTCGCCGGCCAGGGGCTCTTCTGGTACAAGACCACGCTCACGGGGGAGGGCGAGGCCGTGCTCTGCGTCGACGGGCCGGTGCAGGAGGTGACGCTCGAGGACGAGCGGCTCGTCGTCGACGGCCCCTTCGTGGTCGCCCGGACGCTCGGTATCTCGCTCTCCATGCGGCGACCCGCGAAGTCGGTCGTGAGCGCGATGCTGTCGGGCCAGGCGCGGGCCCACGTCTACCAGGGCACCGGCCGGCTCCTGCTTTGCAACGTGCCGTACTGGCGGGCGCGGATGCAGGCGCAGCGGGCCGGCGCGTTCGATGAATGAGCTGCGGGTGACGGCATGATTCGCGGCCGACGCACACGACGCCCCGCCCGCCGCGGGCTCTTGGCCGCGGTGGCGGCGACGGTCCTCGCGGCGACGACCGCGTCGGCCTGTCCGTTCTGCGGCGCCGTGGGCCAGTCGCTCGCGCAGCGGCGGGACTCGGCCGCCGCGGTGGCCGTGGGCGAGGCGACGGGAGCCGCCGCGGCGGATGCCGCCGGGCTGCCGACGCAGCGGTTTCGGATCGACCAGGTGCTCAGGGGCCGGCCGCCCGCCGCCGCCGTCGGCGACACGGTGACGGCCCGGATCGCCGCGCCCGTGACCGGCACGGCGATCCTCTTCGCCGCGAACGCGGACGCCGCGGCCGGCCCGGCCCGCTGGTCCGCGATCGCCGCCGATGAGCCGCTCCTGGGGCACGTCGCGACGGCCCCGGACGTCGCCCTCCCCGCCGCCGAGAGGCTGCGGTGGTTCGCGGCTCGGCTCGAGCATCCCGAGCCGGCGATCGCGGCCGATGCCTTCACGGAGTTCGGGCTGGCCCCGTTCGCGGCCGTAAAGTCCGCGGCCGACGCGGTCGATCCGCGGTCCCTCCAGGCCTGGCTGACGGACCCCGGCATCGACCAGCGGCGGCGGGGGCTCTACGGCCTGCTGCTGGGTGCCGCCGCCCGCGGTGCCAACGACCCCGCGGTCCGCCGCGAGTGCCTCGCCGCGCTCGAGCGGGCGATCGCCACCCCGGCCGATGATTTCCGGGCCGGCTTCGACGGGCTGCTCGCCGGCCTGCTCGTCGCCGAGGGGGAACGGGGCATCGATCGCATCGCCGACCGCGGACTGTTCGGCCCCGACGCCCGGCCGCTCGACCAGCGGCATCTCCTCGCGGCACTGCGGTTCGCCGGCGAAAGCCTGGCCGCCGAGATACCGCCCGAGCGGATCGCCGCGGCGACGAGGAGGCTGCTCGCTCGGCCCGGCGTCGCGGCGGACGCGGCGATCGATCTGGCCCGCATGCGCGGCTGGGACGCCGTCGACGACGTCGCCCGGCTCTGGGACTCCTTCGGTCGCGACGACCCGCTCGTCCGCCGGGCCGTCGCCGGCTATCTCACCGCCTGCCCGCTGCCGGCCGCCACGCGGCACCTCGACGCGATCGGCGCCCGCGACGGCCTCCGGCTGCGGCAGGCGATCGATGCCGCGGCGCTGCCGACGGCCCGTTGATCGCGGCTGGAGGCCGCGGCCGCGTCAGCCGCCCGTGGCGGCCGGCCGTGGCGAGGGCAGGAGCTCCGGCACGGTCGCATCGTCTCCCGAACGCGGCGCCGTGCCCGGCGCCGGCGGAGCCTTCCGCTCGTCGTCGCCTTCCTCCCGCGTGGCGGGATCCCGGGCCGGCAGCTGCTGCGCACGGGCGTCGGCGCCGATCGACTCGAAGTTCTGCGTGATCGATCCGCGGCTGAAGACGCCGGGCCGCGAGTGGCCGTAGTCGAGGTAGAGGCTGGCGTCCCGCTGCCGGGCGCGGCGGTGGGCGTCGAAGTAGGCCTTGCCCGGCCACGGCCCCTCCGCCAGGAAGACGCCGTTGTATTCCAGCAGCGAGCCCTTGCGGTAATGGAGCTGTGAGATCGATCGGTTGTAGTCGACGATCGCCCGGGCATACGAGCTCTCGGCCTCGGCCCGGCGCCGCTGGGCCTCGAGCAGCTGGTCGAGCGTCACCGTGCCGGCGTCGTAGGCGGCCTGCACCGCCTCCACCTGCCGCTCGGCCGCCACCCGGCGGTTGAAGTTGGTCTGAGCGAGGGCGAAGTTCGTGTCGACGTTCCGCACCGCCTCGACCAGCGCGTGGGAGGCCTCGAGCTCCTCGTCCTGCAGCCGGGCCCGCTCCCTCGCCAGCTGCAGCTGCTGGTTGCGGACGGTGGCGAGCTCGCGGCGGAAGCCGAGCGGCATGTTGAACTGCGCGCCCGCCTGCCATTCCTGGAACTGGCCCTGCCACAGCGACGCATAGGCGTTCGTGTTGAGAAGCGGATCCTGCCCGTTCGCCTCGTACGACCTGTTACTCGGCCCGGTCAGATACTGGCCCATGCCGAGGAACCGCCAGCGGCCGACCAGGTCGAGCCGCGGCAGGACCAGGTTCTTGGCGGCGGTGAGCTCGAGCTCCTTCTGCTTGATCACCCACTTCTGCTTGCGGAGCTCGGCCGATCGCGAGAGTGCCTCGACGAGCGACTGCTGCCAGTCGAACGAGATGCGGGCCGTGGTCGGCTCGTCCGACGGGCGGATCAGCCGGCCGTCGCTGGCGCTGATGCCCATCATGTACCGCAGCCGGTTTTCGCAGCGATAGACGTCGGTGAGTGCCTCCTCGACCTGGCCGCGGAAGAGGAAGTACTGCTCGCGGGCCTGGGCCTCCTTGTCGGCCTCGCCGCCGCGGGACTGCTCGACGTAGAGGGCGTGCACCTTCCGCCAGGCCTCCAGCGTGCTGTCGCGGCCGGCCTTGCGGCTCTCCAGGTTGCGGTAGGCGAAGTAGAGCTCCCAGTACGACTGCTCGGTGTCGCTGACGAGGTTGCGGACGCCGGCCTCGAAGTCGGCCAGCGAGATGTCGGCGTTGATCCGCGCCAGGAGCACGCCGCGGAAGAGCGGCCGGCCGTAGAGGTTGTCGAACGGGTCGGGGCCTGCGATCCGGTTGTAGGTGACGCCGGCACCCTGCAAGAGCGGCTGGTTGAACGTGAAGTCGTAGTTGGTCGTCCACGTCGACGGGACGAGCACCTTGAAGTTGGGGTCGGTCGACGGGAGGCCGTTGTTCTGCCGGATCGGCGAGTTGTTGTTGTCGTAGAGCGTGGTGTTGGCGAACCCGAACGTCGCACCGGTGGCGGTCCGCTTCTGGACGCTCGTCGTCCAGTTGCCCGTGTCGCCGAGGAACTGCTGCTGGAAGATGAGCACGCCGACGCCGCCGACGTTCTGCGGCCGGTTCTGCCGCTCCCACGTGAGCGAGCTGGAGAGCTGCGCGTCGAAGAGGGCCAGCGCGCTCTCCACGCCGCGGAAGGGGTCGGTCTCGGCGATCGCCGGGTCGTAGATGCTCGGCGTGGCCTGCGGGCTGGTCAGCAGCGACACGGCCGGCTCGCCGGTCTGCGGCCGCGGGCCGCCGAAGCTCGCGAACCGGCCGCCGAGGTTGCGGAGCACCTTGCCGTTCTCGAGGGCGATGCGGATCGACTCCTCGAGCGAGAGCTCCCAGATCTGGTCGAACCGGGCGTTGGAGAGCGTCAGCGGCTCGGACGTGCCGGCCGCCTCGTCGAGCGGCTGCTCGCAGCTGTCGGGGTATTCGAGCTTCTGGATGGCGCCGACGTAGTGCGAGAGGTCGCCGTCCTCGAAGAAGTAGAACGGCTGCCGTGGCGCGCATCCGCCGGCGAGCAGCGAAACGCTCGTCAGGGCCACCCAGAGTTGTCTGGCAAGTCGCGGCACGGGGGCATCCGCCGGTGCGGGAGTCGGATCGCTCAAACGCCGTCGCTGCGCCCAAGGGGAAAGGCCGCACGAACGTGCAGCCCATCCCGGCACGGTGCCCCCCGACTCCGTGCCCGCAACGCATGCGCCAAGGCGCAGCGACGGCTCTGCACTTATCGACCGCCCAGGCCGCAAACTTGGAAGAACCGGCAGGGTCGTCCGAATCGCCGCGATCGAATCCGGCTACTCGGCGGTCTGGGTGATGTGGGAAGACCAGCCTGGCGTCGATGCCGTCCGCAGGCTGCCGTTTTCCAGCCAGGCGAACCGGGCCGAGCAGCCAGGCTGGGCGGCGATCACCGCCGGCGCCCGTTCCGGCCCCAGCACGCTGGCGGCCGTCGCCAGGGCGTCGGCGGTGGTGCAGTCGGCCGCCACGACGGTGACCGCCGCCGGCCCCGACACCCCGATCCCGGTCCGCGGATCGACGATGTGGCTGTAACGGCGGCCGGCGATCTCGACGGCCTGAAAGGCGTCGCCCGAGGTCGTCACCGCCTGATGCACCAGGACGAGCCGCTCGGCCGGCTCGGCCGGCGGCCCTTCCCCGGCCGCGCGGCGCAGCGGCGCGATGGCGATGCTCCAGCCGCGGGTCCCCGGCGGCGCGCCGGACACGCCGACGTCACCCGAGGCATCGATCATCGCCGCCTCGATGCCATGGCGACCGAGCACCTCCAGGCCGCGGTCGACGGCGTATCCCATGCCGATGCCGCCGAGATCCAGCCGCATGCACGGCCGCTCGAGAGACACGGCCTTCCTGTCGTGCACGAGCCGGAGGCTCTTCGGCCCCACGGCCTGCCTGGCGGCCGCCAGGCTGTCGTCGGCCGGCAGCCTGCCGGTGCGACGGGCCTGCCGCCAGAGGGTCGTCAGCGGTCCGACGGTCGGATCGAAGGCGGCGTCCGTGGCGTCGCGGATCGCGACGGCCCGCGACAGCACCCGCCACAGGTCCGCGCCGACCTCCACCGGCGCCGCGGTCGGCGCCTGCGCGGACAGCCTGGAAAGCTCGCTGGCAGGATCGTAGTCCGACAGGATCCGCTCGAGCCGCGAGACCTCCGCAAACCCCGCGGCGATCGCCGTCGCTGCGGCCGGCGGCGACTCCGCGTAGACCGTGATCGTCCAGGGCACGCCCATGAGCCGACGGGTCTCCGAGAATCGGGACGGCCCGACGGCGGGCGACTCGGCGGACGCGCAGGCGATCCATGCGACCGCGAGACACGCGACCAGGAGCCCGGCGGCCCGCCGGGCGGCCAGGGATGCCGCATTGACCGCCACGCGATAGAATCCGTCTGTCATGAGCACGGCTTCCGCCACTCCGCCCGTCGCCATCACCTTCGACTGCACACCGCTGCGGACGGTGCGGTCGCTCGACGTGCCGCTCGACGCGTCGCCCGCCTACCGCGCCCGCCTGGAACGGCTGCGGCAGGCGGTGAGCCGACACGGCACCCGCAACACCTATTATCTCACGAACGGCTCCTGCACGTTCCAGTTCACGAACGATCCCACCCAGGGCTGGGTGCGGTTCACGGTCGAGGGCACGATCCTCACCGACGACGCCGACACCCGGACCGTCGGCAGCGACCTGGCCGTCCGGCTCGACCGCGAGACCTGCGACTGGCTCACGCAGCCGGCCGTCCAGTGGCTCGCCCTCTCCGTCAAGCACGCCATGGAGGCGGAGTTCGACCGCTACATCGCTGCGGGCGACCTGGCCCGCACGCAGGAACGTCTCGACCGCGAGCAGGCCGCCAGCGACGCCAGCGGCGGCTTCCTGGGCATGAACCTCTAGTGCGCGTCCGGTGTTGCTGGAGCGACGTCGCGGCGGTCCGGGCGGGGAGGAGAAGGGGGTCGGCGGAAGCTCGACCTTGCGTTTTGGCCGCTGCGGCCGCAGCCAGGGGACTTTTGCCGCCCCCGAGCCGTTGCTCCACGTACGTCGGATGCGCTCTGGCGGCTCCGCTCCCGCCGCCACGCGTGCGATCGTCTGCGGGCGCAGGAGTCAGGCTGACGCCGGAGACTCGCGGCGCTTCACCTCCAGGAGCACGCTCTCGTTGTCGCTGCCGCGGATCGGCCAGGCGGCGATCCGGCGCACCGTCACCTTCTTGACGAGCCCCCGGTGCCGGGCCTCTCCCTTCTCCTCCTCCCACCGCGGGCCCTTGATCACGAGCATCCGGCCGTAGCGGTCGGCCAGCGGCTCGAACCAGCCGAGGAGCTTCAAGAGCGGCGCCACCGCCCGCACGACGAGCACGTCGAACCGGCTCCGCGGGCCCGCGTCCGCCGCCGCGACGACCAGCGGCTGCGCCGCCGACGCGTGCACGGGGATCTCGAGGCCGATCTCACGGACGATCTCCCGCACGGCCCGCGCCCGCTTGGCGACGCTGTCGCACAGTTCCATCCGCAGGTCGGGCCGCAGGATCGCCAGGGGCACGCCGGGCACGCCGCCACCCGTGCCCACGTCGAGGACGTGGTCACCGGCGGCGAGGTGTGGCGCGATCGCGACGGCATCGGCGACGTCGCGCGAGACGAACTTCCCCACGTCGGTGTGCCGCGTCAGGTTGAGCCGCTCGTTCCACTCCCACAGGCTGGCAGCATACGCCGCCAGCCCAGGCGCCGCCCCGGAGGGCACGACGAGCCCGAGCCGGCCGCACTCCGCGGCGATCTCGCGACCCAGGTCCTCCCGCGACGAGTCGGGCTGGCTCACTTGATGAACAGCATCTCGCGGTACGTCGGCAGCGGCCAGAGGTCGTCCGGCAGGATCACCTCGATCTGGTCGGCCGTCTCGCGGAGCGCGAGCATCGCGGGGATCACGTCGTCGTGGAAGTGCTTCACCTCGCCGCGAAGGTCGCCGCCACCATGGTGGCCCAGTGCCTTCTCGAGCGACTCGATCCGCTGTTCGAGCGTGCCGACGAGCTTCGTGAGCTTGTCGAGCGTGCCCATGTGCGGCGTCTGCCCGAGCCCCTTGAGCTTCGTGGCGATGTCGACGAGCTCGCCCTGATAGCGGTAGCCGGCGGGCAGGATCATCGTCTTGGCGATCTGCAGGGCCGCCTGGCCCTCGGTGTTGATGTCCTTGCAGTACCGCTCCATGTAGATGTCGTAGCGGCTGCGAACCTCCCGCTCCGACAGCACCCCGTACTTCTCGAAGAGCGCGATGTTCTTCGGCGAGACGAGGACGTCGAGGGCCTCGGGCGTGGCCTTGAGGTTGGGAAGGCCGCGTTTCTTGGCCTCGGCGTGCCACTCCTCGGAGTAGCCGTTGCCGTTGAAGATCACCGCCTTGTGCTCGGAGATGATCTTCTGAAGGAGCTTCTCCACGGCGCCCGCGAGCTTGCCCGAGTCGCCGCCGGTCGCCTTCTCCAACTCGGTGGCGATGTGGTCGAGGCTCTCGGCCATGATGGTGTTGAGCGCCACCAGCGGTCCCGCGATCGACTGGCTCGAGCCGACGGCCCGGAACTCGAACTTGTTGCCAGTGAAGGCGAAGGGGCTCGTGCGGTTGCGGTCGCCGGCGTGCTTCGGCAGCGACGGCAGCGTGTCGACGCCGACGGTCAGCGTGCCGGTCGACTTCGAGCTCGTGGCCTTGCCCTTCTCGATCTGCTCGAAGACGTCGGCGAGCTGGTCGCCGAGGAAGATCGAGATGATCGCCGGCGGGGCCTCGTTGGCGCCGAGCCGGTGGTCGTTGCCGCTGGCCGCCACGACGGCGCGGAGCAGGTCGCCGTGCATGTGCACCGCACGGATCACCGCCGCGCAGAACACGAGGAACTGCATGTTGGCGTGGGGCGTCTCACCCGGCTCGAGCAGGTTGCCCAGCTTGCAGCCGATCGACCAGTTGACGTGCTTGCCGGAGCCGTTGATGCCGGCGAACGGCTTCTCGTGCAGGAGGCAGGCCATGCCGTACTTCTGGGCCACCCTCGTCAGCGTCTGCATGATCGTCTGCTGGTGGTCGGTGGCGATGTTGGCGTTCTCGTAGATCGGCGCGATCTCATACTGGCTCGGAGCCACCTCGTTGTGCCGCGTCTTCACCGGCACGCCCAGCTTGAACAGCTCGCGCTCGCCCTCGAGCATGCAGGCGAGCACCCGCTCGGGGATCGCGCCGAAATACTGGTCCTCGAACTCCTGCCCCTTCGGCGGCTTGGCGCCGAAGAGGGTGCGGCCGGTGACGACGAGGTCGGGCCGGGCGAAGAAGAAGTTGCGGTCGATCAGGAAGTACTCCTGCTCGGGGCCGGCCGACGCCGAAATCTGCCCCACGTCCTTGTGGCCGAAGAGGGCAAGCACCCGCCGGGCCTGCTTGTCGACCGCCTGCATCGACCGCAGCAGCGGCGTCTTCTTGTCGAGCGCCTCGCCCGTCCACGAGCAGAACGCCGTGGGGATGCAGAGGGTCGTGCCGTTGGGGTTGTCGAGGATGTAGGCGGGGCTCGTCGGATCCCAGGCGGTGTAGCCGCGGGCCTCGAACGTCGCCCGCAGACCGCCGGACGGAAAGCTCGACGCGTCGGGCTCGCCCTGGATCAGCTCCTTGCCGGAGAACTCGGCCATCGCGTGGCCGTCGCCGGTCGGCGTGAGGAAACTGTCATGCTTCTCGGCGGTGATGCCGGTGAGCGGATAGAAGACGTGGGCGTAGTGCGTGGCCCCCTTCTCGATCGCCCAGTCCTTCATGGCCAGGGCGACGGCGTCGGCGATGCCCGGATCGAGCGGCTTGCCCTGCTTGATCGTGGCCTGCAGCGCCTTGTAGACGCTCTTCGGCAGCCGGTCCTTCATCACGGAGTCGCCGAACACGTTGGCGCCGAAGATCTCGCTCGTCGGAGTCTCGCGGAAGTTCCAGGCCTGACCGTTCGACTTGTAGCTGTTGATGGCGGAGATGGCATTGGCGCGGGCGCTGGTCATGGCGAGATCCTTCTTCTTGTGGAGGGATGGACGTGCGCCGTGGGCGCGCACCGGTAGAACATTGGAAAGCCCCCAGGCCGCCGCCAGAAGAAGAAACCACGGCCCGCCGGGCTCCCAGCGAACTTCCGCAGACTAGCGGCGCGACCGGGCCAGTTCAAGTAGCCCGGCCCGCGCACAGGCAGGCCCGCGCGATGGCGCCGGCGGTCCCCGTTGCGGCTACCGCGAGACGGTGGAACGACTCGCCGGCTTGGCTGCCGGACGCGCGGCCGTCGCGCGGCGGGCGACGTCGACCGCCGCATCGAGGAACGCGTCTCCCGCCTGCGCCACGAACGCGCCGTCGGCGGGCTTGGCGGCGGACTGCACCTTCAGGTCCGGCTCGACGCCGACCCGGCTGTACGGCAGGCCCTTCGGCGAGAAGAACTTCGCGGTCGTCAGCCGCAGCCCGACGCCGGCCACCTCCAGCGGGAAGATGCCCTGGATCGAGCCCTTTCCGTAGCTGCGGGCGCCGACGATGGTCGCGCGGGCGTGGTCCCGCATGGCCCCCGCGAAGATCTCGCTGGAACTCGCCGACTCCCCGTCGATGACCACCACCAGCGGCATCCGCCAGGTGCCGGGGCGGCTGGCGGAGTAGTTGAAGTCCTCCTCGGGGCTGCGGCCCCGAGTGGCGACCACGAGGCCCCGGTCGAGGAACAGGTCGGCGGCGTCGACCGCCGCCGACAGCAGGCCGCCAGGATTGCCGCGCAGGTCGAGCACGAGCGATCGCATGCCGGTGACGTCGAGACGCCGCAGGGCTGCCTCCAGGTCGGCGGCCGTGGTCTTCTGGAAGGAACTGATCTTGAGGTAGCCGATGCCGGCCGTCTGATCGAGCATCCGCACGTTTTCGACGCTCGGCACGTCGACGTGCTCGCGGCGGACGGTGACGGCCCGCGCCGGCGCCGGCGCCCGCAGGATGGCGAGCGTCACGAGCGATCCCTCCGGCCCCTGGAGCAACTGCGCCGCCTCATCCACGTTCATGCCGCCGATGGGACGACCGCCCACGGCCACGAGATGATCGCCCGCCCGGATGCCCGCCCGTTCCGCCGGACTCGCAGGGATCACGTGCACGACGAGCAGGCCGTCGTCGGCGCTCTTGAGCTCGACACCGAGGCCGACGAAGTTGCCCTCGATCTGAGCGTAGAGGTCGTCGAGCTGGCCGTTGGTGAGGAAGGCCGAATACTCGTCGAGGCTGCCGACGGCGGCGGCGGTCATCTCCATGAGCGTCACGGCGGGGGGGATGCCGAGCGTCGCGTGGCCCGCCCGCGCCACCCAGGCGGCGAGGGTCTCCGCCTCGACCTGCGACGACACCGTCCTCCCGGTGGTGATCCGGGCGACCTGGTCCCGGTAGAGCGCCCGGCGGTCGGCCGTGGCCTCGGTGACGTAGAGCGACGCGAAGGAAGGATCGTCGATCGCGACGTCCATCGCGAGGCAGCCGCGCGAGACGAGCCGGGCGAACTGCGGGGCCTCGACGTGATGCGACGCGATCCGGGCGAGCACCTCCGCGTAGAGCCGGCGGGCGTCGGTCTCGGCGAGCTTGGCCAGCTGCTCGCGGAAGGCCCGCTCGCAGTGCCGCCGGCTGAGATCGCAGTGGATCTTGGCGATGTCGTAGCGGTGCTGCACCTCCTCGGGCAGCATGCCCTTGCGGGCCGCCGTCTCGCAGATGGCGACGACGTCCGCCCACCGCCGCTCGCCCGCCAGCTGCGAGGAGCGGGCGCCCAGGTCGTCCTGCGTGGGCAGGTCGTGCGGAATCTGCCGGATCTGCGGGGCCGTTTCGGCGGCCCCCGCACCGGCCGCGGCGACCAGGCCGAGAACCGCGAGCACGGCCGCGTGCAACAGCCGCACGCATGCCCGCCGAGTCGCCCGCTCGTGTCCGGCGAGCGTGAGCGGCAAACGCCCCGGCCCGGACCGCTGACCGCCACACGCCGAGAAGGGGCCGACGCTCACTGAAGCAATCCGTTGGCGAATGCCGCATCCCGTGGCGGCAGGCATGCGGTCGCTCCGTTGACCGCTCGCGATTATGGAACACGTTCAGACCGCGGTCAAAAATCCGTAGGCCCGTCGGGCCGGTTTTTTCGCGGCGTTCCGGCGGCGCCACGAAAAGTCTGGCACAGCCGTCATCACCGGTCCGCCCACGCCCTCCCGGCGACACCTTGGTACGATGGAAGAGGCCCGAGGAGGGCACCAGGACGCACATGACCCGCACGCCCGATCCCGTCGGCAAACTCGCCGCCACGCAGCCGCTGCCGGCGGGCGACGGGGCCGTGGCGTCCGCCGACCCGGGCCGGCATTCCCCGCCCGACGCCCAGGTCACGCTCGCGCTGCTCGACCGCGCGCGGCGGGGGGACGACGCGGCGATCGAAGGCCTGCTGGCGCGGCACCGCGCGGCCATCCGCAGGATGATCGACCGCCGGATGGACCGCGTCGTGCAGCGGCGGGTCGACGCCAGCGACATCGTGCAGGACGTGCTGATCGAGGCCAACCGCCGGCTCGCCGACTACCTCGCCAACCCGACGATGCCGTTCCAGCTGTGGCTGCGGTCGATGGCGCGCGACCGTCTCATCGACGCCCACCGCCGTCACCGGGTCGCATCCACCCGCAGCCTCGACCGCGAGGTGTCGCTGAACCTGCCCGCGGGTCAGGACCATTCGCAGGCCGACCTCATCGGCCAGCTCCCCGGCAGGGAGCTCACGCCGGCCGCAGCCGCCACCTGGAACGAGCTGGAGCGGCGGTTCGCCGCCGCCGTGGAGCGGCTCGATCGCGACGACCGCCAGATCGTCCTCCTGCGCCATTTCGAGCATCTCTCGACGGCGGAGGCTGCCGAGGCACTGGGCCTCTCGAAGCCGGCGGCCGGCATGCGGTACCTGCGGGCGATGAGGCGGCTGCGGGTGCTGCTCGACGGCGGGTTCGAACCGCCGCTGGAGCCCGGCCCCCCGTCATCCTGAGCCACCCAGCGCACCGGACTCCCAGGCCGCTGCGACGGCCCTAGGATTTTCGGGAGCACCCCCATGAACCCCGCCATGACATTCCGCCACCGCGCCGTCGACACGCCGCTTCCCGCGGCCGACGAGGAGCTGCTGGCGGAACTGATCGACGAGCTGTCCGAGCAGCGGAGCGGGGCGGCGCTGGCGCGGCTGGAGGAGTTGGCGGCCGCCCATCCGCACCTGTCGGGACAGTTGCGCGAGCTCTTCGCGACGGTGATGGTGACCGACGCGGTCGCCGAGCAGTCGACGATCCTCTTCGGCGACGGCCCTGAACGGGGGCAGGACGCCGGCGAGTCCCGCACGCCGGCCCCGTCGCCCGCGCCGCTCTCGCACGCCGCCTCGTTCGCGCCGGGATCCCTGCGGCTGCCGGCGTCGTTCGGCGACTACGAGCTCGTCGAGGAGATCGGCCGGGGCGGCATGGGCGTGGTCTACCGCGCGACGCAGCGGAGCCTGGGACGCAGCGTGGCGATCAAGATGCTGCTGCGGCGCGACCTGGCCACGCCCGCCGACCTGGCCAGGTTTCGCAGTGAGGCGGAGGCCGCGGCGCAGCTCGATCATCCGGGCATCGTGTCGATCTTCGAGGTCGGGGAGTGCGACGGCCATCCCTTCTACAGCATGCAGCTCGTCGAGGGCACGACGCTCGCCAAGCGGCTCCTGCTGGGCCCGCTGCCGGCCCGCGAGGCTGCGACGCTCGTGGCGAAGGTGGCCGACGCCGTGCAGGCGGCACATCAGCGGGGCGTGCTCCACCGCGACCTCAAACCCTCCAACATCCTCATCGACGCCGCCGGCGAGCCGCACGTCTCCGACTTCGGCCTGGCCAAGCGGCTCGAGGCCGAGGAGTCGGTCACGCACACCGGCGCGATCCTGGGCACGCCGTGCTACATGTCACCCGAGCAGGCCGCCGGCAGCCGTGGCGACGTCGGGCCGACGAGCGACGTCTGGAGCCTCGGGGCCATCCTCTACCAGACGCTCACGGGC
>Ga0315906_10004784_pt1 | contig 17207 bp, 13 predicted proteins | sample LakEriMetagenome_4_FD_203526 | JGI IMG/M metagenome (GOLD analysis project Ga0315906, IMG submission 203526) | Freshwater fungal communities from buoy surface, Lake Erie, Ohio, United States - Buoy 2 MA122 | ecosystem: Environmental > Aquatic > Freshwater > Lake > Lake biofilm | place: USA... | reverse complement strand
TGGCCACGATCTCCCCGCGCCGCTGCCAGGCCCGCACGACCCGCAGCTTGTGCTCGGCCGACACGCGGGCGTAGACGGCGATCGAGTCCACCTCGGCCGCCAGCCGTTCGTCCGCCAGGCCGTCGAGCTCGGCGCCGGTGACGACGCGGTCCGCGGCACCGGCGATGCCGAGCTCCCGGCCGATTGCCAGGGCGGTGGCAGGGTGATCGCCGGTGATCATCACCGGGCGGATACCGGCCGTCCGGCACCGCTCGACCGCCCGCCGGGCCTCGTCGCGCGGCGGATCGATCATTCCCGCGAGGCCCACGTGCACCAGCTCGCGCTCGGCGATGGACGGCTGGGAGTCGAGCGGCTCACCGGCGGGCAGGTCGCGACAGGCCAGCGAGAGCACCCGCAGCGCGCGGCCCGCCATGTCCGCGGCGCCGGCGAGGATCTCGCGGCGACGGTCGTCCGTGAGCGGAATGATCGCCCCGCCGTGCAGTTCCGCCGTGCAGCGCGACATGATCGCCTCCGTCGCCCCTTTCGTCAGCATCAGGCGATCGCCCGGCGGCGTGCGAATGACGACGCTCATCCGCTTGCGCTCGGAGTCGAACGGAATCTCGAAGATCACCGGCGCCGCCGGATCCTCCGCCGGCACGCCCCCCTTGAGCGCCGCGACCACCAGCGCCCCCTCGGTCGGATCACCGACCACCTGCCAGCCACCGCCGTCGCCCGTCGGCTCCACCGCGGCACTGCCGCAGCGGGCGGCGATGAGCAGCAGCCGACGGAGGTCCGGGTCGGCGGCCGTGACGGCCATGCCGTCGGCCATCCGCAGAAACTCGCCCCGGGGCTCGTAGCCACCGCCCGTGATCCGATACCGGCCGCTCGCCGTCACGACCTCGCGGACCGTCATCTCGTTGCGGGTCAGCGTTCCGGTCTTGTCCGAGCAGATCACCGTCACCGAGCCGAGCGTCTCCACGCTCGGCAGCCGGCGGACCAGCGCGTTGCGGGCCACCATCCGCTGCAGGCCGATGGCCAGCACGAGCGTGACGACCGCCGGCAGCCCCTCCGGCACGGCGGCCACCGCGAGGCTCACCCCGCGCAGCAGCACCTCGCCCAGTCCGCCCTCCCGCCACAGGGCCACCAGCCCGCCGCCCCGCCAGGTCTCCAGCAGGAAGATGACCCCGACGACGACCAGACAGATCACGATCAGCACCCGGCCCAGTTCGGCGAGCCGGCGCTGCAGCGGCGTCGTCTCCGGCGGCGACCGCTCGAGCAGGCTCGCGATCCGTCCGAGCTGGGTCTGCATGCCGGTTTCGACCACGAGGGCCGCCCCGCGGCCCGCGGCCACGACGGTGCCCGCATGCACGATCGAGCGGCGATCGCCGAGCGACGTGGCCTCCGGCAGCGGCCCGGTCGGAACCTTCTCCACCGGCACGCTCTCGCCGGTGAGGGCCGACTCCTGCACCCGCAGCCCGAAGGCCTCGATCAGCCGGGCGTCAGCCGGCACCTGGTCGCCGGCCTCGAGCTCGATCCGGTCGCCGGGCACGATCGACCGTGCCGGCACCGGCTGCACCGCCCCGTCGCGCACGACCTTGGCCAGCGGCGCGGCGAGCCGCTCGAGCGCCGCCAACGCCCGCAGGGCCCGCTCCTCCTGAAAGAAGCCGATCGCGGCGTTGACCACCACGATCGCGAGGATGGCCGCCGTGTCGGCCCAGTCTCCCATCGCCGCCGCGATGCCGGCCGCGACGAGCAGGATCCAGATCACGAGCTCCTTGAACTGCGCGAGAACCTTCCACCACCAGGGCTCCGCGGCCGGTTCCGCGAGCGCGTTGGCGCCGTGGCGGGCGAGACGGCGGACGGCCTCCGTGGCCGGGAGCCCGTCCGCGGGATCCGTCTCCAGCCGGCTGGCGACCGCGGCCAGGTCGAGGGCATGCCAGAGCGTGTCGGAGGCGGCCATCGGCGACCCTGCTACGGGATCCGCCGCCGGAGCACCACCAGCGGGTCCGCCTCCTCGCGCACGCTGCGGATGCTCATCGGCTTCGCCAGGACCATGCCCGCCACGAAGCCGGCGATGTGGGCCGAGTAGGCCACGCCGCCGCCGCCGCCCTGGTCGAGAAACCCGCTCACGATCTGGAACAAAAACCAGATGCCCATGGCCACGTAGCCGGGCACGTCGACCATCATCCGCAGCAGGATCACGCTCACCCGCCGCTGCGGATGGAGCACGAGATACGCGCCGAGCACGCCCGAGATCGCCCCCGACGCCCCCAGGCAGGGCGTGAGCGCCGCCTCCCCGGTGCGGTTGAGGAGCACGAAGGTCAGCGACGCGATCACCCCGGTCGCCAGGTAGAAGAGCAGGTATTTCACATGCCCCATGTCGTCTTCGATGTTGTCGCCGCAGATCCACAGAAACCACATGTTGCCCGCCAGGTGCATGAGGCTGCCGTGCATGAAGATGGCGGTCAGCAGCGTGAGCCACGGGGGGACCGGCGTCGGCTGGAGGCCGGGGTCGGGCACCTGGAAGTCGCCCTGCGACGTGTGGACCGTGCGGACGGAGGGCTCGGTGACGATGTCCTTGCCCGAGAGGATCTCGGCCGGCACCTGCACGTAGGCCATCGTGAACTTCTCATTGGCTCCCATCCCCTGGAGCACGACGAACACGAAGATGTTCGCGGCGATCAGGGCGATGGTGACGAACGGAAACGTGCGCCGGTCGGAGTTGTCGTCGCCGACGGGAAAGACCATGGGGAGCTCCAGGGATCAGCGGGTGAACCGGTGGACCATCGTATGCCGGTAGGTCTGCCCCGGATCGAGGCGGACGCTCGGCCAATCGGGATGATGGATCGCGTCGGGATACTTCTGCGTCTCCAGACACAGGCCGCCGTTGGCCTTGTAGACAGTGCCCGCCTTTCCGGTCAGCGTGCCGTCGAGGAAGTTGCCCATGTAGACCTGCACGCCCGGCTGGTCGGAGAGCACCTCCAGCGTGCGGCCGCTGGCCGGATCGCGGAGCGTGGCCGCCGTGCGCAGGCGACCGTCGGGCTCCCAGCCGCGGACGAGATAGTTGTGATCCACGCCGCGGGGCGTGCCCGGCGCGGCGTCCGGCGGCAGCGTCTCGATCGCGGCCCCGCAGCGGCCCCACGGATTTCGCTCCGGCCGGAAGTCGAAGGGCGTGCCCGCGACCGGCGCGAACGCGCCGGTGGGGATGCTCGTCGCGTCCACCGGGAGGTAGCGGTCGGCGGCCACGGCCAGTTCGTGCCCGGCGACCGACCCCGAGGCATGGCCGGCGAGGTTCCAGTAGGAATGGTGCGCCAGGTTGACGATCGTCGGCGCGTCGGTCGTCGCCGTCATCTCCACGATCAATTCGCCGGCGGGCGTGAGCGTGTACACGGCCTTCGCCACCAGGCGGCCCGGATAGCCCTCGTCGCCAGCGGGCGAGACGAGTTCGAACTCCACGGCCGGCCCGCGGTCGCTCGCCCGCGGCGTCGCCTGCCAGAGTTTCTTGTCGAAGCCGGCGCCGCCGCCGTGCAGATGATTGGGGCCGTTGTTGGTGGCCAGCGTGTAGGACTTGCCGTCGAGTTCGAACCGGCCACCGGCGATGCGGTTGGCGCAGCGGCCGCAGATGGCGCCGAAATACGGATGCTTCGCCAGGTAGCCGTCGAGCGTGTCGAACCCGAGCACGACGTCCACCGGCTCGCCGGCGGCTCCGGCCTTGGGCGGCACGAGGAAGCTCGTGAGGATCGCGCCGTAGTCGGTGAGCGTGGCCTGCCAGCCGCCGGGCACGGCGAGCGTGTAGAGCCGGACCGCGCGGCCGTCGGGGAGCGTTCCGAACATCTGCACGGCGGGCATCGCGGTCACGGGCGCATCCTGGGTTCGTGGATCGGCGGCCCATGCCTCGCCAGACACGATGGCGGCGGCCACGAGAAAAACGACACCCCACTTCATCGCATCACCCCTGCTGCGGCTTGGCCGTGACCCGTGGCTTCGCGGCGGGCGCCGACTCCGCCTCCTCCTGCTTCAGCCCGATCCAGCCGTCCACGCTCCACGGACCGCCGCCGAAGGCGATCAGCGACAGCAGCCCACCGCCGATGGCGAGGTTCTTCATGAACTGCACGGTCTGCAGCTGCCGCTGCACCGGATCGGCAAACCGCCAGAAGTCGTGGAAGTACCAGGTGGCGGCGGCGAGGAACACGAACAGAAAGATCGCGCCGAATCGGGTCCAGGCACCGAGGATCACCGACAGGCCACCGAGGAGCAGCAGCCCGATCGCCCCGAAAAGCGCGAATGTGGCGTTGGGAACGCCCTCCGCCGCCATGTATTCGACCGTCTGCTTGAAGTGCGGAATCTTGTTGCCCACCGCGCTCGTCAGAAAGATCGCCGCGAGGAAAAGCCGGGCGAGCAGTGACACGAATCCCTGCACCGCGGTCGCGAACTGTTCCATGGGAAGGCCCTCTCCTGGCGGTCGATGCCGGTGTCAATTGCCCAATCGTCGCGGACCGGCTCCGCCGCGACAAGCCCGGCTCCGGGCCAATCACGCCAACGGCTCGTCCCGCGTGATGCGTCGCCAGGATGGCGACCGCCCGACCAGCCAACCCTCGGCGTTGGCTGCGGCGGGCTTAGCGGGACGAGGCCATGGAGGGCTCGTCCCGCGTGATGCAATGCAATCCCCCGCGGCCGCGGACGATCTCGCGGCAGTCAACCGGCACCGCCCGGCGGCCGGGGAAACACTGCTCCAGCGTGCCCAGAGCCGCCTCGTCCGTGGCCGCGCCGAACACCGGCACGCCCACGAAGCCGTTGCCTACGTAGAAGTTGAGATGGCTCGCCGGCAGCTGCGTGCCCTGGAAGGAAAACCGCGGCGGGATGTCGATCGGGATCACCTCCAGCCGCCGGCCGGCGGCATCGCGGAGCGTCGCCAGGAGTTCCAGATTCGCCTCGAGCGCGGCGTGATTGGCATCGAGCCGATCCGGCTGCCGTGCCGCCACGACGCGGCCGGGCGCCACGAATCGCGCCAGCTGGTCGATGTGGCCGTCGGTGTCGTCGCCGGCGAGCTCGCCGCCCACCCAGAGGACCTTCTCGACGCCGAGGTTGGCCCGGAGGATGCATTCCATCCGCTCCCGGTCGAGGCCGGGATTCCGCCGCGGATCGACCACGCACCGCTCGTTCACCAGGAGCGTGCCGGCGCCGTCGGTCTCGACCGCGCCCCCTTCCAGCACGACGCCGGGCGCGAAGGCATGGAGACCGAGGTGCGCCGCGACCGTGGCCGCGACGCGGGCGTCGTCGTCCCACGGCGGATACTTCCCGCCCCAGGCGTTCCAGTCCCAGGTGACCGCGGCGACGCGGCAGCCGTCGGGCACCGCCTTGGCCACCCGCCGCGTCACGAACACGGGCCCGGTGTCGCGGATCCAGGAGTCGTTCGTGGGAATGTCGACGAACGTGACCGCGGCGACGTCGGCGAGGTGCCGCCGGGCCTCGGCGAGGACCGCACCGCGGCCCACGACCCGCACCGGCTCGTAGGCCGCGATCTGCCGGGCGACGCGGGCGTAGGCCGCGGGGATGGCGGCGAAGTCGCCGAGCCAGGTGGCCCGACGGTGTGGCCAGGCGAGCCACGTCGCCGCGTGCGGCTCCCATTCCGCCGGCAGCCGGTAGCCGAGTTCCGCCGGGGTCATGTTGGTCACCGCCCCCAGCGGTCGAGGAGGCCGCCGTAGGCGTCGATCCGCCGGTCGCGAAAGAAGGGCCAGCGGGTCCGTGACCACTCGATGCGGTCGAGGTCGCATTCGCAGACGAGCGTTGCGGGGGCGTCGTGCGACGCCTTGACGAGGCAGTCGCCGTTGGGCGCGTAGACGACGCTCGCGCCCCAGAAGCGGAGCGGCCCTTCGCGACCCGTGCGGTTGACGGCCACCACGAACACGCCGTTGGCGATGGCATGGCTGCGGAGCATCGTGTCCCACGACTCGTACTGCTCGCGGTGCAACTGCTCCTCGCCGTCGAGCCAGCCGATCGCGGTGGGATAGAACAGCGTCTGCGCGCCGGCCATGGCCGTGAGCCGGGCCGCCTCGGGATACCACTGGTCCCAGCAAACCAGCGGCCCCACGGCCAGCCGGCTCGTGGGCACGCTCATGAACCCCGTGTCGCCCGGCGCGAAATAAAACTTCTCGTAGTAGTGCGGGTCGTCGGGGATGTGCATCTTGCGATACACGCCCGCCGTCGAGCCGTCGGCGTCGAAGATCACGGCCGTGTTGTGGAACAGCCCGGCACTCCGCCGCTCGAACACGCTCCCCACGAGCACCACGCCATGCTGCCGGGCGGCGGCGGCGAGCCGCTCTGTCAGCGGCCCGGGCACGGTCTCCGCCGCGGCGAACTTCCCATGGTCCTCCGCCTGGCAGGGATACTCGCCGGCGAACAGCTCCTGGAGGCAGACGACCTCCGCGCCGGCGGCCGCCGCTGCCGCGATGCCCGCGACCGCCTGCGCGACGTTCGCTTCGCGATCGCCGGTGCACGCCGACTGCACGAGCCCGATCCGCACCACGCTGCCGCGGCGCGGAGAACTCATCCTGTCACCGCTTCCTCGAGCCGGGCCGCCGGCACGGGGAACTGCTCGGCGAGCTCCGCCACCTCGCGGCGGGTCGTCGCGACCACGCCCGCGTCGCCGGGGCTCTTGAGCGCCCGCAGGATCCAGGCGGCGATCCGCTGCATCTCGTCCTTCCCCATGCCGCGGGTCGTGAGCGCCGGCGTGCCCAGGCGGATGCCCGAGGGATCCATCGGCTTCCGCTCGTCATAGGGGATCATGTTCTTGTTGCAGGTGATCCCGCAGCGGTCGAGCGTCTCCTCGGCGAGCTTGCCGCCGATCCCGAGCGGCGTCACGTCGACCAGCATGAGGTGGTTGTCGGTGCCGCCGCTGACGAGCTTCACGCCGCCGGCGGCGAGGGCCTCGGCGAGCGCCTTGGCGTTGGCCACGACCTGCTGCGCGTAGGCCCTGAACTCGGGACGGAGGGCCTCGGCGAAGGCCACGGCCTTGCCGGCGATGACGTGCATCAGCGGCCCGCCCTGCTGCCCCGGAAAGACGGAGCGGTCGAGCATCTTCGCGTCGGCCGCCCGGCACATGGCGATGCCGCCGCGCGGGCCGCGGAGCGTCTTGTGCGTCGTGCTCGTGACGAAGTCGGCCACGGGCACCGGGTTGTCGTGGATGCCGGCGGCGACGAGCCCCGCGTAGTGGGCCATGTCGACCATCAGCTTGGCGCCGACCTCGCGGGCGATCTCGGCGAACGTCCCGTGGGGGATCTCACGCGGATAGGCGCTGGCGCCGGCCACGATCAGCTTCGGCTTGTGCTCACGGGCGAGCCGAGCGATCTGGTCGAAGTCGAGCCGGTGATCCTCGCGGCGGACACCGTAATGGACGAACTTGTAGAGCACGCCCGACGCATTGAGCTTCATGCCGTGCGTGAGGTGGCCGCCGTGGGCGAGGTCGAAGGCGAGCACGGTGTCGCCCGGCGCGATCGCCGTCATGTAGACGGCGGCATTGGCCTGGCTGCCGGAGTGCGGCTGGACGTTGACGTGCTCGGCACCGAACAGGCTCTTGAGCCGCTCGCGGGCGAGGTCCTCGACCTTGTCCACGAACTCGCAGCCGCCGTAGTAGCGGTGGCCGGGGTAGCCCTCGGCGTATTTGTTGGTGAGCACGCTCCCCACCGCCTGCATCACGGCGGGGCTCGTGAAGTTCTCGCTGGCGATCATCTCGAGGCCATCCTGCTGCCGCACCTGCTCCGCGGCGATGGCCGACCAGACCTCGGGATCCTCGGTTTCGACGAAGTTCACGTTCCTGCTCCTCCGGGTGCGCCGCCCCGCGCGGGCGGCGAAAACCGATTCTGGACGCCCGCCCCCGAACGGTCAACGAACCGCCCGCAAACCCTGCCTATCTTCACGGCCCCGCATGCGGCCGGGGCCGCAGGGTCGCCGCACCCTGCCGCGCCGGCGGGGGGCGAATCTGCGTGCTGGGGAAATCTCATCAGTCCGGGGGCGGCTGCCGAAAACCCCTGGCATGCCGGTGGTGCGCATCGTGGCGATCATGCCGCCCGCGACCGGCTCGAGGGGGATGTTCATGAACATGCTGGCCCGATGGATGCAGCGGGTGACGGCAGCCGTCGCCGTCACGGCTTGCCTGGCGGAAGCCGCCTGCGCCGAGCCGCTCGCCATCTGCGGCGGCTGGGAGTCGTACGCGGTGTTCGACGTGCTCTTCATGCAGCGCGACAACACCACCAACGACGGCCCGCTCGCCCTCGACGGCGACACGCTGGCGACGGCGATCGGCACGCCCGACCTGCAGTTCCCCACGGCGCCCGGCATCCGCGCCCTCTACGGCCAGCACGGACCGGACGGCCTCGGCTGGGAGTTCGGCTACCTCGGCGTGTACGGCATGTTCGCCGACGCGGCCGCCGTCGGAAACGCGAACCTCGAGATCGCCCCGCCGCTGTCGAGCGCGGTCGCCGGCCTGCGCGGCGCCTCGGCGGCCCGCGCCACCTACGCCTCCGTGCTCAACTCGGCGGAGGCCAACGTGCTGCTCACCGAGCGGTGCTGCCACCGCCCGCGGCTCTCGGGTTACGCGGCGGAGTGCCACCGCTGCGTGTTCACGGTCGATTGGCTCGCCGGCTTCCGCTGGGCCGGCCTCGACGAGCAGGCGGGGCTGGCGTTCGGCGACAGCCCGGCGGCGCTCGTCACGGGCTACGCCGTGCGGACCAGCTCCAACCTCTTCGGCGGCCAGCTCGGCGTTCGCGGCCGGGCCGACTGGCAGGCCTGGGCGGTCGAGGGCTGGGCGAAGGCGGCGCTGGCGGGATCGGTGCTCGCCCAGTCGCAGGATCCGATCGTGGACTCGATCACGGGCGACGTCTACCGCTCCGCCCGCGGCTCCCGCACCGACACGCCGGGCGGGATCTTCGACGTCGGGGCCACGCTCGTCTACCGGCTCTCCGACACGTGGGGCCTGCGGTTCGGCTACAGCATGCTCTGGCTGACGGGCGTCGCCTTGGCGCCCGACCAGTTCGACTTTGCCGCCGACACGCGGGCCGGCGCGCGGCTCGACGGCAACCAGACGCTCTGGCTCGGCGGCGCGAACCTCGGCCTGGAGGCCCGATGGTGAGCCTGGCCGCCGGTCAGCCGATCGCGAGCAGCTGCACGTCGAAGAACAGCGTCGAGTTCGCCGGGATGTTGCCGTTGGGCACGCTGCCGTAGCCCAGCGCCGACGGAATCACGAGTTTCCGCGAGCCACCCACTTTCATCGTGGCCAGCCCCTCGTCCCAGCCGGCGATCACCTGGCCGACGCCGAGCGTGAATTGGAATGGCTCGCCGCGCGAGATGGAGCTGTCGAACACCGTGCCGTTGGCGAGCCGTCCCGTGTAGTGCACGGTGAGCAGCTGGCCGGTCGTGGGCGTCGCCCCCTGGCCGACGATGATGTCGCGGTATTTCAGGCCGGTGTTCGTCGTCACCTCGCGGAACGACGTGCGGGCGGCCGCGACCCGCAGCGGCCCGGCGACGGTGGAGAACGCCGCGACTCGGGCGCCCGTGGCAGGGGATGCCCGCACGATCCCTGCCGACCCGCCGCCATCGCCCTGCGTGGCGAGGAACCGGTCGATGCGGCCATCGCCGTCGCTGTCGACGGCCGCCGTGAACACCGGCGCGTTGGGTCTGGCCAGCCCGGTGAAGGGGGCGAACCGCATGAGCCGCGCCGTGCCGCCTGCCGCCGCGGTTCGGCCCGCGTAGACCTCCGTCACACCACCGCCACCGCGGCCCGCGGAGACGAAGATATCGTCGATCGCGTCGGCATCCACGCGGCCGCTCGCCACCGCGAAGCCGCTCTGGCCGGCCGGCGGCGCGATTCGGGCCACGACCCGCGGCGCCGCGGACACATCGTATGCCAGCACCGTGGCCGGCATTCCGGCGCCACTGCCGACGACGATCTCGACCTTGTTGTCGGGCACGTCGGCATCGACCAAGCGGCCGTTGGCGAACGTGCCGAGATCGGCGACGGCCACGCTCGCGCCACCGGTGAACGTGCGACCGAACGGCGTGAACGTCTTGAAGGCCGCGTTCTGCACGGGATCGGCGGCGGCGATGGAGAGAAACACGTTGACCGTGCCGGCGCCCCGCGACATCGCCGCCACGATGTCCTCACGGCCATTGCCGTCGACGTCGCCGCTGGCAACCTCGACGCCGCTGGTGTAGCCGAGGCCGAAGGGAATGGTGCGGTAGCCGACGAGCTCCGTGAGCGTGGTCGTGGTCCCCGACACCTGCTGCTTGAAGACCCGGATCTCGCCCACGCGTCCCGGGCCCGAGGCGGCGAGCACCTCCGGGATGGCGTCGCCGTCGACGTCGCCCATCGCGACCCGCACGCCCCCCTTGAACGTGGCCTCGAAGGCCATCACCTGCGCCTTGACCGCGCCGGTGTCGGCGTCGACCAGCCGCACCAGGGGTGTGCTCTGCCGACCGATCTCCGAACCCACGGCGACATTCGCGGCCATGACGCGGCGGCCTTCGAGCGACTCGACCGCGAGCGATGCGCGGGCAGGACGGCGGGCCATGGAACATCTCCGAGGAAGCGGACGGCGGCAGGGCAGGATCCCTACGCTCTTGCTTACCTCGCGGTTCACCGCCACGCAATTTTCCGGCCCATAGGGCCCGGTTTTCGCCCCTGCCGGTCAGTCGATCGCCAGCGGCTCCGGCATGAAGGTGAGGATCGGGATCAGGAAGGCGGCGAGCCCGAGGAGCGTGCGCAGCGGCCCCGGGGGCCGGTCCTCGTCGCGGATCGGCGGGTGATCGACGCCCAGGAGCGTGACCACGACCACCATCACGACCCAGTTGTATTGGCCGAGCACGACGATCGTCGCGATCGCCGCGAGCAGGACCGCTCGGGCCAGCCAGTTGCCCCGCCGGCCGAAGACGGCGTAGGCCACGTGCCCGCCGTCGAGCTGGCTGATCGGGATCATGTTGAGCCCGGTGACGAGCAGCCCGACCCAGCCGGCCATGAACAGCGGGTTGGGGGCGATCGTCGTGGCCGGGGCGAGGTCCGGCCGCACCCAGGCGAGCAGCCCGCGGGCCAGGAGCGGCAAGGCGAACGGATTGTCCGTCGTGGGCACGGCCGCGCCGGAGAGCATGCCCCAGGCCAGCAGCGGCACGGCGACGACCAGCCCCGCCACCGGCCCGGCCAGCGCGATGTCGAAGAGCTGCCGCCGATTGGCCCGCGAGCCCTCCATGCCGATCACGGCGCCCATCGTGCCGGTGAGGAGCACGGGCACGGGGATGAAGAACGGCAGCGTGGCCGGGATGCCGTGGATCCGCGCGGCAATGAAGTGGCCCGCCTCATGGGCCGCGAGCACCGCCATCACGGCCGCCATGTAGGCGAGCCCCCGCTGCCAGTGCGGACCGATGTCGGTGGGCAGCGTGTCATCGACGCCGAACAGCATCGGCTGCCAGCCGACGACGCCGGCCGCGAACGTCGTCGCCGCGGTGAGGATGAAGAGTAGGGCCTGGAGTCGCACGGGCGACCGCGGCCGGGCCGGACGGGCCGACGCGGCGGAGACCGGCTCGAACGGCGAAAGGGGCATGTCCATGGACGCTTGCGGAGAATACTCGTTTCCGGCGCCGGCTGATAAACTGTCGCGGTGGTTTTTCCGTCGCCCAGGCCGTTCTTCGATGCCAACGATCGTTTTCCGAGCAGGTCCTCGACTGTCGAGCCTGCCGGGCGCGTGATCGTGGCCCGGGGTGCGCCATCATCCATTCGCATGTCCGAAGACATGCACACCGTCCCCGATTGCGGCCGACCGGCTGCCGTAGGAATCCCGTCATGACCAGCTCCCGAATGTGGTGCCCGATCCTGGCCTGCAGCCTCGCCGCCATCTTTCTCACGGCGCTCCCGACCGCGGCCGCGCATGCCGCCGACGAGCCGGCCGTGGTCGCCGTCGTCGCCATCGATCCCTACGCCGACCTGAAGAAGCAGGCCCGCTGGGTGGGCGGCCTCGTCGACCAGCCGCAGTTCGACGGCTACCTCGAATCGTTCATCATGATCGCCACGCAGTTCAAGGGCCTCGCCGGACTCGACGTGAACCGTCCCGCCGGCGTGGTGGTGACGGCCGAGGGCCCCGCGGGTGCGCCGGTGGTGCGCGGCTTCGTGCCGGTGAAGGACCTCGGCAAACTCCTCGCCGCCCTGCAGGGTCTCATCGGCCCGGCCCAGGAGCAGGATGGCGTGAAGGTGATCAGCCCGCCCGGCATGCCGCCGATCCAGATCGTCGAGAAGGATGGCTGGGCGATCGTCTCGCCGCAGGGCAGCCCCACCGCCGCCGGCCTCGAAACAGCGCTCGACCCGGTCGTGAAATCCTTCACGCTCGGCGTGCAGCTGTTTCCGGCGCGGATGCCGGCGGGCATGCGGAAGCAGCTCGCAGCCGTGGTCCAGCAGGCCGCTGCGATGCAGGCCCAGCAGGGCCAGCCCGTCGATCCCGAGGCCCTCGCCGCGGGACTCGAGAGCCTCGAAAAGATCGAGACGCTCCTCCTTGGTGCGAACATCGACGTCGAGAAGGAGCGGGTCTACCTCGAGAACCGGTTCTCGATGGTGCCGGATTCCGCCGAGGCCGCGCTCTACGCGTCGGCCGCGAAGGCCACGGCGAGCGTGCCCGCGACCGCCACGGCCGACGGCAAGCCCGCGGCGGTAAGCGGCCATGCGACGCTCGCGATCCCCGAGCCGCTGCGGGAGGCGGCGAAGGCGGCCCTGGTGCAGGCGCTGCCGGTGTCGAGCCGCGCGGTGGCGCCCGGCGGGGCGACCATGACGGTCACCGTCCCCGAACCGACGAACACGATCTTCAAGCTGCTGCGGGCGGCCGTGCCGGCGATGCTCGACGCGGGCGGCCTCGACGCGGCCCTCACGGTCGACACCGCCGCGGCGGAGATGGCCGAAGGCCGGGCGATGCCGCGGGTCACGGTCGGCATGCGGGTCAAGGACGGCCCGGGCCTGGAGGGAAACCTCAAGGCCGCGGTCGGTGCCAACGACGCCCTGCCCGCAGGCGTGACCGCGAAGTTCGACACGGGCAAGGCGGGCGCCGCCAACCTGCACGTTGTCGAGATCGACCTCGCCTCCCTGGCCGATGAGAAGGCGGTCCGCACGCTCGGAACGAAACTGCCGATCGTGCTCGGTGTGACGCCGACCCACGCCTTCGTCGCGGCCGGCGGCGACGCCGAGAAGCGGATCGCCGCCGCGGCCGGCGGCCAGGCCGACCCGAACGCCAAGCCCCTCGCGGGGCTCGACGTGTCGCTGGCATCGCTCGTGGCGTATGCCGCCGGCACGCAGAAGTTCCTCGCGCCGGACGACACGGACGGCATCGCGGTGGCAACCAAGGCCGCCGACGAGACCGCCGCGCTGCCGTCGTCGCTCGTGCAGGTGCTCGTGCGGCCGATCGAGCGGGGCGTGGCCACCCGGCTCTCCGCCGACGCCGGTGCGCTCAAGGTGATCAAGACGATGGTCATGCTCCAAAGCCCCGCTCCCCCCCGGCCCGTCGGCGTCGGCCCCGCCCCGGTACCCAAGGGCCGCCCCATCCCCCTGCCCGGTCTTGCCCCATGATCTCCCCCGCCACACCAGCCCCGATGCCCACCGACGCCGCCCGTCCCGTCCTGCGCCGCGAGATCGCCGGCGCTTCCGTCGCCGCGCTTGCCAAGGAGCACGGCACGCCGCTCTACGTGTACGACGCGGAGATGATCCGCCGCCGCTGCCGCGACCTCGCCGCCTGGGACACCGTCCGCTTCGCCCAGAAGGCCTGCTCCAACATCGCCATCCTCGACCTCGTCCGTCGCGAGGGGGTGATGGTCGATGCCGTGAGCACCGGCGAGATCCACCGGGCGCTGGCCGCCGGCTACACGCCCCATGCCGCCGCCGGGAGTGCCGCGGCCGCCGGCCTGCCGCCGGTCCACCCGATCGTCTACACCGCCGACATCTTCGACCGCGACGCCCTCGACGCCGTGGCGAAGCTCGGCATCCACTGCAACTGCGGCTCGGCCGACATGCTCGAACAGCTCGCCGAGCGGGTGCCGGGGGCGAGCGTCACGCTCCGCGTGAACCCCGGCTTCGGCCACGGCCACAGCCAGAAGACGAACACCGGCGGCGAAGGCTCGAAGCACGGCATCTGGCATGCCGACATCCCCGAGGTGCTCCGGCGGGCCGAGTGGGCCGGGCTTTCCGTGACCGGCCTGCACATGCACATCGGCAGCGGCACGGATCTCGCCCACCTCGCCGAGGTGGCCGGGGCTCTGGAGCAGGTGGCCCGCGAGATCGGCCGGTCGCTGACCACGATCTCGGCCGGCGGCGGCCTGCCCGTCCCCTACAAGCCGGGCGAGGTGCATGCCGACCTCTCCGGCTACTTCACACTCTGGGACGCGACCCGCAAGAAGCTGGAGGACGTCTTCGGCCACCGCATCCGCCTGGAGATCGAGCCGGGCCGCTACCTGACGGCCGAGAGTGGATACGTCGTCACCGAGGTGCGGGCCGTGAAGAAGCAGGGGGGGCGGAAGTACGTCCTCGTCGATGCCGGCTTCAACACGCTCGCCCGGCCGGTGCTCTACGGCTCGTATCACCCCATGAGCCTCTGCCCCGCCGACGGCCACGCCCGGCCCGAGCCCGACGAGGTGGCCGTCGGTGGCCCGCTGTGCGAGTCGGGCGACATCTTCACGCAGACCGACGGCGGCTTCGTGGCCACGAGGAGCCTGCCGGCAGCCCAGGTGGGCGACCTGCTGGTGATCGAGATCGCCGGCGCCTATGGGTTCGTGATGGCGAGCAACTATAACTCGAAGCCCTTGCCGGCCGAGGTGCTCGTCGACGGCGGCACGCCCCGCCTCGTCCGCGCCCGCCAGACCCCCGACGACCTGATCCGCGGCGAGCGGGTGTAGGGCGTCCCGACGGACACGAAGCCGATTCGCTCGGCTCGCGTCTTTTGGTGTTGCGCGTTCTCCAGTCTTGCTCTCGGCTTGACACGCGCGACCATCCCACAAAAAGCCCCCGGCGGAAGCCGGGGGACTCCGGGTCGCATGCCTTCCCGGGTGCCATGCGCTGTGGATTGGAACCGCGAACTTGCGCGCCGTCGTACGGCATGGACAGCGGGATGGTCTTCATGCCCGGAGTCCCCGGGTTTCCACCCGGGGCTTCTTGGGCGCGACCGTCCCACAAAAAGCCCCCGGCGGAAGCCGGGGGACTCCGGGTCGCATGCCTTCCCGGGTGCCATGCGCTGTGGATTGGAACCGCGAACTTGCGCGCCGTCGTACGGCATGGACAGCGGGATGGTCTTCATGCCCGGAGTCCCCGGGTTTCCACCCGGGGCTTCTTGGGCGCGACCATCCCACAAAAAGCCCCCGGCGGAAGCCGGGGGACTCCGGGTCGCATGCCTTCCCGGGTGCCATGCGATCTGGATTGGAACCGGGAACTTGCGTGCCGTCGTGCGGCATGGGCGGCGGGATGGTTTTCGTGCCCGGAGTCCCCGGGTTTCCACCCGGGGCTTCTTGGGCGCGACCGTCCCACAAAAAGCCCCCGGCGGAAGCCGGGGGACTCCGGGTCGCATACCTTCCCGGGTGCCATGCGATCTGGATTGGAACCGGGAACTTGCGCGCCGTCGTACGGCATGAACAGCGGGATCGTCTTCATGCCCGGTGTCCCCGGGTTTCCACCCGGGGCTTCTTGGGTCATGCGCATTGCGCGTACACAGCCCCGGGACGGTGGTTCGGGGACCGGCAATATCCCTCTGGCCCCGGCGGCGGGATTTCGCGATCCTCCCCCCGCCATGCTCATCTCCCACCGCCACCGCTTCGCCTTCATCCACGTGCCCAAGACCGCGGGCTCGAGCGTGGCCTTCGCGCTGTGGCCGCATGCCGACCATGTGGATCATTACTGGATGACCCGCAGCCTCGCGCTCGTCGGCATCCACGTCAATCACTACGCCCCCTACCGCATGAAGAAGTTCCGCACCCATACCCCGGCGGCCGTCCTGCAGCGGCAACTGCCCGCCGAGGTGTTCGCCGACCTCTTCAAGTTCGCCTTTGTCCGCAACCCGTGGGACTTGCTCGTCTCGTCGTACCACTACCTGCGCGAAAAAGTGGGGCACCACCGTGGCCCGGTCGCCAGCCGGCTGCAGTCGTTCGCCGCCTACGCCGCCTACGAAATCCGCCGCGGCAAGATGTCGCAGTCCGCCATGCTCACCGGACATGATGGCCGGCTGCTCGTGGACTTCGTGGGACGGTTCGAGTCGCTCGCCGATGACTTCGCCTACGCCTGCCGGCGGATCGGCGTCGAGATGGACTTGCCGCGGGCCAACAGCTCCCGCCACGCCGATTACCGCAGCTACTACGACGACCGGCTCGCGGCCGAGGTGGGCCGGTTCTTCGCCGCCGACGTCGAGCGGTTCGGCTACGCCTTCGATGACGCGGCGGCGGGCCGGCAACGCGGCCGCACCCCCGCCCCGATGCCCGGCGGCCGACTGCGGCGGGCGGCCTGATCTTCGGCGGCAGACGCGGCGATTTGGCCGGCCGACGGGTGCCGGCTACGATGCGGTAGTTGAAGTTCCCCGTCCCGTCCCGCCGATCACACCCACCATGGCCAAAGCCGGACCCCGCAAAAAGCTGCCCAAGGAACTGGCGGTCATCAACGCTGACAACTGCACCGGCTGCGAGAGCTGCCTGGAGGTTTGTCCCGTCGACTGCATCATCAAGGTGCAGCAGTACGACCAGTTCCACAACCTCCAGAGCTGGTGCGAGATCGACATCGAGCGGTGTGTGGGCTGCGAGGTGTGCGTCCACATCCCGGGCAAGAAGTCGAACCCGTACGACCTCAAGGTCTGCCCGTGGGACGCCATCGAAATGGTGCCCACCGAGCAGGTGGCCCAGGTCGTCGCGCAGATCGGCGGCCCGCCGGAGTACGTGGAGAAGAACTGGGATCGCCTCGTGAACACGGCCCAGCATCTGGCCGAGCTGAAGGCAGCAGCGGGCTGACGCCCGCTGCGCGGCCTGCCGTGCCATCCATGGCCACGGCACGCCAGGCGGCCGCGGCGAACGCCGAGGGTTCACCGGGCCGCCATGCGTCGCTTCCTGCGACAGGCAGCAGCGGGCTGACGCCCGCTGCGCGGCCTGCCGTGCCATCCATGGCCACGGCACGCCAGGCGGCCGCGGCGAACGCCGAGGGTTCACCGGGCCGCCATGCGTCGCTTCCTGCGACAGGCAGC
>Ga0315906_10004776_pt1 | contig 17221 bp, 12 predicted proteins | sample LakEriMetagenome_4_FD_203526 | JGI IMG/M metagenome (GOLD analysis project Ga0315906, IMG submission 203526) | Freshwater fungal communities from buoy surface, Lake Erie, Ohio, United States - Buoy 2 MA122 | ecosystem: Environmental > Aquatic > Freshwater > Lake > Lake biofilm | place: USA... | reverse complement strand
ATTTCGTTATCTATTAAGATTAGGAGATGATAGCCTTATTATTGGTCAGCGACTTGGGGAATTGTGTGGACATGGTCCAATTCTCGAGGAAGACATTGCATTAACGAACATTGCCTTAGATTTAATCGGTCAGGCGACAAGTATTTTAAATTATGCAGGTGAAGTTGAAGGAGCGGGAAGAGATGGAGATAAACTAGCTTTTTTACGATTCGAGCGGGAATACACTAATTTACTCTTGCTTGAGCAGCCCAATGGAGATTTCGCGGATACGATCATGCGTCAGTTTTTATTCGATGCATATAGAAAACCCTTGTTTGAGCGTTTGATAAATTCCAAAGATGCTCAGCTATCGGCTATTGCTGAAAAATCATTGAAAGAAACAAAATACCATTTGAGACATACATCTGAATGGGTCATTCGCCTTGGTGACGGAACAGAAGAGTCACACGAGCGGATTCAAAAAGCGTTGGACAACCTATGGCGATACGCTGATGAAATTTTCTTTAGTGATTCTGTAGATGAAGAATTAACAAAATCTGGAATTTTACCTGATTTAGCAGATTTACGTTCCATTTGGGAGCAAACTGTAAATTCTGTTTTCACGGAGTCCACAATTTCGATTCCAACAAATAATTGGAAATTTGAAGGAGGTAGAAAAGGACGTCATTCGGAGCACATGGGTTATATTTTATCCGATTTACAATACATGCAGCGCGCCTATCCAAATATGGAATGGTAACCAAAGATCAAATATGGGAATGGTTGGAAGAAGTCAGTGACCCTGAAATCCCTGTTCTTTCTGTTGTTGATTTGGGAGTTGTGCGTGACGCATCTTTCGAAGATAATTCTTGGGTTATAACCATTACACCAACATACAGTGGTTGTCCTGCCATGCAAGTCATGGAGGCAGATATCAAGTCGAAGTTGAAAGAAAAAGGAATAGAGGATGTAAAAGTTCGAACGGTTCTATCTCCAGCTTGGACAACAGATTGGTTATCGGATAAAGGCAAATTTAAACTTCGTGAATATGGAATTGCGCCTCCTGAAAATGAAGTTGATAAAAGTGTATTATTTGCTGCACCAACCATAGTTCCTTGTCCAAAATGCAATTCGAGAAATACAAGAATGGTAAGTCAATTTGGTAGTACCGCCTGTAAAGCTCATTATCAATGCAATGAATGCCAAGAACCCTTTGATTATTTTAAGTGTTTGAAGTGATTTTGGAGTTGATATTTAGCTCTTCCTTCGCATGATAATTTATCTTTTTTAGATATTCAATCATAAACTGTTTTTTAACAATATTTCGTTTCAGCTCTTTGATAAGCTGTTCTTAATCTAAATTTGGATGATTGACTTTCACGGTTCTCCAATTTAAGGGATATGCATATTAGCGGATCAAAGCCATTCAACCATTAACCAACCAAACTAACATATCCAGTTCTTTCAATCAATGTTTTTCAGTCACTTTTAACATAATTCAAGCTCCAACTGTAGGTTCCCTGTTGACAATCTTTTCCAAAGTAGGTTCCCATCCCAAGCATGATTCAATTGTTTTATTTAAAAACTTCTTTCCCCCATCGATCAAAAATCTGAAACTCGTAGTATTTCCTTTGCATATCATACTGGTTGAAAAGACTGATCAAACTCATCATTATTCGGAATAAAGGTATTTGGTGCATAAACTTGGCTACTTGAATCGATTTTAATTATTCAATAGGATGTATCAGAACTCATGTATTAATTAAACGCAAACAATTGAATTGAATAAGGCCATACAATCGCTGAACTTTCTTTCAGAAGAGCATTCAAATTGATTTATAGCCTGTAAAACAACTTGAAATTGATTATCATCCGAAGGAATATAGTTCGGAATCCAATCATTTGAAACAAAACTAGGGCCCATACTACACTCGATTTGAAGCTTATTACTTAGTATATTAAAGGAATATTTATGCCAGTACTTCCTAAAATAATCATTTTAAAGTGATAAAAATCTTGTTGAATCAATATAAATAATAGACAAAATTTATTTGGTAACTTTGAGTAATATTCACACCTATTTAAACTAAGAGTTTATAAAATAATTAGGATATTTACACAACTTAAATATATCTGTATGAAAATAAAATCCAGCATCATATTAATCGGAACAGCTTTATTGTTTAATTCGTGTGAAAATAATCCTCAACTTGTTTCTGGGATTTCCAAGGAAAATATGAACTTAAAAGTGAAACCCGGTGATAATTTCGAAGAATATGTGAATGGGACTTGGTTGAAAAAGAATAAAATCCCAGCTGATAAATCTTCATACGGTGTTTTTGACATGCTATTAGATCAATCCCAAAAAGATGTCAAAGAAATTATTGAAGATGCTGCAAAGCAAAATGCTGCTGAAGGAACAGATGAGCAGAAGATCGGTGATTATTTTGCGTCGTTCATGAATATGAAGAAGCGCAATGAATTGGGAATAAAACCACTAATTCCATTTTTTGATAAAATTGATAACATCAAATCAGCATCAGATTTAGCTGCCTATTTCGGTGAGTCAAACAAAATGAGCTTGAATTGTCCAATGGTATTTTATGTTTCCGAAGATTTAAAAGATCCAACAAAATATGTAGTTTCAAGTTGGCAATCAGGATTAGGATTACCGGAGCGAGAATATTACTTAAATACAGACAAAAATTCATTAGAAATTCTGGATAAATACTTATCACATGTTCAAAAGATGTTTGAATTGGCGAAAATTCCAAATGCTTCAGAAAATGCAAAAATTGTTTTGAATTTGGAAAAACAAATTGCCTCTTTTCACATGGCAAAGGAAGAAACAAGAGATGCTTCGAAGTTGTATAATAAGTTTGAGGTCAGTAAATTAAACTCGTTAATGCCAGATTTTGATTGGAATCGTTTTATCAGTTCAGCCGGATACAAAAATTTGAAATCCGTAATTATATCTCAAGTGGAATTCACAAAAAGCATGAATGGTGCTATTAAAAATACATCTATTGAAACGTGGAAAACGTATTTGAAGTGGTGTGTTATTGATGGAATGGCTGCACATTTGAACGAAGCCATGGACAAGCAAAATTTTGAATTCTATGGCAAGGCATTAGAAGGTACTGAGAAACAAGAAGAACTTTGGAAACGAGGCGTAAATAGTGTTGACGGGAGTTTGGGGGAGATTGTAGGCAAGGTATATGTTAAAAAACACTTTAAACCAAAAGCTAAAGAACGTATGGAAGAATTGGTTTCAAACCTTTTGAAGGCATATGAAAACAGTATTAATGAATTAGACTGGATGAGTGCTAAAACGAAAAAGGAGGCTTTGAAAAAATTAAATAAAATAACTGTTAAGATCGGTTATCCAGATAAATGGAGAGATTATTCAAAATTAAAAGTTAAGAAGGAAGATTACTTCGGAAACATTCAACGTTCGATTGAATTTGAGTATGAACGCATGTTGAACAAATTAGGAAAACCTGTGGACAGAACTGAATGGGGTATGACACCTCAAACTGTTAATGCCTATTATAATCCTTCTTTGAATGAAATCGTTTTTCCCGCGGCAATTTTGCAAAAACCATTCTTCAACATGGAAGCTGATGATGCTGTAAATTATGGCGCAATTGGTGGTGTAATTGGACATGAAATCGGTCATGGTTTTGATGATCAGGGGGCTACCTTTGATGGTGATGGAGTGATGAGAAACTGGTGGACAGAAAGCGATTTAAATGCATTCAAAAAAAGAACAGGTTCATTGGTGGAACAATACAATGGATTTAAAGTATTTTCTGATTTGAATGTAAATGGCGAATTTACCCTTGGAGAAAACATCGGTGATTTAGGTGGGTTAAGCATCGCTATCAAAGCATATAAATTAAGTTTGAAAGGAAAAGAAGCTCCAAAAATGGATGGTTTCACCGGAATTCAACGCGTATTCATGGGCTGGGCGCAAGTTTGGTTGAATAAACAACGTGAAGCCTCTATTCGCGCTCAAGTGGCATCTGATCCACATTCTCCATCCAAATTTAGGATCAACGGAGTCGTTCGTAACGTTCCCGAATTCTATGAAGCTTTTGATGTGAAGAAATCAGATTCATTATATCTATCTCCCGAAAAAAGAGTTAAAATTTGGTAAGATTACAAGGAATTGGGAATTATATAACTCCCAATTCCTTTCCAACTTTTACAAAGGCATTGATTGCCTTATCAAGGTCTGCCTTGCTATGTGCAGCTGAAATTTGGGTTCTAATTCGTGCTTGTCCTTTTGCAACTACAGGATAAAAGAAGCCGATTGCATATACCCCTTCATTCAACAATAAATCAGCAAATTTCTGGGAGAGTGCAGCGTCATAGAGCATGATTGGAACAATCGGCGAATGCCCTGGTTTGATATCGAATCCCGCAGCTATCACTCTTTCTTTAAAATACTTTGTGTTTTCCTCAAGACGATCTCGCAATTCAGTTGTAGAGCTTAATAAATCAAAAACTTTAATTGATGCCCCTACTATTGCTGGAGCCAAAGAATTGGAAAATAAATAAGGTCTCGAGCGCTGACGAAGCATTTCTATGATTTCTTTTTTTCCTGTCGTGTAACCACCCATCGCACCACCCAGTGCTTTTCCTAATGTCCCTGTAATAATATCTACTTTATCCATTACCCCATGATATTCAGGGACTCCTCTACCCGTTTTTCCAATGAATCCGGCTGAATGACATTCATCAGTCATAACCAAAGCATTATATTTATCTGCTAGCGCACAAATTTCATCCATCTTCGCAATATCACCATCCATTGAAAAAACTCCATCTGTTACAATGATTCGAAAACGTTGGTTTTGAGCTTTTTTCAATTGCTCCTCTAGGTCGTTCATATCAGAGTGCTTATAGCGATATCTCTGGGCTTTACATAAACGAACCCCATCAATAATAGAAGCATGATTCAGTTCATCTGAAATAATAGCATCTTCGTCCGAAAAAAGTGGTTCAAACACTCCACCATTTGCGTCAAACGCAGCTGCGTAAAGAATCGTATCTTCAGTCCCATAGAATTCAGCGATTTTTCGTTCCAACTCCTTATGAATGTCCTGAGTTCCACAAATAAAACGCACAGATGACATTCCATAACCATGGGAATCTAAGGCTTCTTTGGCTGCCCGAATTACCTCAGGCTGGGAGGAAAGACCAAGGTAGTTATTCGCACACATGATAACAACATCCTCACCAGATGTTACTGTTACATTTGCCCCTTGAGGCGATGTAATAATGCGTTCTCGTTTCAACAATCCATTTTCTTCAATAGCAGTTAATTCGCTGGTCAAATAATTTTTAAGTTCTCCGTACATAATTATTTTTTATTTCGTTCTGCAATTCGTTTACTTACTAAGTTAAAAAGTAATTTAGCATCTTTTTCATTTAATTTTCTACCAAAATTGATTCGTTTTCCAAAATATTCAAAATACAATCGTTCTCCTCCTCTCACCCAAGGAGAAGATTCCCATATAGATTGAATTGAACTTTTTTCTGGAATGCTGAGCGACAAATTTCTAATATTTTCAAAATAATATGGTATTGCTTTTCCAAAAGTCTTTATGGATTTCTTTAAATGAAATGATGTTTCGTCAATTTTAATGAGTTCTTTTCCATATAATAGCCATAGCAAAGAATGTGTCACTTTTATTGCAAAATATACCCAAAAAGAAACGAAAACCAACAAAATAATTGATTCTTGTTTGGTTATTTCTAATGAAATTAACGCCCAAATTACGACACAACCAATTGTATACCACATTGCCAACCAAGCTCCCATTAGTCCATTAATCCAAAAATTCTTTTCCGGAAATATTACAATTGTAGTTTTATATTTATCGTCTATAAAGGAAATTCGCTCTCCAATCAATTTCATAAAGCAAAAATAAACAAAAAACCCTGCCAGATAATTGACAGGGCTCTGAATATTATAATTGCAAATCAATAGTTCCAAACATCAATTTCCCATGTTCGAATTTCACTCTTTATTTTTTCGGCTTGGTAAAGTGCATCCACACCATGTTTGTAATCTTCAATTTCACGATCAAATTTGTCAGATACACGATAGATTGTTGAGCTAAACTTTCGTTTCCAAAACAAATCGTCAAAAGACATCCATTGTGCGTCAGATTGATCGTTGTACACGAAGTAATTTACCATAACATCTCTCAACTCAGGAAAATAGAGCCAAAATAACTCTTTTTCGACAAACGTTCCATTAAACTCAGCAAACGTCCCATCAGCAAACTCTTCCAACTTGCCTACTCGATTCATTGCAACAAAATTGGAAAAACGGTTTATACCATCATCAAAGTTTGGCTCATCAGGATCATCTTCTAAAGGCTTCATTCTTCCTACGGGAGCAACTGCGATGATTCGTCTATCCAATATAGACCGTTCCTTGTCAAAAAACCAATCCTCTTTAATATTGAATGCGGTAATACTTTCAGAAGTTATAAATTTAGCTTCTTCAGGATAACTTATTGGCTGATTATCCCCACAAGCCTCATATTGCGTTTTTAAAGTTAACTTGGAAATTTTACCAGTTTCGTCAAGTCTTAATAACGGCGCATAAATCTCCTGATCATCACCTGTAGTAGTTAATCTTTTATACCAATCCTCAAATGATTCATCTTTTGAATCACGCGTTAGGATTTTTTTAGTCTTATCCTCATCATCTCCTTCTATTTCCCATTTTGCTCCTGCACCACCATAACTGAACTTTCTATTTATAGCTTTACGATACATTGCATCTTCAAAATAGTCAAGCTTCTGATTTCTTACAATTGGATATTTAAATTGATAACCATCTTCAATTGAAGTAAAAACTCCACTTTTCCAATCTGCAACATCATAAACGTACAAATCTCCGAGCATAATGTGTTTAACAATAATTGTCCAAAGTGAGTAACGATCTTGGTGTTTAACCCACGTCTCATTTTTGTCAATTTCTTCCGGCTTTGATGGTGGACTCCATGTTTCATCTTTAATGAAATCGGATGGAAAAAACAAAGGATGGTTGATTTTTTCACGCGAATCAATTCGAGAAAAAACTCGCTTAGACCATACGTAATCAGCTTCACGTACATGCTCATATTCGACTTTTGATCTAACTGGAACTTCTTCCTTAAGAACAACTCCATCTATTACACCGTTAGGTGCGACATTGATAGGACCACGATCAATCTGACAAATTGCTGAATTTAACAGCAATGAACCAAAAATACAAACATATACTTTCATAACATTTTAATTTGTTACTTTTAATACACCAGGGATTGTTTCAGTCTGACCAGTAACTGGGTTTTTAACGACTGCAGCAATTCCAACGGATTTCCCCACTTTGAATTTAGAAATCAAACCAGCTGAAATTACATTACCAGAGACGAAACCATTATCAATGCCAGTTACCTCGACACTTAAGACCTTATATTCTCCCAAGTTAATTGGTGAATCCGGTCCTAAACCTGCAGTAATCTTTGCTCCTGTTGATTTAGAAACACTACTTGTAAGGACTTTTGCAGGAGGAAAGTTTTTAACTTTATACTTTTTTGAGCCGAAGTTAACTTGTTTTCCTTTAGAATCTTTTCCAGATAACGTTAGAGTTACTTCTTTACCTCCTGTAGGTCGAACAATAAAACCCTTAACACCATTCTTTGAACCTGGTCGTGCACCGCCTCCGCTAATAGTTGTTGATACAACCCCTGATGCAGAAGGAACAATTAAGTTGTCATAATTCTTATAAAGAATGTTGAACTCAGGAATTTCCATTGCACCTGCTTTAGCAGCTACTTGCACTTTCGTCTCATAAGGCATTTCCTTTATCTCACCTCTTTTGTTCGCTATACCTACAATACCTTTGATAACCATTTCACCATTCTGGGGAGCAGAAAGCTTTAAAGTAGCTTTACCATCTGCAACATTAGAAACAGTTCCTTGAGAAGGTTTCACTATAGGTTGCTTATCAGAATCGAAGGCTGCCATCATTACTGTTACCTCAAATTGATCCCCAGGGTTTAAAACAGCTGTTTCAGGAAATGCTAAACCTTGTATTTTATTAAATGAGTATTCTCCAGCACCCAGTCTACTTCTGATTAAACTAATCGCATCGGCTCTTGCCGTTAATATTTCTTTTTGTAATCCTGACAATGAAGCAATAGCGGCAACAGAGGGAGCATGATTAAATATTTTACCCAACCAATGAACTCCTTCAGGATTGTGCTCATCCTCCCAATCTTCATTCTTAGTTAGTGAAATATAAATCTTTTCCACATCAGCATAGTCCTCTGGACTAATTTTTGACTTTTTGAATGCAGCAGTTACCGATTTTTGTAAGTCAGCTAAATCTTTGTATTTAACTATCTTTGGATCTACAAAACTATATTTCACAGAATCATTTGAAGAACTTGTTACTAACAAGGAAGCTAACTCTCCCCTATATTTAAGAAGATTTTCCCATAATTCAATACCCGCTGTAGTGGCTGAGGACTTACATTTGTATGGTTCTGGTTTCTTCAGATTATTAGAAATACCAAAAATTCGCATAGACTCATCATACTTATCTTTGTTAGTTACATGAGTAAGATTCATTCTAATTGGTCTTAAAGGAAATTTAGGATCAAAAGCAGTCGTTATAATTGACTCCGGACCTGGTTTCAATTTACCAGGCTCTTCCTTAATTTCAATTAAAATTTCCATTTTCAAAGCATCAAGATATTTGATTTGTTCGGCAGTAATTTTATCTATTGCATTACATGCATCAAGTAACTTTTTTGCCTTTGCTTTAACTTCAGGTGTATCACCTGACTTCGCTTGTTCGTCCAGCTGAGTTAACTTTTCCAATCCTCTCGCATGTTCGTTTTGGGATGAAATCTGAATATTCTCTTCAATTGCAACGAAAGCATCTATAATACTCTTGGATACATTTAAGGCTAACATTGCCATGAGCACCAAGTACATCATTCCAATCATCTTCTGTCTCGGGGTTTCCTTACCACCTCCCATAATTTCTAAATTTTAATTATTTAACAACAAATTTAAAATTGGTTACAATTAACCTCTCATGGCTCTTAACATATTGCCGTAAACGTTATTCAAATCAGTTAAGTTTTGAGATAACAAGGCCATATTTTCCCGATAAACTTGCGTGTCTTTTGCAGAAGACGCGAGATCACTCATGATGTTCTTGATACTATCTTGTAATGTATTCATTGAAGAAAGACTTTCTAAATAGTCATTAGAACTCTTTAACTGCAATTCATAAACATTATTTAATGCCGATAAATTTTGACCTAACTTTTGCATTTCAGCACCAAAATTACCTTGTCCTTCTCCAGTGATACCAGCTATTGAATTAGCTGACTCAGCATACTGAGCAGTAAGGCTATTTAAATTTTTTGAAGCGTCCTCTAAACTTTTAACGTAGGAATCAGTTGCTCCTGCTGCAGTTGACACAGCACCTAACGACGCTGCATTATCTGCAAGATTGGACATACCATCTTTCAATTTAGAGAGTAATTTTTCATCAATCCCTGCTTCTTCCAATTGCTTTGCGACAAGGTCAGCGTTGGATTTTCCACCACCAGATCCGCCACCGATACCGGCACCGCTCTCAGTTAATTCATGGATTTGATCTGGAGTTAAATCTGGAGATAAAATCGGATGTACTCTTTCCCAGTCGTAATCAGGATGATCTGGAACGAATATCATTACGATAAAAATCAATGCTTCTAATCCCAAACCTACTGGAAGCATGATATCCGAACCAGGATAATGCTGAATTTTAAATAATGCGCCCACGATTACGATTGCCGCTCCCCAACCGAAGAAATGCTTCATAATTGTCTTAAACTGCTTACTGTGCAAGAAACCACCTTTACCACTCATAACTTTTGATTTTTAAAATTAAACTTTGATTTATTTATTAAACATGATTTACTATTTCAACTGGATATCACTTTGGATTTCCTCACCATTTTCTTGATCTAAGTCGTTACCACCGCGACCCAGATGCGTCATTACATTTCTAAAACCGATGTATGATTTCGCTGTATCTTGATATTCAAAGGTTCGTGTACCATTCATCAAATAAAAACCGATATCTTTCCAAGAACCTCCACGAATTACTTTGCGTTTTTTCACTGGCGGATCACCATCCTTTGCTTGATAATCATAATCTGAGTTCATATCATGACCAAATTCGTATTGTGATTCATCGAATGCAGTTGAACACCATTCTGCAACGTTACCTGCCATTTGGTAGAGACCAAATCCATTAGGGTTGTATGAATAAACTTTAACCGTATGAAAACCTCCATCTTCGAAATACCTACCTCTCAAAGGTTTAAAGTTAGCCAGGAAACACCCCGTTGAATTTCTTATGTATGGCCCACCCCAAGGATATTGTGATAAATCCAAATCACCTCGGGACGCTCGCTCCCATTCTGATTCTGTCGGTAGTCTAAAATCATTCACAAACATATCTCCATTGCTCGTAAGCCATGTATTGAATATTTGTGTACGCCAAACTGAAAATGCTTTTGCTTGATTCCAAGTAACTCCCACAACGGGATAATTATCATATGCATTATTCCAAAAGTAGTTCTGTGCCATCGGCTCGTGATAGGCGTAAGTAAAATCTCTTACCCAACATAAAGTGTCCGGGTATATATTGATTCTTTCTTTAATTATGAACCGACCTCTATCCGTATGACCACGAATTGCATTGTGCTGACCTTTACTGTTTGTATATCCTAAATCCAAATCTTGACCTGGGTTTTCTAGAATAGTCTGATAAACGCGAGATGTATCATTAATTGAGAACTGTGATTTATCAACTTGTTCGCCTGCTACAACTTCTCCCCATTGTTTTCCTTTCGAGAAAATCGTTGTGTCTAACCAAACATTTTGACCTTTCTGGTCGAGTGTAGCACGATGTAAATGTTCTTTTTTGTAATCTTTTGATAAAGGCTCTCTCCTACTTCTTTTATAAATATTATCATCAGCTTCTGCACTTAAACTATCATAACCATAAGTTCTCCTTGCATCAACACTTTTAGTAAGGACTTTTCCTCGCTTTGCCGCCTCTTTGTAGTCAATCCAATAATAATCAAAGAAAAGCAAACGGGTGTCGATTTCTCTTCTATTATAAAATCTTTCTGTTTCTCCATAGTACATATCAGATAAAATAAATGACGTTTCTGGATCATCATACTCAATTGGTGTTTCCCAATTCAACGTGAAATATTTTCTATTTTCAACTCTTCCACCCTGATCATAAGCAACACCACTTTTGGAAGATTTCTGCGTCTTGTCAGGAGTTCCAGGTTTAACCTTTTTATTCCCTTTGTTTATATCTTTATTCGTATATTGCTGAAAAACACTTCGCAAATCAGCTTCAGACATTACAACATCCATTTTTTTATCACCAGAAGGAAAACTTTTAGGATCTACTTTGTATCCATTGATCAACTGGTTATTCTTAAGTTTTTTCATTTTTGTTTGATCGATGTTACCCATCAATCCAAGAACCGTTTTATCAACTTCCGAATTGTTGGTACTATCAAGTAACAATTGAAATGGCGTATTACCCCCCTGAACATCTGACCCCATATCAAGTAAAGTCCTGTAAGGTTCTTTGAAAAAATTATCTGGAACATTAACCCATTGTTCAGCATCATCATCAAAACTTCTTCTGTAAAGCTTTTCGCGAGCAATGGAATCACGAACCCAATGAACAAACTGCCTGTATTCGTTATTGGAGATTTCTGTAGCATCCATGTAAAATGCCTGAACAGAAACGGTTTTCTTTTGACCTGTAAACAAACCCATAATATCTTGGTCATCAGTTCCAGATTGGTAACCGCCAGATTTAACATAAACCATTCCGACAGGCAATCTTCCAGGACCTAAAATATCTGGATCAAAAACATCTCTTCCTTTAACACCAACTAAATTACCCTCTATGGTAGGACATGCATAGAGCAAAGGAAGTAAAACCAATAAACCTAATAACTTTTTCATTTTATTATTTTTTGTTCTTTCATTTACCAAATCAACTTGCTACAGGATGATGGATTTTCGGTATAACGACAGAACTATTTAAATGGTTACATAATTATTAAAAAAATTAAAGCCAACGCGGATGCCTTGCGGACGGAACCGGTTTATCTTTAAGAAACAAACAATATTTAACTAACATCTCATGAGAACCCCTAGATATGCTTGCTAATTTATTAAGCGTTAAATCATAAGAATATCCAATTGTTAATTTCTGAATAGGTGTAAATCCAAGCATAACCGCAATTGCATCTGAAGTTCTGTATGTTAGTCCTCCATAAACTTGCTTATCACCTTTTAAACTGTAAATGTATCTGGCATTTACGTCTGCAGATAACTTTACTAAATCTGTACGAAGCAATAACTGAGCGTCTATGTCTCCCCCCAGTGTCTTTTTAAAAGTTTTACCACCCATCAAATAGTAATGTCTGGCAGTTTGATAATTTTGAGAAACTGAGGCACCCATAAAATCGGCAGTTTGTGTCAGCAAAGATTCATTTAAATGGGTAGAGGAGATACCAACACTAAAATCTTTTCCACTGAAATAAACCCCAAAATTCGCGTCTAGGTTAGTAGCCGCAAAACCTACAGGAAGAGATGGATCGATTAATGTTGTTGGAGGAATCCAGGTAGGGTCCATTCCATAGTTAATTATACCAACACCAACACCAATACCCAGGGTACCCGTTTTGCCTATGGAAATTGGATATGAATAATTTAAAAGAAGGTTGTTTTGACGTGCAAAACCAATTGCGTCATGGTAAAATGCTAAACCCACACCACCTGGAAAAAACTTTGATAAATTTGCTTCAACATTCAGTATTGCTGAATTTGGAGCTCCGTTTACTTTGTCCCACTGATTTCTATATACCGAAGTAGCACAGATAGAATTATACATATCTATTCCAGTCTTTCCGGGATTTATACTCATTTTGTCATATATAAAATGAGTAAGCAATTTGTCCTGCTGAGCATTAACCCCAGAACAAAATAGCAAAAACAACAGAGCTAAATAGTTCTTTTTTAACATAATATGGCTTAATTAACTTTTCTAAATAAAGTCAGACTAGACGAGCTAACCGCTAATTTAGGTTGCTAAAATAAGGAATTTTATTGAATTTGTAAAATTTTCTAAAATTATTCGATGATTTAATTCAAACTAACTTTTGGTAAGTCTTCCACCATAAATCTGGAATATGGTTTTTCATAGCATTATCATAATCTTCTCTGTTACAAGGCGCCATGTGATGACGTTCATATTTCGAACCATCCTTTTGAGGGTAAGGCACTTCCATCCACCATCGATCTGATTTATTACTTTTGTAAAAAGCAATTTCATGTCCTGATTCCTCAATAAATACGGTAAATTTCAAGTAGTCTTTTTTACTCCCCAAAGGAAAATCACCTACTCTATTTTCAATCCCATCAATAAAATACCAGATAATCTGAGCCAATAATTTATTACTTACCTCGGTAATTTGATGATAATTAAAGATTCCAAATGAGGTCACTTTATCAGACATCCCTGAATAACGAGCAATTTGACAAATTTGTTCAGAGTAAAACCCATTTGGATTCCCTGCTTTGAAGAGAAGTTCAGACGCTTTTATGGACGTAAAATCTAAACTTATTAAATCGGCATTTCGCAGATGCGGCTCAGCTTTTTTAAAATCTGAATTGAATTCACCTAATCTACAAATATCGAAATATAGTTTTTCAAATAATTCGAACTCCTTTGCTCCCGCATATGGTATTTGCAATCCAATATTTGCTAAATTAAACAAATGACATGGTCGATTAACTAATATTTGACTTAAATAGGCATTGTAGGTAACTTCTTGATCGGGTGTCCCTAAATCAAGTTCCGCGTCTATTGTACAAATGTTAACTAATTGTTCAAGATCACTGTAAGCCTCATATATTGCCAAGGTTAAGTCTTGACTTCCTCCCACAATGATAGGAATTATTTGAATTTTGATTAATTCAGAAACTACATTTTTAATTGCATGAATCGTATCTTTCAAATCCTTTCCTGGGAAAATTGTTCCTAAGTCATAGAAGTTTTGTTTCCAAATAAGCGCTTGGTTTAAAGAGTAAAATTCACGACGAAAATCATCACGCAAAATAGTATCAATTTGAACAGAATTGTCTCCCCTGAATTCGGGAACGAAAATTAGTGCGTAACCTTTTCTACTTAAACTAGGAAAATCATTACGATACGATTGAATTTTAAAACCTATTTGGTCTTCTTTCCAATCCTCATCTATTACAACCGGACTGAAATATATTGATAAATCACTACTTGAGTTCATTAGCTTAATTAAAAAGGTGCTTAATGAACAAATTTAAGCATGGGCTAAATTTATTTTTCCGTGATTTTTGAAATTAATAAAGACACAAAAGTGAATAACTATTTATTCAAAATTGACCTTATGTCGGGTTTAAAATACAATTCTGATTTCAAAACTTTTCCATCTTCTCTGTAAATTGGTTTTCCGTCTTTATCTAATTTGCTCATATTAGAACGTTGAATTTCTTGAAAGACCTCAACAATTTTGTCTTGCAAACCATGTCTTAGTATCGTCCCACATAGAATATACAATTGATCTCCCAAGGCATCCGCAATTTCCACAATATCTCCGCATTTTGCTGCTTCTAAATATTCTTCGTTTTCTTCCTTCATCAGGTTGAAACGTAATACGCATTCAGCTTCGGTTAAATTAGTCTCCGGATTGTAATGATTTTTTATTCCAAAAGCTTTGTGGAATTTTTCAACTTCGGATAATACTTCGGAAAGAGTCATTGATTTTGATTTAATTTATTATTTTACCACTTACTTTCGAATTAACGTGATGTGTCCATGAAATTCTTCTGATTCACCACCAAAATACTTAGCAATTAGTTTGTAAAAATATACACCTGGTAAAGCTTCTTTACCAGAGGTAATTTGTCCATCCCAGCCGCTATCAATCTTATTAAAATTATAAATCATATCACCCCAGCGATTTAAAATAACACACTCGATGGATTCAACACATTTGGATGTTACTTTCCATAGATCATTCGTTAGGTCTTCATTAGCCGTTAAAACGTTGGGAATAAAAATGTATGGGTCTCCAGATTGCATAACCAAGTTTTCCAATTGAATATACTGACAACCATTTGCATCAATAACATTCAGAGCATAAACTCCAACACTTAAATCTTTTAATGAATCCAATGCTAGCGTGACCGCTCCGTTAACCGTATATGAATATGGACTGGTTCCTCCTAAAGTTCCATTTATAACGAGTGAACCGTTATTCATTCCACAATATGGGTTTTCCAAGTTTACTTGGATTAAGGATGGTCCAGCAAACATGGGAACAGTAATTTGCTTTTGATATGCACAATTATTTGCATCCAAAACAGAAATCGTATAGGGACCTTGAGCCAAGCTATCAAAAATCTGAGAACTTGAAAAAACACCATTATTAATTGAAAAGGTATAAGGCGTTGTACCTCCCGTTGTTGTCGCAATAGCGATTTCACCTGTATTTTCATCACATTGTGTTGCGGTGATGTTGGTGGTAATATCCGTTGGCGGCGTTGTTGTTGTAACTAAAATTGTTGTATCATCTGTACAAATTCCATCGGTGAAAGAAACCAAATAAGATCCCGCGACTAAATTAGCAGCGCTATCTATCGTCGAATTAACTCCGCTTGGCCATGAAAATGTATATGATCCTGCTGGTGATACGTCAACATCTATTGCTCCATTTGCTTGTTGGCATGTTGAATTGTATACACTTGCAGTTGAAGTAAGTCCTGAACTAGGTAGAACGGTTATTAAAGTATCAAAAACACAAATGTTATCGGAAATAGAAATTTGATACGTTCCTGCTGATAGGGAGTTCCCAATATTTGTTGATGAGACATTTGGAGACCAAACATATACATAACTTCCTGTTGGTGAATTTGTAATTGTAATACTTCCATTATTTTGGCCGCATGTGGTATTCACAGTTAAAGCAGATGTTGTAAATGGAACTGGATTTTGCAAAACAATTGTCGTATCTAAGCTACAAAATCCTTGTTCAATGGTAATTGAATAAATTCCTTGAGATAAATTAAAAGCAGTATTACTTGTTGAAACTGCTGGAGACCACGTATAAGTGTAACTTGGATCATAAGGGTTAATGGATATTGAGCCATTACTTTGCTGACAATCTGGTTGTTGAATATTTGTGCTTAAATTAAATAGATTTGTTACAACGCTCACAGAATAGGTTTCTTGACAATTGTTAGCATCTGATACAACAACTTGATATGTTCCTTCACAAAGATTAGTAGCGGTTTGGGTTGTTTGATTTAGTGGATCATCCCATTGAAAACTGAATGGTGCTTGACCGGAAGTAATGTTTACCGTTCCTGAGCCATTGCACTGGGCAACCCCGCTAAATACCGCGCAATTTGCAGGATCATTGCAAGTTCCATAGGAAGAATTCTCTGATGCCAGGGTTGTTGACCAAGCTCCCCCATCTGGAATTCGTCTGAATGTCATTCCCTGAGATGAGTTGCCCAAGGTTGCCGTAAGTCCCATTCCAACCATTTGGTTAAAAGTAGCTAATGTGGTTGTTCCACCGGGTAAGCTATTATTTGGAGGAATACAAGGGCTTTGATTTAAATCAACATTGTTGGGTGTTCCATAACGGATGGCATCTTGAGGAACTCCTTGTGAATTGTAGAAAGCAAACCAGGATCCTGTGTTTTGAAACCAAATTCTACTATTTGTCAATCCTCCTTGAATACATACCTGATTATTTGCATTATTAACTACAATATCTATCGTACCCGTTGGAGCAGGATCCGCATTTTGACCTCGTACCAAAACAAATCCAAGTGGAGGAACTTTGGTTCCAGCAGGAATCACAAAACCCATTCCATTCGAAACATAAGGAGGCATTGCACCTGGAGTATTTGATGTATTACCGGTTGAGTTGTAACTTCCTAAAATATATCCAGAAATATCAATCGAATCGCACCAATTGGGATTGAATAACTCGATCCACTCTCCACTTCCAGGAGGAGTTGGAGGTACACCATAAATACACCCATCTCCGAAATTTGGAAAGATATTTATTTCATTTATTAA
>Ga0315906_10004775_pt1 | contig 17223 bp, 10 predicted proteins | sample LakEriMetagenome_4_FD_203526 | JGI IMG/M metagenome (GOLD analysis project Ga0315906, IMG submission 203526) | Freshwater fungal communities from buoy surface, Lake Erie, Ohio, United States - Buoy 2 MA122 | ecosystem: Environmental > Aquatic > Freshwater > Lake > Lake biofilm | place: USA... | reverse complement strand
ACCTGGCCATCAAATCCCTGTTATAAAAGGAAGCGATAGATAAGATTACAGTTAAAACGAGGATATAAGTGGTCATGTCACTCCAAAGATAATGATGGCTTCATGAAATGCAAAAAGGCCGCGGGATGATTTACCAACGGCCTTTTTCAGTAGATTCTAGTTTAAATCAAAACTTGGCGATTCGCTCATTAGCATTGATTTGGTTTCCTGAGATACGGACAATGTATGTTCCGGTGGACAGTGAGTTCAGGTCAATGGATTTGAAATTTTGACCTACAGTAACATCCAAACTTCCACTGTATACGATTTTACCAGCAAGGTCAACCAGTTCAACTTGTGTTTTTTCGGATACGGTGGATGTCAAACTCAATTGAAGCAGTCCTGAATTAACATATGCGTTCATGGTTGCTACAGATGTTTGTTCGTCGATTCCGGTACCTGAACAGTTAGGATCACCAGCTGCGTAAAGAGTTACCATAACAGAAGTTCCGGTATAAGTACATCCAGGATCCAGAGTAAGGGCAGTTACATTACCAGTTCCAGTAGCATTACCATAAACAATAGGAGTAAAATAATATACACCTGGTTGGAATATGGCACCGTCGTTAATCAAAGTAGTGTTGATAGTAGCGGGAGCAGGATAGTTTACACCAGATCCACCTACAATACCTGGAGATCCAAGTGGGTTTGGATTACCGGAGATATCAACTGTGGATACGAGTATACTGAAACCATAGGTTGTTCCTTGATTAGGGGGAACTGCGCCACTGGTAGAGAAGAAAAGAGTATCACCGAAGCAAATGGTCAAGTCTGGAGCCCCTCCAACACCAGATTGGATTGCAGCATCACCACAGTTGATTTGAGCCAGTTGCTGATACTTGTAAATACCATCTGTGCTTGGGGAAGTGGTGAATCCACCAGCCCACATAGTGTTGATGTCATGAACACCCAAAGCAGTACGCTGGGTTCCAATCTCAATGTCAGTCCAATTCTGTCCACCATTGTCTGAGTAAGATGATCCAGTGGTATAAGTGGTATTAGCTCCAGTGGAAACCAGGCGGGAGGCTGTACCGGGAACATATTTTATATCGCCACCAAGCATGTTTCCTACCGGGGTAAAGGCAGTCCATGTTGAACCACCATCAACTGTCTTGCGAACAGTTTGGGCGCCGGTAGAACCATTGAATAATCGAGCCAAACCCTCATTGTTGTTCCAGAAAACGATATCGATAGCATTATTAGCGGGAACGGTGATTCCAGTGGGGGCAACTGTCCAAGTCAATCCACGATCTATGGAACGGAAAACACGACCTTTGTTGGTATCAAACCATACAGTATCACCAACAACCTCGTAGTGGTCTACTATTCCGTATTCACCGGAAGTTGGGGCAGGGATATTCGCTCCTGGTACAGGAGTCCATGTATTACCTCCATCGTTGGTGGTGTAAATTTCATACTCACCAGCTACAGGGTCGCCCATAGCAAAGCCCACATTGGCATCCCAAAAATGCACTACATTGGGAAATGATACACCAGCTGTGCTGTAAATCTGACCAGCACCTTGTTGGTTCCAGGTGATACCTCCGTCTGTGGTTTTCCAAATTCCTCCACCTGATCCGGCAGTTGCATTATAGAATACAGCCCAAGCAACCTGATCATTCAATCCAAAAATCTGAGACCATGCGTGTCCCGCTGGAGCTGAAACAACTCCAGGAATCCAAGTTGATCCACCGTCGATGGTGGTGGAAAAATCTCGGTAATTCTGATTCGTTCCGGCACCATCATAAGAAGAAATCCAAACAGTATTGTTGTCAACAACACTTACATTGAATACCCCTGTAGAGGTATTGGGAAATCCCGTTGCTTGGGAAATCCAAGTTCCACCTTGAGCTAGTGCTGAAGCTAAGCCAAGTACGGAAAAGATTGAACTGAGTAGTAATTTTTTCATGTAAAGATTTTGGTTTAAGGTGTTTGCTTATGAATTTCAAAAATAGGACAATAATAGCATTTAATCAACATGAAATCAATTCCTATATAATTGTATATCAATTTATTGAATTGAATTCATAATATTAATTACCCCGTCAATTAAACGATTAACATCTTCATTAAAGGTCATTTTAATGTTCACCGAACTAAATTCGCTGGTGGAACTAAATTCCTCTTTTCCTTCCCGTGAGGCTTTTCAGCAGATTCCCATTGATCAGAGTGATAATACCCTTGTTGTTGGGGTGCTTCGTGGCGCATATCAGTACGGCATTTGATCCAATTCAACTGGACGACTATAAAAGTCAAATAATTCTATTGACAGCTATAGGATTGGTATTAGTGACTGCATTCATTCGCTTGGATGTGGGTATCCAATTACTGTTTTTTTTATCTGGACTTTTGATCAATACTTTTCATATACCTGTAAAATCCCTTGCTGGTCCAATTCAGTCGTATAATCAGAAAATTGAGGTAACAGTATTTGGTAGGCAGGTTGGATACGCCACTAGAACTTCGTTTGGACAACGGATCATAGTTGATTTGGATCATGTGATTTTGCTTGATAGCATCTTTCCAATTTCAGATCGTATCTCCTTGGCTATCAAAGATGCTTCTCAATCTTTGGAAATGAAACCTGGAGTAAGGTATAGGATAGAAGCTTTTTTACAATTACCATCTGGTCCCAATATGCCAGATGGATTCAGTTGGTCAAGATATTTGTTAAAACAAGGGATTCGAATAGAAGGAAAAACAGATGCTTCGAAAATAAAGATCATCGAGGATTCCAATTGGTTTTCAAAAAATGCATTCACGGTAAGGAGTCGAATCTCTGAAACACTTTTACAGAAAATCAATAATCCAAACCAACTAGGCATAGCAGCAGCGCTGTTGCTCGGCAATGAGGATTGGCTTACATACGATATCGAAAGTTCGTTTTCGAATGCTGGAGTCCTGCATGTGCTTTGCGTATCTGGAATGCATGTGGTGTTATTTTATTCATTGTTATTGGTACTAATGAAACCCATAATGTATTGGAATAATAGCATCAGGAGTTTTCTTTTCATACTTCTTGTTTTTACGGTTTGGTTCTATGCCTATGTTACCGGCTTGGGTCCCTCAGTTGTTCGAGCGGCCTCAATGGCAACTTTATCAATTTTAGGTATGTGGCTTGAAAAAAGGACCCATAAAATCAATCTTATTTGTGCATCTCTGATACTATTAGCCATATTAGATCCTAGAATCTTTCTTCAAATTGGATTTCAGCTGTCCTTTTTGGCAGTGTTAGGCATATTTTTTATCAGTCCCTTGGTAAATAAATTGATTCAACCTAGGAATAAAATTTTAAAAATGACCTGGGAGTTAATAACCGTAACCATCGGCGCTCAAATAGCTACATTTCCATTGTCCACAAATTTGTTCGGTCAGTTCCCAAATTTCTTTTTGCCTGCAAATATGATCATAGTACCCATGTCAACAATTTGCATGTATCTGGGCATTGGCTTGATTGTAGTAAGTGATATTCCAAAATTGGATAGTATGGTCAGAGAACTTTTTTCAATTTCTCTTGATATCTTATTAAGTTGTGTGAGGTTTTTTTCTGAAATACCTTATGCAGTAACGAATAACATCCATTTTTCAGAAATTTCGATGATAAGCTGCTATATCTTAATTCTATCCCTGTTGATTTTTACAAATAAAAAATCATATGCGAACCTTATGATTATGCTGATTTGTGCAACAATGTATTTGGGTTCGTTTGTATTTGTAGAAGTGATCAATAAAGCCAAGAAAATGACTTACCTATCGGTTTTTAAAAAAAGCCTCATACTAACTTCCATAAACGAAGAGTCGTCAGATATCATTTTTATGGGGAAAGATTCAACAGGGTTGCAAAAAGTCAAAAACGAAATAGAAATCAGACAAGGTGTCAAAGTCGAAAACATCTATTATATAGAAAAATTCGGTTTGATACTATTTCCTACTTACAAACTTGCTGTAGTGAACAAATTGGATGGAATCAATGAAAAGATAGCTGAAATCACACCAGATATATCCCGAGTTGAAACCCTCTCGATATTCAATAAATCAGAATTCAATCCAGAGTTTGTAGTAACCACTTTTCCATCACTCAAAACAATTGTATATAAAAATGAATATATTCAATTGCCAACCTTGGAATCAAGACTAAAAGGTTCTAAGCAATATCATTTAAAAATATTAACTAAAGAAGGCTTTTTATGGATGAAATCAGATGCTATCCAAACTGAATGATTGATCCAATTTGAAACCTTTTTCAGTTTTCATAACACTGCAACATTCATTAATAGGATCGTGCTCTAAAAAAAGGACATAATTATTGTTGGATGCCACCTCCATAAAATTGGCCTTTTCATCAAGGGTCAATAGGGGGCGAGTATCATAAGCCATTACATAGGGAACAGGAATATGCCCAGTAGTTGGTAATAAATCGGCCATATAAACAACGGTCTTGCCCTTATAATCGATATGAGGTATCATCATGGCATCCGTATGTCCGTTAAAATACCTGACTTTGAATCCTGGAAAAAGCTCTGTGCCATCATTTGTAAACTTTAGCTGTCCGCTTTCCTGAATAGGAAGGATGTTTTCCTTCAAAAACGATGCTTTTTCCCTGGCATTGGGCTGGGTAGCCCATTTCCAATGGTCCTCGTTACTCCAATATACAGCATTTGGAAATGTTGGCTCATAGCCATTACCATCCTTTTTCCTCTTTATACTTCCACCGCAATGATCAAAATGCAAATGGGAGAGAAACACATCGGTTATTTGGTCTATCCCAAAACCAGCCTTTGAAAGTGATTTTTCCAATGAATCATCACCATGAAGAAAATAATATCCAAAAAACTTTGCATCTTGTTTATCACCAATCCCGTTATCAATTAGTACCAGCCGGTCACCATATTCAACCAATAAGCAACGCATAGCCATGTTGATCATATTATTTTCATCGGCAGGGTTAGTTTTATTCCAAATGGACTTTGGTACTACACCGAACATGGCTCCACCATCCAATTTGAAATAACCTGCATTGATAGAATGTAACTTCATGGTTTCTTTTTTTAATGTTACACAATATTAACCAATACATGTTGATTAATGAACTATAAAAAGCAGAACAGTTTTTTTGAATGTTGTACTTTTACCTCATAAGGTGAAAAAATTGAAACACATCCATTTCATAGCCATTGGAGGAGCTGCCATGCACAACATGGCATTGGCCTTGCATAAAAATGGCTTCAGGATTACCGGATCCGACGATGAAATCAAAGAACCTTCATTGACTCGGTTGAAAATAGCAGGATTATTGCCGGAATCAATAGGTTGGTTTCCTGAAAAAATAGAGGCTCGTCCTGATCTGATTATTCTTGGAATGCATGCCAGAGCCGATAATCCAGAATTGATAAAGGCGCAGGAATTGGGTTTGCCTGTTATGTCGTTCCCAGAATACCTCTACGAACATTCAAAAAACAAAACTAGAGTTGTCATAGGAGGTTCGCATGGTAAAACTTCCATTACATCGATGGTCATGCATGCATTAAGGGAATGTGGGATTGATTTCGATTATATGGTAGGCTCTACGGTAGCTGGGTTCGATACCATGGTGCGACTGACCGATGAGGCTCCATACATCATTTTAGAGGGGGACGAATACTTGTCATCACCTGTTGATAGAAGGCCTAAATTCCATTTGTATTGCGCAGATATCGCCTTGGTTTCCGGTATAGCATGGGACCACATCAATGTATTTCCGACTTTCGAAAATTATGTTGATCAATTCAGGATCTTTATTAATAATATTCCAGAGACAGGGACTTTAGTATGGTTTGGTGGAGACCAGGAATTAGCCTCTATCACGGAGTCCGTAGCAGACAAAATCGAACTTATCAAATATGATGTTCCTCAACATGAAATTGTGGATGGAAGCACTATTGTGGAATTTAATGGCAGCAATTACCAATTGGAGGTTTTTGGAAGGCATAACCTTGCCAATTTGGAAGGCGCAAGGCAAATCTGTCTAAAGTTGGGAATCGGTGGGGATGCATTTTACAAGGCCATGACCTTCTTCAAAGGTGCTGGCAGAAGACTTGAAAAAGTAGCTGAAACAAAGGAACAAATAGTTTTCAGAGACTTCGCCCACTCACCATCCAAGCTAAAAGCAACGGTAGGGGCAGTTAAGGAGCAATTTCCAAATAGAAAAATAATAGCTTGTTTCGAATTACATACTTTCAGTAGCCTAAGTGATTCCTTTTTAGAACAATATTCAAATACAATGGAAGCTGCTGATGTTGCGCTGGTATATTTCAACCCCGATGTAATCGCTCATAAAAAAATAAAGCCCATTTCAGCTGAAAGGGTGCAAGATTCCTTTGGCATGTCGAATCTTGATGTTTTGACAGACCCTAAAGAATTGTCAAGCCGGATTAGTATGCATTTCCAAGGCAAATCCGTTTTGTTGCTAATGAGTTCGGGCAGTTTTGATGGATTAAAGATGGATCAATTCATTCAGATGAAATGAATAAGTAAGTGATTCCATAATGGACTTTTTACACTATTTTATCCTTTCAAGTTTTCCTCGATTTTACAATATTGATTATAGAACCAATCATTCAGGGTTTGCGGTAAGCGATAAAAACCGTATGCCCTGTGATTGAATTACGAAAAAAATGAGCAATCGGTCGGAGTAAGTAATGAAGTTTCAATCTCCAAAAAGCTCGAGTCATTATGGAAAAGCCCATAAACAATCTATTAACCAAATTATATAAATAAGTATCCCTATTCAATGGCATCAATGGCTCCTTTAATATGGCCAAAGTTTTCAAACCAAAAAAAGTTCCAGATTTTTCAAGTGACTGCGGAGTAAACAAGTTCACATGGTGTGGAGGCATGTTAAGTACCTTACTGTACATTGAATTCCTTCGAAGAAAACGAGCCTCATTGTTGGGAACCGCCACCAAAAGCAAGCCTCCAGGTTTCAATAATCCAATTGCATCTTGGTAAAGCTGTGCAATATTGGATACATGTTCGAAAACCTGAAAGGAGCATACGACATCATATTGTAACGCATTTGACTGAAAATGCTCATGGGAGCTTTCGAGGCGCATATCCAAGCCTTGTTCCATCGCCCTTTGAACAGCTTGTTGGTTTAACTCCAAACCACAGTAATTAATGTCTGAAATTTCATTTTTCAAAAACAAACCGAAATGTCCTGAACCAGCGCCAATTTCCAATACACGGTCGCCTTCTTTAATAAAATGAAGGGACTGCCTGTTCTCCCAACGCTCCGTTTGGTAATACCATTCGCCCTTTGAAAGGTCCTCGTAGAATTTAGAGTCCCCATCGAGTCCAGTTGGGTAAAAAAACTCAAGTCCTGTAACGGGGCACTCCTGAATTGTTATTCGATCAATTCCACTAAAAAAACGGCTAACATCGGTTTGGAAAAATTCTTTATAAACAGAAGTGATTTCTGATGTAGAGATACTATCTACCGTTTTACAGTTAATTCCTGCTTTGAATGGTGATGGAGCTTCCATTTTCATCAGGCACAATGCGTTTTATGAGTTCATGGAAACAACAAATTCCTCATTGGATTTTGTCCCACGCATACGATCCAAAAGGAATTCCATGGCTTCCATTGGATTCATATCGGCAAGGTGGTTACGCAATATCCACATCTTCTGCAACATTTCCTTATCCAACAAAAGATCTTCGCGACGAGTAGATGATGCAATAAGATCAATAGCCGGGTATACGCGCTTGTTAGAGAGTTTGCGATCCAATTGTAACTCCATGTTACCCGTACCTTTGAACTCTTCGAAAATTACCTCATCCATTTTCGAACCCGTATCTATCAAGGCTGTTGCAATGATTGTCAATGAACCACCATTTTCAATTTTTCTGGCAGCACCAAAGAATCTTTTCGGTTTATGAAGGGCATTGGCATCAACACCTCCTGAAAGAATTTTACCAGATGCAGGAGCAACGGTGTTGTATGCTCTGGCCAAGCGGGTTATGGAATCTAGCAAAATCACTACATCATGTCCACACTCCACCATTCTTTTCGCCTTCTCCATTACAATATTCGCGATTTTAACATGCCTCTCAGCCGGTTCATCAAAAGTGGATGCAACCACCTCTGCACGAACGCTTCGAGCCATATCGGTAACCTCTTCAGGTCTTTCATCAATCAATAGAATGATGAGATAAACTTCAGGATGGCTTTCGGCAATGGCATTGGCAACTTCCTTCAGGAGCACTGTCTTACCGGTTTTGGGCTGTGCTACAATCAATGCCCGCTGACCTTTTCCAATGGGAGTAAACATGTCCATTACCCGTGTGCTGTAGTTGGCGCCATCGGGAGCTAATTTCAATTTCTCATATGGAAACAATGGAGTCAAATGATCAAAGGGAACCCTATCCCTCACTATTGCAGGATCTTGTCCATTTATAAGCTCCACACGAACCAACGGATAATACTTTTCACCTTCCCTTGGAGGTCTTACCCCACCTTGAACGGTATCGCCGGTTTTCAAACCAAATTGCTTAACCTGTGACTGAGATACGAATACATCATCGGGGGAGGCTAGATAATTGTAGTCTGAAGAGCGAAGGAAACCAAATCCTTCTGGCATCATTTCAAGAACACCCTCACATTGAATCACATTTTCGAAATCGGAGAGAAGTGGTTCCATGGGTCTCCTTTCTCTAGATTGGAAAGAATCGCGGCTTTGGTGCTGAAAATCCCTGGCAGGGTTTTCCGAAGAAACTCTCTCGTTGGAATGAATCGGTGCAGGTTTGGATATTGATGGTTCAGGCTTATTGATTACTACAGGCCTTTCCACTTCAGCATCCAATGGAAGTTGGGATTGAATAGGAGCAGGAGAGTCTTCCGATCGGGGAGGAGCAATTCTCCGTCGTTTCAATCGAGCACCTTCGTCATCAGAAGTGTTGGATGGTTGAATCGATTTTGGTTCGATCTCCAATTGTTTTTCAACCTTGGGTTTCTCTACGGTTTCTGAGAGTTCCTTGACTGAATCTGGATTGGATGCTTGATGGTCTATAATTCGGTAGATGATATCTTGCTTTTTTAATCCTTCAAGACCTTGGATTTTTAGTTTTTTGGCAAGTTCCTTCAGTTCGGGAAGCAGTTTTTCGTTGAGAGAGTCTATGGTATACATAAGGTAGGATGTGATGCTACTAGGGAGCCTTGTTTGAACAAGGACAAGTAAAGCCAATAAGCGGTATTATCTTTCGATAATTATTGAAGTAGGTTTTTCTGGGATTTCCACCAAGGAAAAGATGGCGGATGATTTGATGTACGGTGTTGATGGACGATCAACTACACTGCAATATTAATTCCAATCGAATCAAATTCCAAATTCAATTAAAAAAAAATGAAAAAGAAGAATTCTTTGGCTCCCATAGCATCAGCATGAAGCTTAATTTTGAATGATAAACCAAACACACATGATCCAGCGAATACAATCCATCTTCTTATTTCTGATAATAACTCTCTCCATTGTGGCCTTTTTTGTGTCTTTTGGAGAGAAGTTAAGCAATGAAGGAATGAACCAATTGGTATTACTTGCTAACGGGGGTTCACCAGCCGAAATTATTCATTTTCAGTCAATTGAATTAACATTCTTGAATTCAGCTTTATTGATGTTATCATTTTCAACCATCCTTTTATTTAAAAACAGAATCTTACAAATGAGGCTTTGCATGATTGGTTCATTATTAACACTAATCATGTTAGTTCTAGTCTTTTACATAGCTGATTCAATGCCAGGGAGTGGCTTGGTTCACTATCAATTAGGAACCTATATTCTTGTATTACAATTAGTTTTATTTTTTATGGCCAGAAAGTTCATTAGAAAGGATGAAATAATGGTAAGAGCCGCTGATAGAATAAGGTAAAAATCATTGAATTGTCCTTTTTGCAATTTAATATGTTAAATAAATGAATGTTGAATCATCAGATAAAGCACTCTTGAACTCCTTGATAGGATGGTTTTCTTATGAGAAAGCAAAAGCTCTAAAACTTGGTAGGAAATTATCTCCAAGTGAAGTGTTATTAGCTCAACATATTGGTTGTTTGGCCATTGATAAAATCCGTATCTGCTTTACAGAGGAAATGCCAAGAATTAAAAATCCAACTTTGTTGGGCTATTTAAAGAACCATCACTTTGAACTAGGCGATGCCACAGGACTTTGTCTAGGTCATGGGATATATATATTAAAATCAGCTAAAAACGATAGGAGTATATTGGCACACGAACTAACACACACAAAACAGTTCGAAGCGCTCCATGGTACAAAACTTTTCTTGAAAGAATATATTTCCCAATTTATGAGGTATGGCTACCGGCAGATGCCACTAGAGAAGGAGGCCAGGAAAAGCGAAAAGTTTGGTAAATCCCTTAGTTCATTACATTGATATTTTTCATCTAATTCCTTCTCCAGTTCATCATTTTTATTCAATTATTTGTCTTATAATTAATATTATGTTAAATACATAATTTATTGAATATGGGGCATCTAGGCCCCATACCAATGATTAAACAACAATCAGTTTCCTCCCATCTTCTTTCTCATCTCACCGGCTTTATCCAACATATTTAGTCTAGCATAAACCTGACTCAGGGTCTGCATGGTTCCGGTGTTTTGGGGTTCCAATTGATGAGCCTTTTCTAAAAAAGGTAGCGCTTCTGAAAACTTGGTATCCGCTTGTTTTTTTAAAGCATCATAATCCTTGATCTTACTGGGCGGTAAATCATTAGCCTTTGTAATGAATTCATTACCCATGGTCAAATAAACTGCACCCAAATTGTAGTATGCATCTGCATAATCTGGCTTTAACTCTATTACCTTGTTATACATGGAAATAGCCCCAGCCCGGTCTCCTGATTTGGATAAAATGTCGGCCTTGACCTGATAAAGCTGGTAGTTTGTTGGGCTCTTATCGATAGCTATATTGATAATATCATTGGCTTCCTTCTGCCTTGATGTCATCAAGTAAATATTTAATTCAGATATGATAAGTTCTTGATCGTTAGGAAAGAAGCGCCTAGCTGTTCGAACGGTTTCCAATGATCCTATGGTATCACCATTCGCGAGTTGAATCTTTGATTTGGTGTTGTATGGCCAAGTGTTTTGTGGCGACATGGAAATCAGTCTGTCGCAATAAGATAAAGCTTTTTCCTTATTCCCTGACTTTTCCGCAGATAAGGCACAATTGAATATCACATTGGTGTCGGCTGGGCTCAAAGTTGAAGCCATTTCAAATGATGACAATGCATTGGTATAGTCTTTTGCCGTAAACTGATCAATACCACGGATTTGGAACGATTGACTTATTTTCCTCATCTCCAATAGCACTTCCTCTTTATTCTCGTAATTAGGCTCTATTTTCAAGCATTTTTCAAATGACTCCATCGCCTTTTCTAATGCTTTGGGCTCCAACTGGCCGAATTTCTCGTGCTTGAACATTCTATTGTAAATCAATCCTCTGTAATACCATGTTTTGGCCATTCCTTGAGTTGATTCATTTTCAGATGCTTCATCAATTACGACTCGAGCCTTATCTAATTCATCATACTTGAGGTAATTCCATGCTGTTTGAACCTTGGCTTTTTGAGCACTAGACAATGAAACCACCGAAATTAATACTATAAGTAAACTTAATAATCGTTTCATATTTAGTAAGTTTTATATTAATATATTTATTCGTTATCTGGACTATTCAAACCCTCTTCGGAATCCCTTTCTAATCCCGGATCAAAATCCGTACCGATTTCATTAGAATTGATTTGTGAGGAATTGGGTTCGGTCAAGTTGCTATCAATTTCCACATTCGAATCAGGCACATCAACAGAAAGCTGCTGATCAATCCTGGCTACAGATGCTATTTGGTCGCCTTCATTCAACTTAATGACCCGCACACCCTGGGTTGCTCTTCCCATAACTCTGATATCATCCATCGGCATACGAATGCAAATACCCGATTTGTTAATTATCATCAAATCATCCGTTTCTAAGACCGACTTTAAGGCCACTAGATTTCCTGTCTTTTCAGTGATATTCAGTGTTTTAACGCCCTTGCCTCCACGATTTGTAACACGGTAATCATCCAAATCGCTTCGCTTTCCATACCCATTCTCTGAGACCACCAGTATGGTTTCTGCTTTGCTATCATTTACACATACCATTCCAACAACCTCGTCCTTTTCATCTGCCAAGGTTACCCCTCTGACTCCGGTGGCGTTGCGCCCCATCGGACGAACAGTAGATTCATTGAAACGAATAGCCCTACCCGATTTCAAGGCCATTAGAATTTCCGATCTGCCATTCGTTAAACGAGCCTCCAATAGCTGATCTTCTTCCCGTATGTTTATGGCAATGATTCCACTTTGACGAACCCTTGAATAAGCCTCTAAAGATGTTTTCTTTATAGTTCCGTCCTTGGTGCAAAGGATGATATAATTGTTGTTAAGGTACTCTTCATCAGTAAGATTCTTTACATTGATGAATGCTTTAACCTTGTCATCCGAGGGCATACTGATGATGTTTTGTATAGCCCTACCCTTGCCGGTACGGTCGCCTTCTGGGATCTCATAGGCTCGCAACCAATAACACCTACCCTTCTCTGTGAATAGTAGAATGTAATTGTGATTGGTGGCGGCAAAAAGGTACTCAACGAAGTCTTCATCACGGGTGGAGGCTCCTTTTAAACCTTTCCCACCCTTAGCTTGGGTACGGTATTCGTTTAGTGGAGTTCTTTTGATATAACCCATGTGAGAGATGGTAATCACAACAGCTTCATCTGCGATGATGTCTTCCATTGAAATTTCATCCGCAGCATATACGATTTCCGTTCTCCTATCATCTCCGTATTTGTCACGCATTTCGGCCATCTCATCCTTCAAAATCTTCATCCTCAACGGCTCATTGTCAAGCACATCCTTAAGATGAGCAATCAATTTCATAAGCTCATTATACTCATCACGAATCTTATCGCGCTCCAAGCCAGTTAACCTTTGAAGACGCATATCCAAGATAGCCTTGGCTTGTATCTCCGATAATCCAAAAGACTCCATAAGTCCTGTCCGGGCGATGTCCGGAGTTTCAGACTTCCTGATCAGCGCTATGACCTCATCCAAATGATCCAATGCGATGAGAAGCCCCTCCAGTATGTGAGCCCTTTTTTCAGCTTCATTGAGCTCGTATCGAGTTTTGCGAATCAATACCTCATGTCGATGATCAACGAACTGTGAAATCAAATCCTTCAGATTTAACATCACAGGTCGACCATGAGACAAGGCAATATTATTGACTGAAAAAGAGCTTTGTAAGCCAGTATATTTAAATAAATTATTTAATACAATGGCGGCCTGTGAATCCCTGTGGATGTCATATACGATTCGCATACCATCCCTATCCGACTCATCGCGGATATCGGTGATTCCCTCCAACTTCTTCTCATTCACCAGATCGGCCGTTTTACGAATCATTTCAGCTTTGTTGGTCATGAAAGGAATCTCCGTAACGATGATTCTCTCTTTACCATTATCCAAAGTTTCAATGTTGGTTTTGGCCCTCATTACAACTCTTCCTCGGCCAGTTAATAGTGCTTCTCGCACCCCGTTGTATCCATAAATGATTCCACCGGTTGGGAAATCTGGGGCCTTGACAAATTGAAGCATGTCCTCCACGGTCATATCCTTGTTGTCGATGTATGCCATTGTGGCATTCAAAACCTCAGTTAAGTTATGAGGGGCCATATTTGTGGCCATTCCCACAGCAATACCGGAGGCACCATTGACCAATAAATTTGGAATTTTAGAGGGCAGCACCGTTGGCTCTTGTAAGGTGTCATCAAAATTGAATTTGAAATCAACCGTTTCTTTTTCGATGTCAGCGAGCATTTCCTCAGCGATCTTCTTGAGCCTAGCTTCGGTGTAACGCATGGCAGCAGGACTATCTCCATCAATTGAACCGAAGTTTCCTTGACCATCAACCAATGGATACCTGAGGGACCATTCCTGAGCCATACGCACCATGGCGTCATATACGGAGGAGTCGCCATGAGGGTGGTATTTACCCAATACTTCCCCTACTATTCTGGCCGACTTTTTATATGCCCTGTTGGATAAAACGCCCAAATCAAGCATGCCGTAAAGTACGCGTCGGTGAACAGGCTTCATTCCGTCTCTAACATCGGGCAGTGCCCTGGAAACAATTACCGACATCGAATAATCGATGTAGGCTGTTTTCATTTCTTCCTCAATATTGATTTTAACGATTTTTTCTCCTGCTGACATCTTATAGTGTTAATATGTTTGACAATGGGTTTCGTGTATCAGGCTGGAACTCGGAAATGACTTACTGTCATGCCCACTTGGAATCTTGTCACATCAAGGAAAAAATCGCTATGAATCAACAATTTAAACGATGTGCAAAGAGGTATTTTCTTCCATTTGATAATCACTTTCGAATGTACTCAAAATGTGGCATGTTTTGTGTTGAAAAATCCGTAATAATATCAACAATCAAAGTAGGCATTGGGGATTGATTCAGAGTATGTTTGTGATGATTGCAATCGTGTTCAAAACAATTACCGCTACGATCAGAACATTTTCCCAATACCTCCGTTAAAACCTGAAAAACCTAAAAATATGGAAGCTAAGTTTTCTCCCCGCGTTAAAGATGTAATCCAATACAGCAAGGAAGAGGCTGTTCGATTGGGCCACGAGTATATAGGAACCGAACATTTGCTCCTTGGGCTCATCCGTGAGGGTGAGGGCATGGCCATCAAAATCCTGAGATCCCTCAACATCAATCTGGGCGAGCTCCGTAAGTCCGTTGAGAATGCCGTAAGGGGTAGTTCCGGTGCCGGTTCAAGGACTGTTAATCTTCCACTCACCAAACAAGCTGAAAAAGCTCTTAAGATCACCTACCTGGAGGCCAAGATTTATAAATCTGACATTATCGGTACCGAACACCTCATGTTGGCCATATTAAAAGATGAAGACAACATCGCCACACAGATTTTGAACCAATACGGCGTTACTTACGATATCCTTCGCGAAGAATTGGACATGTTCCGATCTAACATTCGTTCGGAGTCCCCTCAGAACCCATCGGATGATGATCCATATGCCAAGGATGATGATGCTCCAGGTATGAATCCAACCAAGAAACCTGGAGACTCCAAGTCTAAGACCCCTGTTCTGGACAATTTCGGTAGAGATTTAACCAAAGCTGCTGAAGAGGGAAAGCTAGACCCTATCGTAGGGCGCGAAAAGGAAATCGAGCGTGTTTCTCAAATTCTTTCTAGGAGAAAGAAAAACAACCCCATTCTTATTGGAGAACCTGGTGTGGGTAAATCCGCTATTGCCGAAGGTTTGGCTTTGAGAATTGTTCAGCGAAAAGTTTCCAGAATCCTATTCAACAAGCGAATCGTCACTTTAGACCTTGCCTCACTGGTTGCAGGCACAAAATACAGAGGACAGTTTGAGGAACGAATGAAAGCAGTCATGAACGAGCTTGAAAAGTCCCCTGATGTAATATTGTTCATTGATGAAATCCACACCATAATAGGTGCTGGTGGAGCCAGTGGATCTCTTGACGCCAGCAACATGTTCAAGCCCGCCTTGGCCCGTGGTGAAATTCAATGCATTGGCGCCACTACCTTGGATGAATACCGTCAGTACATCGAAAAGGATGGTGCATTGGATCGCCGTTTCCAAAAAGTAATTGTAGATCCCACTTCCGTGGAAGAGACCATCGAGATCCTTCACAATATCAAGGAAAAATATGAGGACCATCACCATGTCAATTATACGGATGATGCCGTTAAATCGTGCGTTGCACTTACCTCGCGCTATATCACCGACAGGTTCCTACCAGACAAGGCGATTGATGCTTTGGATGAAGCAGGAAGCCGTGTTCACATCTCCAATATTCATGTGCCTGCCAACATAATTGATTTGGAGAATAAGATAACTGATATCAAATCTGAAAAGAACAAAGTTGTCCGTAGTCAGAAATACGAAGAAGCTGCCCGATTACGCGATACCGAAAAACAACTTCTTGATGAACTAGAGACCGCCAAGCGCGACTGGGAAGAAGAAACCAAGAACCAGCGATACACTGTAACCGCTGAAGATGTGGCAGCAGTGGTAGCCATGATGTCGGGAGTTCCTGTTCACAGGATTGCCCAGGCTGAAACCACCCGTTTAATCAAGATGCCTCAGGAGCTTCAAGGCAAGGTGATTGGACAGGATGACGCCATACGCAAAGTTGTCAAAGCCATTCAGCGCAATAGAGCCGGACTCAAAGATCCTAGTAAGCCCATCGGCACTTTCATATTCCTTGGACCTACCGGGGTTGGTAAAACCGAACTTGCAAAAGAGCTTGCCAGATACTTATTCGACTCGGAAGACGCACTTATCCGTATTGATATGAGCGAATACATGGAAAAATTTGCAGTTTCCCGACTCATCGGAGCGCCTCCCGGATATGTAGGTTATGAAGAAGGTGGTCAACTTACCGAGAAGGTTCGCCGCAAGCCCTACTCCATCGTTTTGTTGGATGAAATTGAAAAAGCACATCCTGATGTTTTCAACCTCATGCTTCAGGTGTTGGATGATGGTCAGCTCACCGACAGTCTGGGTCGTAAGGTAGATTTCAAAAACACGATCATTATAATGACTTCCAACATAGGTTCGCGCCAGTTGAAGGAGTTCGGTACAGGAGTTGGTTTCAACTCCACTGCTAGGGTGAATGCATCCGAAGAAAATGCTCGGTCTGTTATTGAAAATTCACTCAAAAAGGCTTTTGCCCCTGAGTTCTTAAACCGAATAGATGATGTGATTATTTTCAACTCCCTAGGTAAAGATGATATTCACCGCATTATTGACATCGAGCTGGAGCATTTGTACAAGCGTGTTACCGACATGGGATACAAATTGGAGCTGAGTACAGAAGCCAAGGATTTCATCTCCGACAAAGGATTTGATGCAAATTTCGGAGCCCGACCATTGAAGAGAGCCATCCAAAAATATGTTGAAGATGTGCTTGCTGAAGAAATCATCAAAGGCGAGTTGCAGGTGGGCGATCAAATACGCTTGGAATTCGATAGCGAGGCCAATTCATTGAAACCCCATGTCACCAAAGCTTCATCCCCTCCTCCCCCTA
>Ga0315906_10004771_pt1 | contig 17233 bp, 16 predicted proteins | sample LakEriMetagenome_4_FD_203526 | JGI IMG/M metagenome (GOLD analysis project Ga0315906, IMG submission 203526) | Freshwater fungal communities from buoy surface, Lake Erie, Ohio, United States - Buoy 2 MA122 | ecosystem: Environmental > Aquatic > Freshwater > Lake > Lake biofilm | place: USA... | reverse complement strand
CGGCGACGCGGGTTACTTCGATGAGGAGGGGTTTCTCTTCATCCACGATCGATTGAAGGACATGATTGTCTCCGGTGGGGAGAACATTTATCCGGCAGAGGTCGAGAACGCCCTGTTTGGCCACCCGGCAGTGGCCGATGTGGCGGTGGTCGGCGTGCCGGATGAAAAATGGGGCGAAGGGGTCAAGGCCTTCGTGGTGCTGAAACCCGGTCAGACGACCACGGCCGAAGACATCATCGAATTCGCACGCACCTGCATCGCCGGCTACAAGATTCCTCGCTCGGTCGATTTCATTGCAGCCTTGCCGCGCAATCCTTCGGGCAAGATTCTGCGCCGGGAACTCCGCGCCCCGTATTGGGAAGGCAAGACTCGGCAGGTGAACTGAGCGGCTGGCCGATCAGGTCCGCATGCGCATCAGCGCGTTGATGATGTTTTCCAGTTGACGCAGGCTGCGGCAGGATTCCACTTGGTCGCAGGCCGCCGCAAGACGACGCATCTCGGAGTCGCCCGTGTTCCAGAACACACGCGGCTCAGGGTTCAGCCAGACAACGCGGCCGGCACGCTCATGGATCCGGTGTAAATCCCGATGTCCGGGATCCCCGTGATTGGAGCGCCCATCGCCGAGGATGAGCACCGTCGTGCGATGGTCGATTTCATCGAGCATCTCTTTCCGCAACTGTCCGAGGGCCCGTCCGTAATCGGTCGATCCCCACCCGTGGCGTTTGAGGGTGGTGGCCACGGCGTCTTCCACCGGCAGGGTTTCGAACAGGCTCGTGACCTCGGCGAGCTCGGCGGAAAAAACGAAAGCCCTGACCTTGGGCAACACCTCGCTCACGCTGTAGAGAAACAGCAGCAGGAAGCGCGCCATGCTCGCGACCGAGCCCGAGACATCGCACACTGCCACCACCTTGGGGCGATCGATGCGGCGTTGCTTCCACACGATGTCGAAGAGCAATCCGTCGTACTGGATGTTCCGCCGCAGGGTGTGGCGCACATCGAGCCGCCCCCGATCGTCCACGCGACGGCGCCGTGAATGAAGGGCGACCAGCCGTCGCGCAAGCTTGCGCACCAGTGCCTGCATGAGGGTGAAGTCGCTGTATTCGGCCCTGGATAAAGGCACCTCGCGCAGGATCTCCTCCCGCAGGCGGGTGCCGGCATTGGCGGTGAGGAGGACGATCTGGCGTTCGACATGCGCCGTGACTTCTTCCCGCAACTGCGCCAGCGACTGTTGCAAGGCCCCGGCGCCGGCCGCATCTCCCGCCGCGCGCAATGCCGCCATGCGTTGCTCCACGGCTACCACGCCCATGGCCTCCAGCATGCGTCGGGCATACAGTCCGCGCTGGGTGAAGAGCCTGATTTCCTGTACGCGCGCGACTTGTGCCGCCTCGGCCAGCGCCAGCTGCAGGCCGGCGCGATCGCCTTCGGCCAGCATCTGCTCGAGGATGGAGGCGTCTGCAGGCAAGACCGCCGCACCCACTTCCGACGAAACATCGGGCTGATCTGTCGCGGCAGGATCACTGTCCAGCAGCGCAAAATCCTCGCTACGGAAAAACTGCTCGAAGCAGTCATCGAAACGCTGCTTGTCTTCAGTTGTCTTGGCCAGCACCTGGGCCAGACCCCGTTTCAACAGCGTGCGATTCGCAAGCCCCAGAACGGAGAAGGCCCTGGCCGCGTCCATGCCCTCGCTGCTGGAGACCCTGACCTCTGCCGCACGCAGGGCCTGCAGGAAGCGCCCGAGAACCAGACTCACCTGGCGCTGGATACTTTGGGGCCCGCAGCCAGCAAGCCGGTGAGTTCCGAGTCGGCGAGCTGGATGTCGTCCTGAAACTTGAGCAGGACGTTGAGGGTGCGTCTCACCAGCGCCGGTTCAAGTTCGGAGGCATGCAGCAGCACGAGCGTGCGGGCCCAGTCGATGGTCTCGCTCACTGCCGGTGCCTTTTTGAGATCGAGCTTGCGCAGGGCCTGAACGAGCGCAACCACCTGTTCTCTGAGACCTGTGGCAAGCGCGGGCACCTTGAGACTGATGATCTGCTGCTCGAGCGCCAGCGAAGGATACGGGATGTGCAGGTGCAGACAGCGTCTCTTCAGTGCGTCACCCAGTTCACGGGTGTTGTTCGACGTCAGGAAGCAGATGGGAGGAACCTTGGCCTTGAGGGTGCCAAGTTCCGGAATCGAGATCTGGTAGTCCTGCAGCATCTCCAGCAGGAAGGCTTCGAATTCCTGATCCGCCTTGTCGATTTCGTCTACCAGGAGCACCGCGCCCTCATCTGCCCACAAGGCCTTGAGCAGTGGACGGGGTTCCAGGAATTCAGGGGAAAAGAAGGTGTCATCAAACTCATGCAAACGCGCCAGTGACTCCTTGAGGCCTTGCGCACCCTGCATGAGATCCCCGAGCTTGTCCTTGAGCACCTGCGTGTAGAGCAGTTGTTTGCCGTACTTCCATTCGTAGAGGGCCTTGGACTCGTCCAGCCCCTCGTAGCACTGCATGCGGATGAGTGGGCGCCCGAGCCAGCGCGCAGTGGCATGCGCGAGCTCGGTCTTGCCCACCCCGGGTGGGCCTTCGATCAGCATGGGTTTGTCCAGCTTGAGGGCGAGGAAGACGGCAGTGGCGATGTCTTCACTGCAGAGATAGTCGGCGCGCGCAAGGCCGGCGCGGGTGTCTTCCAGTGCCGAGGCAACGGCAGCGGGGCCATTGTCGGATGCGTTCCGGGATGAGGTCTGCGGTGGGTTCAAGGCTGACTCCGGGGCACGCCGTGATTTGGCGTGCAGGGATTCTAGCGGATGACCGGGGTGATCGCGGCTTTGGGGCTCATGCGGAACACACGCAGCAGCAACCGCTTGGCCACGTCCTTGCGCTTTTCAGTGAAATCGCCGAGGAAGCGGCACAGGAACAAGGTCAGCAGGCCCAGGGCGCCAACCGCCAGCGGCGAGGTGGGTGGGAAAAGACCGGTCGCTGCGAGGAACTGCAGCAGAGGATAGTGAAAAAGATAAATCGAGAAGGTGTACCCGGCCCAGGACTGGATGTGGCTGGCGTGACGCTCCAGCCACGGCGCCAGCGACGTCGAGATGGCGTGAAAACCGCTGAAGTTGGCAAGCACGAGCGCGCCGAGCAGATAGCTGCTCAGGAACTCGTTCGACCAGCGCAGGGAACCCTCCACGAATTCGTGCCCCCATTGCTGGTAGGACCACTGCAGGAGCAGGTCACGCGTGCCCGTGAGGCGGAAGGCCAGGTAGCCTGCGAACGATCCGAGGAAGAGGCTCCAGCCCATCAGGGGGCCGGCCGTCGTTTTCTGTTGTCGTCGATAGACCCAGACTCCAGCCATCCAGATCGGGAAAAGCATCAGAATCTTGGGGCCGATCAGCAGGGCGATGCCGAGCATGAGGACGACACGCAGCGCTCCGCGCAGATACCAGAGCACGGCAAAGAGTGCGTAGTACCAGAATTCGTAACCCACGGACCAGTAGGGGCCATTGGTGAACAGCCGCCAGGAGCTGAACCACAGCTCATTGGTAAAGGTGACCGCGGTGAGAATGCGCAGCAGTGGTTGGGAATCCTGGTACCAGAAACCCGCGTAAGCTTCGGGATTGATCAGCCGGCCGGCCTGATCCAGCACCACCGTCAGCACGATGGCCGGGACTGCGACGGAGTAGATGCGGGCAAGACGGTTCACGAAATAGTGCTTGATGTCATGGTCGCGGGTGGCCGCCACATGGGCGATGACGAAGCCGGAGAGCACGAAGAAGATCATCACCGCATCATTGCCATAGGTCCGCAACCACAACAGCATCCCGCCGCTGTAACGCGCATAGGCGAGATGGGTGAGCAGTACCAGCACGGCGGCCAGGAAGCGCACCAGGTCCAGATACACGGAGGTGGCCCGGTTCATGGGCTGGTGGCTTCAGCACCCGAGGTGTCGGTCTTGAACCAGCGTCTGACAATGGCCGCGCAGTTGACGAAAGGGACCCAGTAGAGCTTCCAGAGGGTGTCATGGTCTTCCGGGGGGCTACCTGCCACCCCGAACTCGAGCACCTCGCGCGTCTTGCCCGGCAGATACAGCGTGCCGAACATCCAGTCCCAGAGCGCAAACACTTCGCCGAAGTTGCGGTCCCAATGCGCCAGCGCTCGACTGTGATGAATCTGGTGCTGGGCGGGACTGATGAAGATTCGCCCCAGAATCGGCCCGAAGGACACCCAGATGTGCGAGTGGCGCAGATTTGCGCCGGCAAAATGGAAGGCCGAGAACACGAGATTCGCGCCGAACAGGGTGAGCGGCTGGGCTTCGCCTATGAACAGCCATGCGGCCAGTCCCTGCAGCGGCGCGACCAGCAGCAAATCAACGAAGTTGCCGAACAGGTTGTAGATGGGATGCTTGCGATAGATGGTCAACGGCGTGAGCACCGCTGCACTGTGGTGGACCTTGTGAAACTCCCAGAGCAGCGGAACCTTGTGCGACAGTGCGTGCGTGACAAAGGTTGCGAAGTCGCGCACAAGGGTCAGCAGAATCACCACCAGTGTCGAGTTCAGCACGGACCATTCGAAGGCTTCCGCGTGCCGGCCCAAGGTGTGCTCAAGTGTGGTTTGCGTCCAGATCGCGACCAGCGAGATCAAGCCGCTGCCGAGCACCACGCGGGTCAGAAAGGCGGAGGGAGCGAGCAGCCGGTTCATCAGCAGCAGTTTCACGTCCAGCAACGCGGACGGATGGCGATAGATCTCGCGCGGAAAGAGGCGGGCGAACCAGGATTGTCCAGTCCGGGGGTAATAGCGGGCGAGTCCCCACAACCCGATGGCGACGAAGGTGATGAGATAAAGCCAGTAGAAATGGGAGCGGGGATCAACCAGCGAGCCGGGCAACTCCACCAGCACGCGCGTCAGGGCTTCCGCAGCCGGCGTGGGTAACAGGCCGAGCAGGCTCTCCAGCGGGGTGTTCGATGACATGAGTGAACCCGGAATCAGGAAACGCTGCGCCGCAGTATAGAAGCGGAACGGGCCGTCCCGCCATCGGGCGCGCTTGAGGACTGACGCGGATCAATCATGGCCAGGTCAATCATGAGTGGGCACGGCCATCATCGTGGTCAGCATGTGTGCGACCAGTTTTTCCTGCCCCCCCTGCACCCCGAATACATCGGCGCTGCACACGGAGAGGGTGCGGCCCGAACGCAATACCCTGCCGCGGGCAACCCAGCGCTCGCCGAAGCCCGGCGCCATGAAGTTGAGCTTGAATTCAGCCGTGACAATGTCGAGCTCGGGGCCCACCAGCGTCTGCGCCGCGTAGCCGGCAGCACTGTCGGCTAGGGCCGCCAGCACGCTGCCGTGGACTTGGCCCCCTGGCTGGAGCAGCTCGGCTCGGGCCTCGGCTATGATTTCGACCTCGCCGGGTGCCACCCGTCCAACCGTGGCGCGCAGGACCTGATGCATGAAAGCCTGCGACGCCAGGCTTTTTCCGACCCGGGCCACATAGTCGGGATTGCGTATCTTGGGTTCACTCATGTGCGGTTCTCCTGGGGCCGGGGATAGCGCCGGCCCGGTCGCAGGGGGCGAAAGCATGGCGCCCGATGATAGAAGTCCTGTGCTTCATTGTCCGCATGCCAACCCGGGATCCCCGCCAAGGGAAGCGGCCTCAGATCTTGCGGGTCAACAAGACAATCACCGCCTTCGATGTCGCGTGCAACGCGCTGTGTAACCTCTTCCAGGGCACAGGGAGCACCAAGCATGACGACACATTTCGCAACCGGATACAGCGTGGGGACCAGGAGGTGTTCGAGCAGCGCATGACCGAACAGGAGGATTCCGGCGTGCCGGCCCCAGGGGAATGCCGGATTCCGGAACAGCTCCAGCCAGTCATGGCGATCCCAGGCTTCCACCAGACGAGGTTCGTCGAGGACCACGATCGCGCCGGCCTCATCGAAATGGGTCAAGGCGGCCTGGCAGCGGGTGCGGCTTTCGGGCCGGGTTTGCGCCAGTTCCCGGGTGTAGCGTGCATTGACCGCGCACTTGAGCGGGCGTCGATCCAGCCACATCAGGGCGTTGAACAGGTCATGCCAATTGCGTTCGCGGGTGGCGATGTGTCCTTGTGTGTGGATTCGTGCCTCGTAATGCAGGCCATCCGCGTCCAGTGCCGCATCCTGAACCATGAAGCTGAGCGGGACTCCACTGGCCGCATGACGTGTCTCACCGAGCAGGGCATTCAGGGAGTCGAGGCTTGGCCAGTCGTCCTCCAGCAGCCGGCCGGCATGGGCAAAACCGGCGAGGGCGGGATGCCCGGCGAAGTCCGCGGGAAGCGCGGCGCGAGAGGGAGCGATGAAACGCACGCGCGGCCTGGCCTCAGAGCACGGCCTCAATATCGCGTGCAAGACTGGCGGGTGTGTCCATGCTGCCGTAGCGCTTCAGCACCTGCCCCTGCTTGTCGACCAGGAACTTGGTGAAGTTCCACTTGATGGCAGTACTGCCCAGCACGCCCGGGGCGGCTTCCTTGAGTCGGGTGAACAGGGGATGCGCTCCAGGGCCGTTGACATCCACCTTCGCGAACATTGGAAAACTCACCTCGTAGCGCGTGGAGCAGAAAGCCTTTATCTCCTCCTCCGAGCCGGGCTCCTGATGTCCGAACTGGTTGCACGGGAAACCGAGCACCACGAGGCCGCGCTCACGGTACTCGCGCCACAAGGCTTCGAGGCCTGAGTACTGGGGCGTGAAGCCGCAACGGCTTGCGACATTCACGATGAGCAGGGTCTTGCCGGCATAGGCTGCGAGCGGCTGGCGCTCTCCCTCGAGGGTGGTGACTTCAAGGTCGAGAAGTTGCATGGGTGCCGCCGTCTGGAGTTTGCGATGCGGCAAAATGGCATGACTTTGGAGGTCGGGCAAGGTCGGGTATAAAAGAGCCTGATTCCAATCAGCGGGAGAGCCCTCTTGTATCCAGGCGTACATGCCCAGAATCACCCTGACAAACCTTGCTTCATCATGGCGGGCAGCGGCAAGGTGGTGACCTATCGTGAGTTCGAGGCTCGGGCGAATCGGCTCGCCCATCTTTTTCGGCACGAAGGCCTGCGCCGACTCGACCATGTCTCCCTGTTCATGGAGAACAACGAACGCTACCTCGAAGTCTGCGGGGCAGGTGAGCGCAGCGGTGTCTACTACACCTGCATCAATTCCTACCTCACGGCGGAGGAGCTCGCCTTCATCCTGAACGACAGCCAGAGCCGGATCCTCGTGACTTCCAGCTCCCGCCTGCCGGTGGTGCGGGAGGCACTTCTCCAGTGTCCGGGTGTGATGCTGACCCTGGTGGTGGACGGGGCGGATGAAGGGGAGGCTATCCGCGACTACGCCGGCGCCGTGGCTGATTTCCCGGCCGCCCCGATCGCCGACGAGCAGCTGGGCTGTGCGATGCTTTATTCCTCAGGCACGACAGGACGCCCCAAGGGCATCCTGCGCCCACTCGCGGATACGCCACCCACGACCTGGCTGCCGCTCTACCAGTTCGTCAACGGGCTTTGGAAATACCGGGAGGACATGGTCTATCTCTCACCCGCGCCCTTGTACCACTCCGCACCGCAGGCAGCGGTCGGGCTCGCAATCCGGAACGGCGCAACTTCCATAATCATGGAGCGCTTCGACCCCGAGCAGTATCTCGCCCTGGTGCAGCGTTACCGGGTGACCCACAGCCAGCTGGTGCCGACCATGTTCAGCCGCATGCTGAAGCTGCCGGACGCGGTACGCACGGCCTATGACGTCACCTCGCTCGAATTTGCGGTGCATGCGGCCGCGCCCTGCCCGGAGCAGGTCAAGCACGCGATGCTGCAATGGTGGGGCCCCATCATCCACGAGTATTACGGTGCCACCGAAGGTCTCGGCTTCACGGCCTGCACACCGGAGGAGTGGCTGGCACACCCCGGCACTGTCGGCCGGGTGTTGTTGGGAGAACTGCACATCCTGGACGAAGAGGGCACGCAATGTCCGGTTGGCACTGCTGGCACCGTGTGGTTCAAGACCGCCACACCCTTCGAGTACTACAACGATGCAGCCAAGACCCGCGAGGCCCGTTCAGCGGATGGCAGCATGAGTACGGTGGGCGATGTCGGGTATGTGGACGCCGACGGTTTTCTGTACCTCACCGATCGCAAGACCTACATGATCATCTCCGGCGGCGTGAACATCTATCCGCAGGAATGCGAGAACCTGCTGATCACCCACCCCAAGGTTGCTGATGCAGCGGTTTTCGGGGTGCCCAACGAGGATCTGGGGGAAGAGGTCAAGGCCGTCGTGCAGGTCATGCCCGGCATCACTGCGGACCAAGCCCTCGCCGAGGAACTGATCGCCTTCTGCCATGAGCATCTGGCGCGCCAGAAGTGTCCGCGTTCGGTGGATTTCGAAGCGGAGCTGCCGCGTCTGCCCACCGGCAAGCTGTACAAGCGGGTGCTGAGGGATCGCTACTGGGGGGAACGCAAGACCCGCATCGTCTGACAGCCGAGGCGAAGTCCGTGCCGGTCTGCGGGGGTGTCCCCGAAGGCCGGCAGTGCGTGATGGATGGAGATGCGCTCAGGCTGCGCCGAGACGGAAACCCGCGTAGTCGTTCGCCACCACCTCGTTGCACTTCTCCACATAGGGAGGGAAGCCAACGTAGGGCATGAAGACCCGACGCTTGCCCGGGATATTGGCTCCCAGGTACCACGAGTTGCAGGAATTGAGCAGGGTTCCCGCAGCGACTTCATTTACGTGGGTCACCCAGGCTTCCTCGGCGTCTTCAGTCGCCTCGATGAAGCGCAACTGCTTCGCCCGCAGGTGATCGATGGTGTCGCCGATGAACTCCACGTGCTGTTCTATCGAGGTGATCATGCAGGTGAGCACGGAAGGGCTGCCCGGTCCGCTGATGGTGAACAGATTGGGAAAGCCCGCAGTCGTCAGTCCGAGATAGGTTCGCGGACCCGCCGCCCACTTCTCGCGCAGGGGCAATTCGCCCCGACCCCGGATGTCGATGCGGTTGAGCGCACCGGTCATGGCGTCGAAGCCTGTGGCGAACACGATCGCATCAACCTCGTGGATCTGATCCCCAACCCGCACACCGGTGGGCGTGATTTCCGCAATCGGCTCCTTGCTCAAGTCCACCAGCAGCACGTTGTCGCGGTTGAAGGTCTCGAAGTAGTTGGTGTCGGCACAGATTCGCTTGCAGCCGAAAATTGACTTTGGAGTCAGCAGATCCGCCACCACCGGATCTTTCACCTTGTCCTTGATCTTGTCCCTCACGAAATCCGCGATGGTCTGGTTGACCTGCTCATCCATCAGCAAATCCGCAAACGCACCGTAAAAGTAGAGCCCGCCCAGGCGCCAGCGCTTCTCGCACTCGGCACGTATTTCCTCCGGCGTCGCATTAACTGCAAGTTTGTCGTTCATCTGCAGGTCATAGGCCAGGAACTGGCGCTTGCCGAATTCGCGGATGGCCGGATAGTTGGCCTTGATGCGGTTGCGCTCTTCGTCCGTGAGCGGTGCGTTGTACGCCGGAATGGAGTAGTTGGGCGTGCGCTGGAACACCGTCAGATGCTTGCACTCCTCGGCGATGATCGGGATGGACTGCACGGCGGAGGAGCCGGTGCCGATCACAGCCACGCGCAGGCCCGTGAAATCCACCCCTTCCTGCGGCCATTGCCCGGTGTGGTAGGTGGCGCCCTCGAAGCTCTCCATGCCCTTGAATTCGGGAAGATTGGTGGAAGACAGGCAGCCGGTGGCCATGATGCAGAACTGCGCGGTGAGGGTCTTGCCCTCGGTGGTGGTCACCACCCACCGGGCCGCGGTTTCGTCGAATACGGCCGACCCCACCCGTGTGTTGAACTGGATGTCATCCCGCAGATGGAACTTCTCGATCACGTGCTCCACGTATTTGAGTATCTCCGGCTGCGCCGCGTAGCGCTCGCTCCAGTTCCATTCCTGTTCCAGCTCCGAGGAGAACTGATAGGAGTACTGCATGCTCTCGATGTCGCAGCGTGCTCCCGGATAGCGATTCCAGAACCAGGTGCCGCCTGCGCCGTTGCCTGCCTCCAGTACACGCACCTTGAGCCCGGAATTGCGCAGCCGGTGCAGCATGTAGAGGCCGGCAAAGCCGGCCCCCACCACGATGGCGTCGAAGTCGGTGGCGTCGGGTGAAGTCTTGGTGTCCATGGTCATGCCCTTTTCCCCATCCAGCTACGATTACTTCTCCAACGCCTTCAGGCACGCCGCGGCTGCCACGCCGTCCTGTGCCGAGGTCCCGCCCGAAGTGCCTACGCCGCCGATGATGTGGCCTTTGCGCACGATAGGCAGGCCGCCATCAATCGCAATGACGCCGGGGATGTCGAGCACGCGCAGAGAGGTGCCGCCGGCTGCAATCATGTCTTCGAAGACCTTGGTGGGTCTGCGCCATGCGGCAGCGGCACGGGCCTTCTCGACGGCCGGAGCCACGGAGCCGAACTGGGTGTTGTCCATGCGTTCCGTCAACACTTCGTGGCCACCACTGTCGACCACGCTCACCACCATCAGCCAGCTGTTTCTGGCCGCTTCCACACGCACCGCCTCTGCACACACGTGGGCTTCAGCGAGGGTCAGGCCCATGCCGTAGGGCAGGGGGGCGGCAGGAACGGCCGCAGGCGGTGGGGTCTGGGCCATCACGCCGGTCGAGAGCAGGCAGGATGCGGCAAGCGCGACGAGACGAATGTTCTTCATGGTTTTTCCTCGAGGGCTGAATGCCCGGTTATGGCTGGGGCCAGGGCGGAATTTACCCGCCATCCCGCCAGCCCGTTTGCGACCGCAGCATTGTACCGGGTGTTCCGTCCGGGACCAGCCCGCCACGTCTGCCACTCAACCGAGCAGCGTCTTGCCGGGCGCTCCGGCTTCCTCCCTGGCCAGTCGCGGGAGCAGATAGCCGGGCAGACGTGCATGCAGTTGCCGGTAGATCTCAAGCGCGCGGGCTTCAGGAACCTCGAAGTGGCTGGCACCGCGCACCCGGTCCAGCAGGTGCAAGTAATACGGCAGCACCCCCATGGAGAACAGCCGTTCGGAGAGATTCGCCAGCACCTCGCAATCGTCGTTGACCCCGCGCAGGAACACCGCCTGGTTGAGCAGGGTGACACCGTGATTGCGCAGGACTGTGCACGCCTCCGCCACTTCATCATCGAGCTCCTGCGGATGATTCGCATGCAGGACCAGCACACAGGACAAGCGACTTCGTGCAAGCCGAGCGCACAGTGCTCCGGTCACGCGTTGTGGCAAGACCACGGGCAAACGGGTGTGTATGCGCAGGCGCGAAAGGTGGGGAATGGTCTCGAGGCGCAGCATGAGCCTGTCCAGTCGTGCATCGTCCCACAGCAAGGGATCTCCGCCGCTCAGGATGATTTCGCTCAGGCTACGGTCCTCCTGTACGAGCGCGAGTGCGGCATCGAGGCGGGTCGTGCCCACGGCTTCCCCGTATGGATACTCACGCCGGAAACAGTAACGGCAATTGATGGCGCAGCCTCCGGTGAGCATCAGCAGGCCGCGCCCGTGATATTTGTGCAGCAAGGCGGGGGAGCGCTGGGCCAGCCGATCACCGACGGGGTCTGCGACAAAATCCGGTATCTCCAGCAGCTCATCCCGGTCCGGCAGAACCTGACGCAACAAGGGATCGCGCGGATCCCCCGGAATCATGCGGGCGACGAAGGGACGCGGCACCCGGAACGCGAATCGCCGCCCGGCTTCCTCGGACAGGCCCAGAGCGGCGGGAGTGAGTCCAAGATCGGCCAACAGGTGCTCCGGGCAGGTATAGGACTCGCGCAGCGCCGTGACCCAGGCCTCGGGCTCTGCAAGGGCGGGGGATCGCGCTATCATGTTGGATCTTTGACTGACACGAGTTCCATTCTAATGGCGTCTTACAGCACCAACCAGTTCAAGCCCGGCCTCAAGATCATGTTTGATGGCGACCCCTGCAGCATCGTCGAGAACGAGATGGTCAAACCTGGCAAGGGCCAGGCCTTCAATCGCGTCAAGCTGCGTAACCTTCGCTCCGGCCGGGTGGTGGAGCGGACCTTCAAATCCGGTGACTCGGTCGAGGCGGCGGATATCGTGGAAGTGGAGATGCAGTTCCTCTACAACGACGGTGAAGCTTGGCACTTCATGAATCCGGAATCCTTCGAGCAGATTCAGGCAGGCAACTCGACGGTCGGCGATGGCGGACAATGGCTCAAGGGCCAGGAAATGTGCAGCGTGATGCTGTGGGATGGCCAGCCTATCGGCATCACCCCGCCCAATTTCGTCATCCTGAAGATCACCCAGACCGACCCCGGCATCCGCGGGGATACCGCAACCGGGGGTACGAAGCCTGCCACCATGGAAACCGGTGCCGTGGTCAAGGTGCCGCTCTTCATCGAAGAGGGCTCCCTGCTCAAGATTGATACCCGCACCGGGGAGTATGTCTCGCGCGCCAAGGAGGAGTGAGTGAGAACCGGGATGCGAGCCTTATGCTCAATCCGGATTCTGGAGACGGCCCGATCTTGAACCCGCCGCGCTGGCGACCGCTTGCCCCGTGGGGTCATCTGCGGCGCCGGGCCCGACTGCTGGCGGACATCCGTAACCACTTCGCGCGCACTGGAGTGCTCGAGGTGGAGACCCCGCTGCTTTCTCCCGCCGGCAGCACCGACCCGGCGCTCGCCAGTTTCTCCCTGTTTGCGACGGATGGCCGCCAGTGGTGGCTGCAGACCTCGCCTGAATTCGCCATGAAGCGCCTGCTGGCGGCTGGCAGTGGTGACATCTTCCAGATCTGTCATGCCTTTCGTCAGGAAGAACAAAGCCGTAGGCATCAGTCCGAGTTCACCTTGCTGGAGTGGTACCGGGTCGGTCTGGATCACCATGGCTTGATGGATGACATGCTTGCCCTGCTCAAAGCGGTGGAATTTCCCTTGGCAGTGGAACGTCACACCTGGTCGGCCCTGTGCCGGCAACATCTGGACTTTGATCCCGCACTGGCGGAAACCTCGACGCTTGCCGAGTTCGCTCGCGCACACGGTGCGGTGGTTCCGGAGGCGACACCGGACAGGCCTCTGCTGCTCGACTGGATCTATGGGTGCGCGCTGCTGCCACGACTGCCGCTGGATCGGGCCTTTTTCATCCACGACTTTCCGCGCGAGCAGGCGGCCTACGCCCGTGTCAATCCCGCCTCGCCATGGTTGGCCGAACGTTTTGAACTCGTGGTCGGGGAGACCGAGCTTGCCAACGGCTTTCACGAAGTCACTGATGCGGTCGAGCAGCGCACCCGACAGCTTGCCGAGAATGCGCGACGCGCTGATGCGGGGTTGCCCGAGATGCCGCTGGACGAGCACCTGCTTGCCGCACTGGAGGCCGGCCTGCCGCCTTGTGCAGGTGTCGCGCTCGGCGTGGAGCGCCTCTTGATGGTGCTGCTCGGCGTGGATGACATCCACGAGGTCATCGCCTTCGATGACGGCAGGGCGCATGACTGAGTCGGGCATGGGCACTCTGCTCGGGGCGGAAGGTCCTTTCGCGGGGCTCGACCCCGGCTTTGCGCCCCGTGCCGCCCAGCAGGCCATGGCGGAAGTCGTGGCGGATGCCATCGCCAGCCGCATGCACCTGCTGGTCGAGGCTGGCACGGGCACGGGCAAGACCTTCGCCTACCTGGTCCCGGCACTCCTCTCCGGTCAGCGGACCCTGGTCAGCACCGCCACCCGAACCTTGCAGGACCAACTGTTCGAGCACGACCTGCCACGAGTCTGCCGGGCCCTTGGGGTGAATCCTGAGCGGGCACTGCTGAAAGGTCGCGCGAACTATCTCTGCCTGCACCGTCTCGCGCTTGCCCGGGGGCAGCCGGGTCTGCTGGCCGAGGATCAGCGCAGATTGGCACGCATCGAGACATGGGCAGGCCGCACCGGGCACGGCGATATCGCGGAAGTCACCGGCATTCCGGAGGAGGCAGCCGTCTGGCCGCAGGTCACCTCCACCGTGGACAACTGTCTCGGCCAGGGCTGCGCCCACTTCGACGACTGTTTCGTGGTCCGCGCGCGCCGCAAGGCGGCCGCAGCGGATATCGTGGTGGTGAATCATCATCTGCTGTTTGCCGACATGGCCTTACGCGAGGAGGGCTTTGGCGAGCTGTTGCCAACGGTGCGGGTAATCATCGCCGATGAGGCGCATCAGCTGCCCGAGCTGGCGGCCCAGGCCTTTGGTCATTCGGTGTCCGGCCGGCGCATTCGTGATCTGGTGCGGGACTGCGTGGCCGCACAGCAGACGGAGGCGCAAGACATGCCGGCGCTGGTGGAGTCCGCCCGTGCACTTGACCGACAACTGCAGGCCCTGACCGCAACCCTCGCCCGCTACCCGGGGCGACGTGAATTCGACCCTCTACGGGATGAGCCTTTGGTGGGCGAGACCCTGTCGAGTCTGACGGAGGCGCTCAAGGCCTTGGGTGTGCAGCTGGCAGAGGCCTCCGAGCGCGGCCCGGGGCTGGAGACCTGTGCCCGGCGCTGCGAGGAGATCCGCGCGCGTCTTGCGGAGTTTGGGGACCGCGACAACGACGACTGGGTGCGGTGGCTGGAAGCTTCGCCGCGCGGCTTCGGCCTGCATGCCACGCCACTTACGGTGGCCGAACAGTTTGGCGCACGCCTGGCCCAGTCGGCTGCGACCTGGGTGTTCTGCTCGGCGACCCTCGCGGTGGAGGGTGACTTCAGCCATTTCAGGCGGGAGTTGGGGCTGGAGGAGGCCTTGGCCGCGAGTTGGGACAGTCCCTTCGACTTTGCGCGCCAGACCTTGTGCTATCTGCCGCCTGTCGCCGTCAATCCCGGCGAGGCGGGTTTCCTGCCTGCCGTGGTCGAGCAGGCACTTGAGGTGATCGCGCTCAGCCGCGGGCGCGCCTTCCTGCTCTGCACCAGTCATCGCGCACTCGAGTATTACGCGGCCCCGCTGCGTGCGCGCTTGCCTTATCCGGTGCTCGTGCAGGGCGAGGCTTCCCGGGCCACCCTGCTGAGCGAGTTTCGGCGTCTCGGCAATGCGGTGCTGATCGGGACTGCCACGTTCTGGGAGGGCGTCGATGTGCGCGGGGAGGCATTGTCCTGCGTGATCATCGACAAACTGCCCTTCGCCCCGCCCGATGATCCGGTGCTCAAGGCGCGCGCCCGGCGGCTGACCCACGAAGGTCGCGACCCCTTCCGTGATTACCAGTTGCCCGTTGCCGCCCTCACCCTGAAGCAGGGCGCGGGGCGGCTCATTCGTGACATCAATGACCGCGGCGTGCTGGTGCTGTGCGATCCGCGCCTGCGCAGCAAGGGTTACGGTCGGACTTTTCTGCGTGCCTTGCCACCCATGCCGCAGACGCGCAGCCTCGCGGACGTCGCCGCTTTTTTCGCGCTAGAATCCACCCGACCTCACTACAACACCACCGAAGGGGAGACACATGAGCAAACGCAGGATTGGTGACATCCAGATTGATATCGCGCTGGAGATGGGCATAGATGACGGGTTCCCGGCCGAAGTGCTGGTACCTTCCATGACGCAGGACGTGGTGGAAGAACATCGCGATCTGCTCTATCCGTTCTGCATCAACCCGGTGACCAACGGGCTCAAGCTCAGCATCCATACCTGGATCGTGAAGACGGCGCATCACACCATCCTCATTGATACCTGCTGCGGCAACCACAAGGATCGCCCGACCTTCGAACTGGCGCACCAGCTGAACACGCCCTATCTGGACAAGCTTGCCGCCGCCGGCGTGCGCCCGGAAGACGTGGACATGGTCATGTGCACCCACCTGCATGTCGATCACTGCGGCTGGAATACACAACTCAAGGATGGCCGCTGGGTGCCCACCTTCCCCAAGGCGAAATACATCTTCTCCAAAGCCGAGTTCGACCAGTGGAACCCGGCGGACGACCGTTTCCCCAAGGCCGAAATCAATAACGGCGTGTTCGAGGATAGCGTGCTGCCCATCATCCAGGCCGGCCAGGCCCAGATGGTCGAGGGTATCCACGCCCTCGAGGACAGCCTGATCATCGAACCCGCACCGGGCCATACCAATGGCAGCATCGTGTTGAAGATCGAATCCAAGGGTGAGCGTGGCCTCTTCGCGGGCGACACCCTGCATCATGCCACCCAGGTGTTGCGCCCCGAGTGGAACAGCGGCTTCTGCACATTCCCCGATCAGTCCGCCCGTACCCGGCGTGGGCTGATGGAGCACTGTGCCGAGAAGAACGCGTTGCTCATGCCGGCCCATTTCCCACCGCCGCATGCGGTGCGCGTGCGGGCCAAGGGCAATAACTTCGTCTTCTCGCCCGAGTGAGCTCCATGGGCGCCACGGCCGAGGGCGTGCGCGCCCCCTCCGGGATGATTGCGGCGACCAGCGCCATGCTGGCGTTGCAGGATGAAATGAACTCGCGCGTCGATCCGGACTGGATGACGCGCGAGCGAGCCTGGTACCGCGCAATCTGGATCGAATGCGCGGAACTCATGGATCACTACGGCGGCTGGAAGTGGTGGAAGGCCTCACACCAGGATCTGGAGCAGGTGATGCTCGAGATCGTCGACATCTGGCATTTCGGGCTCAGCATCCGGATTCCGGCGGACCGTGACTACGAAGCTGCGGCCGCTCTCATCGTCAAAGAGTGGCTCGCGCCCCTGCCTTCGTCGGGATTTCTGCGCGACGTGGAAATCCTGGCTGAACATGCACTTGGCCGGAAGGATTGTCTGGTCGCCATCGTGCCCACCCTGCTGGCCGGCATCGGTCAGGATTTCGATGGGCTCTACCGGAGTTACATAGGCAAGAACGTGCTCAATTTCTTCCGACAGGATCACGGCTATCGTGAAGGTTCCTACCGCAAGCTCTGGCAGGGTCGGGAGGATAACGTCCACCTGGTGGAGATTCTTGCCGAGCTGACATTGGAGGGAGGCGACCTCAGGACCCTCGTCTACGCTGCCCTCTCCGAGCGCTACGCGGCCGGCTGACTTGCTGTCGGGGCCGGGAACGGCCCGCCGCCTCGAGCGGAGGCGGTACTCTAATCAGCGCAGGCCTTCCAGATAACGGTCGGCATCCAGTGCTGCCATGCAGCCGGATCCCGCCGAGGTGACTGCCTGGCGGTAGATGGGGTCGGCGCAATCCCCCGCGGCGAACACGCCCTCGATACTCGTGGCGGTGGCAAAGCCGTCCGTCCCGCTGCGCACCCTGAGATAGCCGCCGTGCATGTCGAGCTGGCCGGAGAAGAGGTCGGTATTGGGCTTGTGCCCAATGGCGATGAAGATGCC
>Ga0315906_10004766_pt1 | contig 17245 bp, 10 predicted proteins | sample LakEriMetagenome_4_FD_203526 | JGI IMG/M metagenome (GOLD analysis project Ga0315906, IMG submission 203526) | Freshwater fungal communities from buoy surface, Lake Erie, Ohio, United States - Buoy 2 MA122 | ecosystem: Environmental > Aquatic > Freshwater > Lake > Lake biofilm | place: USA... | reverse complement strand
GTCTCCCCTCTCTTCGTCCGCCCGGGGCCCACGCCTTTCGATCCCCCGGAGCCCGGAACGTGCGATTTCGCCGCGGCGCCCGCGCCGCCATGCCGCCGGGAACGGTCCTGCCGGTTGGGAGGGAGTCAGCCGCTCCGGGCCGCCGTGCGATTGCCGGCGGACCGCCGTCCCTCTCCCCGTGCCTGATCGTCGCCCCGACCGCGCCCGCCGCCGGCACGGGGGAGCGACAGCGCCGCCCGGACCATCCCCGGCCCCAAGAGCCCCGCCACCTCGGCGTGGAACTCCGGGCTCCACGTCACGGGGTGCCGGTCGACGTCCATCGCCACGCGACGTCCGTCGGCGAGGTCGAGCACGAGCCGGAGGGGAACCGCACCCGGATGACGGGAGAGAATCCCGGCGAGCCGGTCGAGCGTGGCGGCATCGTGGTCCGGCTCGACCATGCGCAGCGTCACCAGTCGCGCCGGCTTCTGCCATGCCGTCGCCAGCGGGAGGATGTCGTTGACGACGAGATTGGTCTCCTCGCTGCCGGCCCGCCGGTCGATCGACCCTGCCACCAGGACCACCGCGTCGGCCCGGATGTGCTCGCCGAGCCGGGCGTAGTCCTCGGGCCAGCAGATCGTGCGCACGATGCCGTCCATGTCCTCGAGGTCGAACATCCCGTACCGCGTGTGCGTCGAGCCGGGCCGGGGCTGCTTGACGTTGGACAGCTTGATCGCCGCCACCATCCCCCCGATGAGCACATCCCCCTTCGGGGGCACCGACGCCAGTTCCGCCGTCCCGTGCGTGCACAGGGTCCGGATCAGGTCGGCGTGCTCCGCCAGCGGATGGCTGTGGACGTAGTACCCGAGCACCTCCTTCTCGTACGACCGGAGTTCCATGTCGGAGAGCGGGGCCACGTCGGGAGCCGACGCGGAGGGCATGGCGGGTACCGGCTGCGGCGGCGCCGCGTCGAAGGCGTCGAAGAGGCTCTTCTGGCCGCTCTTCCGGTCGGCGGCGCGGGCGGCGCCGGCGGCGAGCGCCTTCTCGATCCCAGCCAGGAGTGTCGCACGCTTCACGCCCAGGGAGCGATCGCCGACGAGGCCGTCGAGCGCACCCGCCTTTGCCAGGCTCTCCACCGCCGTCTTGTTGACGACGCTCGAGTCGAGACGGCCGCAGAAATCGTCGAGGTCGCGGAAGGGACCGTTCGCCAGCCGCTCCGCGCCGATCGCCGCCGCCGCCTGCCCGCCGCAGCCCTTGATCGCCGCCAGACCGAAGAGGATCCGCCCCTCGGCGACGGTGAAGTCGGCACGCGACCGGTTGACGTCGGGCGGGGCGACCTCGATCCCCATCCTGCGGCAGTCCTCGACATGCTCGACCAGCGCGTCCTTCTTCTTGAAGTTGCGCCCGGTGATGTCCCCCGAGAGGAGCGCCGCCATGAACTCGAGCGGATGGTGGGTCTTCAGGTAGGCGGTCTGCCAGGCGAGGAGCGCGTACGCCGTGGAGTGGCTCTTGTTGAAGCCGTATCCGGCGAACTTCTCGATGAGTCCGAAGAGTTCCTGCGCCTCGCCGCCCGCCAGGCCCCGGGCCCTCGCCCCGGCGACGAACTTCTCACGGAACGCGGCGATGATCTCCAGCTTCTTCTTGCTGATCGCCTTGATGCAGGTGTAGGCGCTGGAGAGCTCGATGCCGCCGAGGCGCTCGAGGATCCGCATCACCTGCTCCTGGTACACCATCACCCCGTGCGTCTCCTCGAGCACGTCCTTCATCACCGGATGGAGGTACTCGGCCGACTTGCGCCGGTGCTTCACGGCGACGTAGTCGTCGACCATCCCCCCTTCGAGCGGCCCGGGGCGGTAGAGCGCGTTGACGGCGACGATGTCGCGGAAGTGATCCGGTTTCATCCGCTGGAGGAGGTCGCGGATGCCCCCGCTCTCGAGCTGGAAGATGCCCTTCGTCTCGCCGCGGCAGAGGAGGTCGAAGGTCGGCTTGTCCTCCAACGGGAACGCCAGCGGATCGGGTCGCGCGCCGGTGGTCTCGGCGATGATGTCGATCGCCTTGGTCACCACGGTGAGGTACCGCAGGCCGAGGAAGTCCATCTTCATCAGCCCGGCGCGCTCGACGTCCCCCATCTCCCATTGCGTGATCACCTCCTCCTTGCCGGTGACCCGCTGCAGCGGGACGTACTCCACCAAGGGACGGTCGGCGATGACGACCGCAGCGGCGTGCGTGCCCACGTTGCGCGCCAGGCCCTCGATCCTGCCCGCCAGATCGACGAGCTCGCGCACCTCGCCGTCGGCGTCACAGGCCGCCGCCAGCTGGCTTCCGGGGGCGGACGCCTCCTCGATCGAGATCCCCAGCTGGTCCGGAACGAGGGCCACGATCGCGTCGACCCGCGCCACCGGCATGCCCATGGCCCGGCCCACGTCGCGGATGGCGGCCCGGGCGGCGAGCGTGCCGAAAGTGCCGATCTGGGCCACGTTGGCGGCGCCGTACTTCCGTTTCACATACTCGATGACCTCCCCGCGCCGCTCCTTGCAGAAGTCGATGTCGATGTCGGGGGCCTCCTTGCGATTCACGTCGAGGAAACGCTCGAAGAGGAGGTCGTACTCGAGCGGGCAGACGTGCGAGAGGTAGAGCGCGTACGCCACGAGCGCGCCGACGCCGGAGCCTCTGGCCGCCGCGGGAATCGCCTGCTCGCGGGCGTGGCGGACGAAGTCCCAGACGATGAGGAAGTAACTGGAAAAGCCCAGGGTGTCGATCACCCCCAGCTCGCGGTCGAGCCGTTCCATCACCTGGTCGTGGAGCACGGGAGCCCCGTCCGGGCCCGGCTGCCAGCGCTTCGCCACCCCCGCGTAGCGTTCGTGCAGTCCCTCCAGGCAGAGGCGGCGGAGTTCCTCCGACGCGGACAGCCCGCCCGGCACGTCGAAGCCGGGGAAGTGCCGCTTTCCCAGATCGAGCTCGATCGACACCCCGTCGGCGATCTCCTGGCTCCGCGTCACGGCGGCCCGCGTCGTCTCCCCGCCGAGCTCGCCGAAGGCGTCGTGCATCTCCGCCGGGCTCTTCAGGTAGAACTCGGTCGAGTCCATCTTCATCCGGGTCGGATCGGTGCGGACGCGCCCGGTGTTCACGCAGAGGAGGATGTCCTGGGCGACGGCATCCTCGCGGTTCACGTAGTGACAGTCGCAGGTGGCGACCGGAGGGATGCCCATCTCCCGCGTTAGCTCCAGGGCCGCGAGCGTCACCTGTCTCTGCACGGCGAGACCATTGTCCTGGATCTCGATGAAGTAGCGGTCGCCGAAGACGCGGCGGAACCAGCCCGCCACGTCGCGGGCCTTCGCCAGGTGCTCCGGCTGGTCCGCCCCCACGCCGACGAGCGAGCGGCTGAATTCCCCCGACAGGCAACCCGAAAGGCAGATCAGGCCGCCCGCATGGGCCTCGAGGATCTCGCGGTCGATCCGGGGCTTGAAGTAGAAGCCCTCCAGGAAGGCCTTCGTCGCCAGCTGGAGCAGATTGGCGTATCCCTCCCGATCCCTCGCCAGGAGCGTGAGGTGGTAGCTCGATTCCTTCTGGCTGCCGGCGTCCTTCTGGTACCGGCTGCCCGGGGCGATGTAGGCCTCGTAGCCGATGATCGGATTCAGGCCCGCCGACCTGGCGGCGGAGTAGAACTCGAGCGCCCCGTGCAGATTTCCATGGTCGGTGATCGCCAGGGCATTCATCCCCAGTTCCTTGGTCCTCCCCACCAACCGCTCGATCGAACTCGCGCCGTCGAGGAGGCTGTAGTGGCTGTGGCAGTGGAGATGGACGAAGGACGGGGCGGTCATCCGTGGCCTCGTGCGCGACGAAGTGCCCGGCGGCGGCGGTCACGGCGCACTCCGCGCCTCAATCCCGCCGTCGCGCCGTGGGGCTCGATCCCCGGAGTCTACCGCGCCGTGGGAGCGGATCGCCGCCGCGGCGCCGGCGGGCCGGCCGGGCGAGTCTGGCCCACGGGAATCACGTCGCGGGGGGCTCGTTGATTCCGCGCAGCATCTGCGCGAGACGGCCCTGCAGGTCGAGCAGCGCCTGCCAATGGGCGAAGTCGATCTCCACGCGCTCGGCACCCGGCCGGACCGTCGCCCCCTCCGTCGCATCGCGCAACACCGCCTGCACGTGATCGAAGAGCTCGACGAACTCCGCCGACTGCGCCGGGCTCATGCGTTCCGGAGGGGGCGGCAACTCGCCCGGCAGGCGCGGCGGCCGGAGATCCTCGAGATTCGACGTGGGGCCGTCGCCCCGTCCGTCGACGAGCGAGCGGAGGTGGCGGCCGAGATCGCGTGCCCGGGCACCCTCGGCCGGCGGCAGGCGGGCCGCCATGTCGGCGAGCCGCCGGTCGATGTCGGTCTGCGAGCCGACGAGGAGCAGCGACCGCCCCAGGGCGATCGTGTCGCCGTCTCGGAGGATCCGGACTTGGATGTCCTCCCCGTTGACCTTCGTGCCGTTGGTGCTCTCCAGATCGGTGAGGACGACCTTGTCGTTGTCCTCCTGGAGTTTGAGGTGGTAACGGCTGATCCGCTCGTCGTTGAGCTGGATCGTGTTCCCCTCCTCGCGCCCGATCGTGACGGGCGTGGAGAGGCGCTCGAAAACCCTCCCCCGGTCGGCGCCGTGCAGGACTCGCAGCGTGACGAACGCCATCGGATCGGAATCCACACTCGGCTGGGGGCACCCGGGCCAGACCGCACCGTTCCCGGGCGTCCGCAAGGATACCACGCCCTGGCAGGGGGGAGTCAGGCGCTTGCGACCGTGCGGAAAGAGGCGAGATGATGCCCGAGGACGACGATCGCCAGCGGCCGCGACCAATGCACCGAACGCTGATCGGCGAGGAAATCCCGCCACAGACGCCGCACGGCTCCCCCGTCGAACGGCTCCCGGGCCACCAACGCGTCGATCGACGACTCGCACCAGTCCCGCATCGGCCCCGCCATCCAGGCTCCCACCGGGAGCATGAATCCGGTCTTCTTCCGATGGACGACGGCCGCGGGCAGGATGTCGGCACAGGCTTCGCGGAGCAGTCGCTTCCCCGAAATCGGACCCGTCTTCGCGGTGGCCGGGAGCGAGGAGACGTAGCCGACGAGGGGCAGGTCGAGGAAGGGGACACGCACCTCGAGCGAATGACGCATGCTGTTGGCGTCGGTGTCGCGCAGCAGCGTGTCCCGCATGTAGTGCGTCGCCTCGAGCCGGGCGAGGATGTTGAAGGGATCGAGGTCGGGTGGGGTCGCGATCGCGTCCGCATCCCGATCGAGCCACGCGGCGTTCAGTCCCAGGCTCCCGCGGTCCAGCCCGAACGCCGCCAGCCAGCGGTTCGAGATCACTCGCCGTGTGCCGAAGTAGATGCCGCGCGGATCGTCGTCGCCCGCCACGATGTCGACGAGCTTCTCCAGGGCCGACCGGCGGTCGACGAGCCCCCCCACGCCGAGGCGGTCGGCCATATGGACGATCGCCGGCACGAGCGGCCGCCTGATCAACAACCGCAGCGTGCGCACCCGCGACAGCGTCCCGTATCCCCCGAAGAGTTCGTCGGCACCAAGCCCCGAGAGGCCGACCACGACCCCCTCTCTTGAGAACGCCCGACTGACGAGCGCCGTGTTGAAGCCGTCAATGCTCGGGCTGTCCATCGAGGCCATCCACGATCGCCACGTGTCGAAGACCGACTCGTTCTCCACCACGACCGAGACGTGCTTCATGCCCAGGTCGTGGGCTGTGGCGGAGGCGATCGCCACCTCGTCCTCGCCCAGCGACTTCTCGAAACCGACGGTGAACGCGGTGACCTTCGGAGTGCACTGCGCGGCGAGCGTCGCCAGGATCGTGGAGTCGACGCCCGCGGAGAGGAACACCCCGACGGGGACGTCGGCGCGGACGTGGCTCTGGACCGCCGACGTGAGCAGGTCGCGCACGCGGCCCGGCACGTCGGGATCCACGGGCTCCGACGTGGGCGCGAAGGCCCAGAACCGTTTCGGACCCTCGCCGGTCGCCTCCCGAACCTTCCTTCCGTCGATCCATTCGTGATGCCCGGCTGGGAAGTCGCGGACGTGCGACCACACCGTCCGTGGCGCCTGGACGGAGCCGTACGCGAGCATCGACGCCGCCCCGCCGGCATCGACCTCCGTGGGCACCACGCCCGACGACAGCACGGCACGGATCTCGCTCCCGAAGACGAGCGTGCCGGGGAGGCGGGCGATGTAGAGCGGCTTGATCCCCAGCGGATCCCTGGCGAGCAGCAGCTTCCCGTCGCGCGCCCGATGGAAGGCGAACGCGTACATCCCGTGGAGCCGGGAGAGGAACGCCTCGCCGTGCCGCACGAGCCCCTCGAGGAGCACCTCGGTGTCGCTCGAGCCGCGGAATACCGTGCCCCGCGTCTCGAACTCCCCGCGCAGCGCCGCGTGGTTGTAGATCTCACCGTTGAAGACCAGCGTGTCACCCGTGACGGGGTGCTCCATCGGCTGGTTGCCGGTCGGCGAGAGATCGAGGATCGCCAGCCGTCGGAAGCCCAGTACGCCACTGACGCCCTCTCCGAGACCGACCGGATGATGCCCCCCGGCGTCCGGGCCGCGATGCATCATCTCGGTCATCATCGACCGGGCGATGTCGGCGAACGGCAGCGGTTTCGTGGAGAGCACACCACAGATGCCACACATGAATGTCGATCGCCGGAGGGACGCGCGGGGGAGGGTAAGGACGGCATTCGTGAAAGGGTCGCCCGAACGGCGTCACACCCTACAACACGGCAGCCCCCGTCGAAGACCACCCTGCAACATGTTCAGTCGTACCAGACATCCCGCCATGTCCAGTCGGGACGGCGTGATGTCACCTTTGAAAGCCGTCCGCACGGTCTTTCCCACCGCTCGCGGTACCGGCCGTGGGAACCCTTCACGTGATCGACGCCGTGACGGAATCGGACTGACGAATCGTTAGGGAAAGGAGCGGCGGGCGCGACCCGGGCCCCACGCGGGGACACGTTCCGGGCACGCCGCCGGTCAGTGCCCACTACCCGGTAAGGAGCGGCACCAGGTTACCAGCCGCGCGAGCCCGTCGCGTGTCGACTCGGCATGACGGAACCCGGCGGCCACCAGACGGTCGCAGGGAAAGTCGATCGAGACACGCGAGGCCCGCAGCCGGGACATGCCGATCGGCATCGGGCGCCCGGTCAACCGCGTGACGAGATCGCCGACCGGCGCCGCCAGGGCGGCGGCCCACGCTGGCACCCGCCGGGGCACCGGGACGCCGGCCGCCGACGCCACCAAGGCCGCGAGTTCGGCGAGCGCGACCGGATGGGCGTCGGCGACGTTGAACACCTCGCACGGGAGGACGTCCCGGGAGAGGGCGAAGACCACTGCGGCCGCCAGGTTGCGGCGCGAGACGATCGATCGGACCGCCCGCCCCTCTCCGATGACGACCGGCTTGCCGGCGATCACGCGCCGCACGAACGGCAGGAGGTTCGATCGCTCGTCCGGCCCGTAGACCGGAGCCGATCGGAGGATCACCCCCCGGCGGCCGGCGGCCGCGGCGCACCACTCCCGCAGCAAGGCCTCCGCCCGCGCCTTCGATCCGCCGTAGGAATCGTCCGCCACGAGGGGCGCTTCCTCGGTGCGCGGAACGTCCGCGGGAACGACGGCGAGGATCGAGCCGACGAGCACGAAGCGCCGTGTGCCGGCCGCCGCCGCCCACTCGAGCCATTCGCGCGTCCCGCCGACGTTCACCCTGTCGAACATCCCCCCGTCGCCCTCCGGGGCGTCGTCCGCGGGACTCCTCGATTCGAGGTGGACGATCGCCCGCGGGCGGGCCGCGTCGGGCCGGGCGAGCAGATCGTCACGCTGCCATCCCCGCCACCCGGGCGGGAGTCCGGCGGGCGCCGCACGGCCGGTGGCGAGTCCCGACCAACCGGCCTCCGAGAGCGCCTCGATGACGGCGCGACCCACGAAACCGCCCGCGCCGGTGACGAGGCACTCCATGGCTCATCCCGCGAGCGATTCGAGCCAGCGGGCGAAGCGTGCGTAGGTGGACTCCCGATCGAAACGCGCCTCGGCCAGCCGCCGGGCGCCCTGCCGCAGGAGGAGCAGACGTCGTCGATCGGCGGCGAGGCCGCCGAGCGCGGCCGCCAGCGAGGCGGCGTCGCCGGCACGGTAGGCGAGGCCGGCACGGTGCTCGTCGATCATGGCGTCGAGCTCGCCCGGCAGGCCGTTGACCAGCGCCAGTCCGGCGGCCGCGTAGTCGCAGGCCTTGTAGGGCACCGCGACGAGCGACTCCGGCTTCACCGCCACGATCCCCACGTCGCAACGCGCGAGGAGGCGGGCGTAGTCGCCGCGGGGCAGGAGGCCGTGGACCACCACACGGCACGGCGCCGGGATGCCCGCGGCCTCCGCTCGCAGTCGTGGCTCGAGGCGACCGGTGCCGGCGACATGGATCTCCACGGCCGTGCCGGCGGCGGAGAGTCGGCGTGCGGCGGCCAGGACGGTGTCGAGATCCTGGCCCGCCTCGAGCGTGCCGGCGTACACGCAGGCCAGCGGGCCGGCGGGGGGGACCTCGTCGGCCGGATCGTCGAGCGGCGGAACGCGCGGCGGCGGCGGATACTCCTCGATGTAGGCGCCGAGGTGGCACACATGGGTCTTTCGCTCGCCCGGCAGGCCGGCCAGGGCGGCACGGGCGTAGGTCTCCGTCGCCGCCGAGACGCCGTCGGCACCGGTCAGCAGGGCACGGCGACGGCGCTCCATGCCGCCGAGCAGCAGCGGTGCCAGGAGACCCCGGAACCACTCCGGGCCGGGAAGCAGGCGACGGAACGTCTCCGGCCACAGGTCCATGACGTCGACGACGAGGAGGGCATCGAGACGTGCGGCCAGACGGGCCGCGGCCTCCGCTCCCTCGAGCGGAGGAATGCTGGCGATCACGATGTCGGGCCGTTCGAGATCGCCCGAGGCCACCGCCTGTGCCCCGTGTCGCTCGAGCGTGCGGCCGAAGTCGCGGTGGCTGCGCAGCCGCGACAGCGACACGTTCGCGGAGTAGGGACGCACCGGCACGAGGCGGACGTCGAACCCCTCCTCCACGAGCACCCCGCGCGGCGGGGGAAAGCGGATCGCCTTCCTCCGGTGACTCCAGTCCGCCGACCACCACGTGACGTCGTGACCCCTGCCGGCGAGGACGCGGCAGAGGGTCCAGAACCGCAGCGGCGGCAGCCCCTCGCCCGGCAGGTCGTCGAACGGGTTCACGACCCAGACGGAGAGAGGACAGGGCACGGGCTCGGCTCGACTCATGGGCGGGAGCCTAGCAGATCGGCGGGTGGGGGTTTAAGCGGGGGCCGCGGCGCGGCCGCATCCGCCCCCGGCGGGCGGTCGCGCGGGCCCCGTCGCGGGCGCGTCAGTCCCAGTCGCCGAGTTTCTCCACCGCCGCCGCGGAGCCGTCGCGCAGCCATCCGTCGAGCTGGGCCACGTCCTTGAGTTGGCGGCCGCGGACGCGGGGGACGACGAAATATCGCGTCGACAGGTCCGCGACGGCGGTCATGTCCCCCCACAGCTTCTCGAATTGCGTGACCGGGAAGACGTCCTCCTGGCCGTGGCCCCAGCGCTTCTTCACGTCCTTGAGCGTCACGTACGTGGGCATCCGCGCGGCGACACCGCGGATCGCCGCCGCCACGCGCGCCCGCTCGTCGTCGCCGCGCTCCGCCGCGAGCACGTCGTCGCGCGAGAGGCCGAACGTGCGGAGCAGCGCGTCGAGATCAATCCAGGTGGTGAGGGTGTTGTAGTAGCGAAGCCGCCACTCGTCGTCCTCGCGCGGCATCGCCAGACCCTCGACGAGCCGGGGCCGGCCGTTCACCCGCGCGAGCCCGCCCCCCCGGTCCTCGACGTGCCGCGGGATCACCTCCACCGAAAGTCCGGCACCGCCGGCCATGTGCCGGCCGAGGATCGCCGGATCGAGATCGGTCCCCACGGTGTCGATGTTGTGGAGCATGATCCACCGCAGCCGGGGGTGCTCGTGGAGAAGCCGGGCGAGCACGCCGTTGCGGATCATGTTCGGCACCTCGTACCAGTGCCCCACCGGATGGAGGCACTGTGCCAAGGTGTTGTCGGTGTAGTCGCTCGCCTCCCCGGCCCGCTCCGCCCACGCCGCCAGCGCCGCGTGGACGCTCTCCCGCATCTTCTCGCGCTGTTCGTCGAGCACCTGACGGGCCGTCTCCTCCCAGAAGAACCGCAGGTCCCTCACCATCGGCACCATGCGCAGGCCCACCGCCCGGCCGGGTGAGAGGATCACCGGCCGCCCGGCGGCGGCGAGCTGTGCGTGGGTGAGATGGCTGGTGGTGACGACGTGCGGCACCGCCGCGTCGGCGAGCCGCGCCGTCCGCCGCGCCTTGGCGACGTGGACGTCGAGGAACGTGCGCCACGCCCCCGCGATCCGGCAGAACGGATTGAGCGCCTTGACCACCCCCGCGCCCTGGGTCCACCGGCTTCCCACGCCGGCGGCGAGCGTGACGATGGCCGCCTCGCCGCGCCGGATCGCCTCCGTACCGATGCGGTGGTGATGGGCGTCGTCCCCCTCCCCCACGCGGTCGACGTCGGCGTCGGAGACGTCCTCGATCGTCATCGACGCGGGAAGCCGATTCTGTGCCAGTCCGATCCGGCCGGCGCGGAGATCGGCGCGGATCTGCTCGTGTTCGACCTCGTCGAAACCGAGCGACGCGAGCGCGGCGCGCAACTCGCGCTCGCCGGTCCGCGTCTCGCGGGCCGCCGGGAAGAGCCGGTCGAAGAGTGTATCGACCATCCCCGACAGGTCGGGGCGGGTACGGCACGCGGCTCCGAACGACTCGAGATCCAACCGCCGGGCCTCGGTGAGGTCGCGCCGGGACGAGCGCAGCAGTTGCGGCACGACCCGGGCGTAGTAGCCGGGGGGGAGGAGCGCGTCGGCCCCGCGGTGGAACGTACACCAGGTGCCCCGGGCGTTGACGGCGAAGTCGTAGACCACCGGATCCATCGCGAAGGGGAGGCCATCCTCGAAGCGCCGCTTCGCCCCCGCCATGATCGACGCCAGCGCGTCCTGGCCCTCGAGCCGGCAACGCGGATCGAAGATGAAGCCCATGCCCCCTCCCGACATGCCCCCCAGCATCCAGAAGCCCCAGAACCGCTCCCCGAACCGGGCCGCCACCTCCTCGATGAGCGTCTCGGTGTAGGCGTTGCTCGCCCAGGGGATGATCGTGCGGATCGGCCCGGTGAAATTGCGGGTGGTGGCGGCGGCGATGCGGCGGACGTCCCCGGCGGCGACGCCGGCGATGATCTCGTCGAGGACGGCGCCGGCCTCGGTCCGCGCCCGCCACTCCTCCCCGCTGCGGAGGAGATACTTCTCGGTCACCATTTCCAGGATCGGGCCGACGTTCTGCGCCATGCCCCCGTGCACGAGGACGAGCGACTCCTGCAGGTCGGCACCCAGCGGCACCGGGTCGTGACGGGGCAGCAGACGGCCACGGCTGATGCCGTACTCCGGATCCCCCTCGGCGGCCACGACGCCACGGATCAGCTTCGCGGCCGGCCAAACCCCGCCCGAGTCCTGCCAGCCACCCCCGCTCCCACCGAGCCACTCCCCGAGGATCGCCCGGGCCGCCACCAGCCGGCGCTCGGATTCGTCGAGCCCCTCCTCGAGCGAGCCGGCCTGCCCGGTGGCCCGCATGCAGACGGCGATGAGCGAGGCGAGGAGATTCGTCGAGACGGCGAGCCTCGAGCCCTTGGGGATGCCGTTGACGCTGCTCACCATCTCGAGCCCCAGACCGGGCCCGATCGTCGCCGCGAGGAGATCGGCGAGCGTCTCGCCCGATCCCTCGATCCCCGGGGGGATGATGCCGCTGGCGATCACGGCGGCCTTCAGCAGACCGAGGTAATCGCGCCCGAAGTCGAACACCTCCGCGAGGTCGGTGATGTCGGCGGTGGCGTCGAGGTCGATGCTCGTGAGCCGCAGGAGGGGCTCGTCGATGACGCGCAGGAAGGCCTCGACCGGCGGCCGCGGCGCCGCGTCGCGACCGTGTACGCCCAGGTCGACCGAGACGTTGAGCACGCGGGCCGCCTCGGGGCAATCCATCCCCAGGAAGAAGATGTCGCTCCAACCGGCGTGCGAGAGGTCCATGCGTACCGGCGTCGATTCGTGGAGGACCGGATACGGCCTCCCCGCGCCGCCGCCGAGGAGTTCCCGCCGGATCCGCAGGGGCTGATCGGCGGGGTGGCCGACACGGAACATCCATTGGTTGCCCCGGATCGATCGCACCGACTGCCGGACCTGATTGGCGAGTGTCTGCAGCCCGAGTTCCCGGTAGGCCACCGCCAGGGCGCTCGAGAGCGCGGGCGACGGACCAGCCGCACGGACGCACTCGAGGAGGAGGTCGATCGCCTCCTCGAAACGCCGCCCGAGGAGATGGTGCACCGCCGGGGCGGGGATCAATCCGTCGACCGATCGGACCGGGGGCCGTTCGAGCGCCGCCGGGAGGTGGTAGCGGTGGATCGCGGCGAGGATGAACAACCCCCTCACGCGACGGTAGAGGTTCCGGCACGCGCGGCGATGCGCGTCGACCGCGACCGCCTCGGCGAGGAGTTCTCGGGGGCCGAGCCCCCGACAGGCCTCGTCGATCGACCGGTCGCGGACGGCCGGATCGGCGGCGTCGATGATGGCGACGAGCCTGCTCATGAGGCCTGCGGCTGCCGGGCGAGGAGTTCCACGATGCGGGCCAGGACATCGGCGCGGTCCCGTCCGGCGAGCGCCAGTGCCAGTTGGGCGGTGAGCAGGCCGTAGGGCAGGCCGAGGTCGTAGCGGCTGCCGCGGACCTGATGGGCCAGGTAGCGTTCCTGTCGCGCCAGTCGGCCCAGGGCACCCGAGAGCGTGCGCCTCCCCTCGGCATCGGTTTCGGCGAGCAGCGTGAAGATCGTCGGCGTCAGCACGTGCATGCCGAAATAGCAGAGGTAATGTCCGGCACGCAGCCCGGGGACGACGAGTTCCTGTTCCGCGCGGGTCGGCGTGGGCTTCTCGAGGACGGTGTCGATCTCGTAGAGACGGTCGGACCCCGCGACGCGGCGCCCACCGACCGCGCCGAACCAGGGGAGCATGCTCTCGCGCGTCGGCTGCACCGCCGACACCGCACAGGCCTCGCGGCGGGCCGCCTCGACGAGTTGGCGAGCACAGCGGCTACCGACGTCGCTGACGTAGAGATGGTCGCCGACGAAATGCAGGAACTGCTCGTCACCCACGAAGTCGCGGGCGAGCAGCACCGCGGCACCGTAGCCGTCGGGGCTCGTCTGCGGGATCAGCTCGAGGCGGGCGGGACGGCGGTCGATGGCGGCCAGGAACGCCGCCTCGTCGCCGGGGCGCACGATCACCGCGATCTCCTCCGCCCCGGCATCGATCGCCTCGTCGACGATGATCCCGAGGGCGGAGCGGACCTCGCCGTCGCGATCGACGAGCCGCTGCAGGGGGTGGTCCTGACGGCCTTGACCAGCCGCGGTGATGACGGCTCGACGCAGGTTCATGGGATGTCCGGGGGTCGGTGAGAACTGACTTCAGCATCGCCTGTGGCCGTCGGCGAGACAAGGAGGGGCCGATCGTCGCCGGAGGCAGCGTGGCCGTAGAGCTCGTCGAGATGGCGACGGGCGATCCGAGGCCATGAATACTCGCTGCGGACCCACTCCCGACCGGCGCGGCCACGGGCGGCGAGCGCGGCCGGGTCGAGCGCCGTCGCCTCGGCGATCGCCCGCGCGAGCTCCGGTTCTCCCGGCGGCACGCTCCAGCCGCAGCCCCGCGTTACGACCCCCTCCCAGGGTGCCGCCGTCGTCACGATCGCCGGCACGCCCGCCGCCAGGGCCTCGCCCACCACCAGCGCGAAGGCCTCGGAACGGGAGGGGAGGATGAAGAGATCGAGCGTCGCGAAGTGGTCGCCGAGCGCCGCCAGCGGCACCGCGCCGCCGAAGTCGACGCGATCCCCGATGCCGAGCCGCCGCGCCAGATCACGCAGGCCGGCGACCGTGGCCTCCGGCCCGGGGCCGTCGATCGACAGCCGCCACCCCGGCGGCGCGGCATGCTGCCAGGCCCGCAGCAGGGTGTCGAGGTTCTTGATGGGGAGGATGCGGCCGAGATAGCCGGCGCGGCGCGGCGCGGCCGGGTCCCGCCCGCGTGCCGGGTCGGCCGGCGGGGTGACGCCGAGAGGTACCAGGCGCGGCCGGCACCCTGGAAGGAGCGTACGGAGATCCTCCGCCTCGTCGGGGCTCGTGGCATGGAGCGTCTCGGCCGCGGCCACCTCGCGGCGGAGCCCCCCGCACCACACCGCCATCTTGCGCCACCGGCTCTTCCGTAACGCCTCGCGCCGCAGCATGCCGTGGGGGGAGACCACGACCGCGGCCCCGGCCTCGCGCCCGGCGGCGGCCGCCGCGGTCATCGTCGCCACCCACACGCCGTGGAGGTGGACCACCAGGCCACGTCGCTCGCGCCGGGCCGACTCCGCCACACGGCCGACCAGCCGGCGCATCCGCCGCGCGGCGCGCCATTGTCCCGCCAGCGTCCAGGGCTCGTGGAACGCCTCGACGGTCACCCGCGGATGGCCGGCGACGGCTCGGACCGCGGCTGCCGGCTCACCGGAACACTGTCCGGAGACGACGACGTCGACGCCGAGATCGGCCAGGGCGCCGGCGAGTTGCCCGACGCACACGGGGATGCCGCCGTCGTCGTCGAGCGTGCTCGACACGAGCAGGACGCGCGGTGGAGGGACGGGGCCGGTCATCACGTCGCCAGCGGGGAGGGACGGCGGATACTCGTCCGTCGCCGGGCCGACCGTCACCCGCCGGCGCCGACGAGTTCGAGGAACGTCGCCGCGGCGCCGGAGGGGCCGTGACGCCGGGCGACGGCGCGGACCGCACGCCGACGCCCGGCACCGATCTTGCCCCCCGCCAGGCAGCGCCGCAAGGCTTCGCCGAGCGCCCCCGCGTCCCCCGCCGGCACGACGACGCCGGCGGCCGGGTCGTCGAGCAGGTCGGCGGCGCCGCAGCCATCCGTGCAGACGACCGGCGTGCCGACGCCGAGCGATTCGTTGACGATCATGCCCCACCCGTCGTGGCGACTGGGGACGACGGCCCAGTCCGCACCGGCGAGTTCCCCGAGGAGGACGTCGTTCGGCGCCGGCTCCGGCAACGTGACCCGCCCGCGCGCCGCACCCCGCCGGGCCCGGCGCTCGAGCCGACCGCGCAGCGGGCCGGCCCCGCGGATCGTGCACCGCCAGTCCCCGTCCGGGAGGCCCGCAAGCGCGTCGACGAGGAGGTCGAACCCCTTGCGGCGGATGAACTGCCCCGCCGCCAGGAAGTGGACCGGCCCCGCGGCCCCGCCCGGCTCCCCGCCGTCGGGATCGGCCGCCGCGGGGAGGTAGTAACCGAACGTGACGATCTTCCGCGGCGGGAATCCGACCCCCTCGAAGAACCTCCGGCCCACCCCTCCCATGACGAGGGCGAACTCGAGCCGCGGCGCGAACCGATCGACGAGGATCCGCCCCCGCCAGCGCTTCAACCAACCGGTGGCGACCGTCTGCTCGGGCGCCTCGGAGAGCATGGCCAACCGTGCGGCCGAGGGCACGAGGCGCCGGAACGCCCTCCACACGACGGGATGGGAGAAGAACCCGCTGAACACGTGGAGCGTGTCCCGACGATCGAAACGCACCAGTCCCTCGAACGCCTCCGGCGCCGCGGCGTCGACGACCCGCACCAGCCGGTGGACCACCGGAGGCCACCCCATCGCGATCCGCTCCGCCGGCAGGCCGCGCTCGGCGGCGAGCACCACCTCGCCGTCGAAGGCCGCGGCGACGGCCTCGAGGAAGTCCCGCTGGTGGGGACTCACGATCGGCTGCCAGAAGACCAGGCGCCGGAGTCGTTCCCTTCCCCCCGTGCTCATGGCCCCCCCCCGGCCCGCGGCGCGGCGAGCGCCCGTGCCAGCCGATCGACGCACGCGTCCCACGTCCATCCGCGGGAACGCTCCCGGCCCCTCCGCACCATCGCGACCCGCAGCCTCGGATCGTCGCGGAGTTCCTCGACGGCGTCGACGACCGCCGCCGGACGCTCCTCGTCCACGTACCGGGCCGCGTCGCCGGCCGTCTCCGGCACCGCGGTGAGCCGGCAGGCGAGCACCGGCAGGGCGGCGGCCATCGCTTCGAGCGCCACCATACCGAACGACTCCACGTTGGGCAGGTAGAGGAGGGCGAGATACCCGGGCATCATCGCGGCGAGGTCGGCGGGGCGACGGTAGCCGAGGCGCCGCACGTTCGTTCGCCGCGCGGCCGCCGCCACCACCGCCGCGTCGTCGAGGGTGCCCACCACGTCGATGGCCATCGAGGGAAGACGGCGCGCGAGCTCGTCGGCGCAGGCGAGCACGCGCGCGCCGCCGTCCCAATCGTTCAGTCCCCCCACGACGAGGAGCCGGTCGGGATCGTGGCTCCCGTCCCGGGCCTCCTGGCCGGAGGAGAAGAACGCGTCATCGACGCCGTTCCCCACCACCACCGACCGGGCCGGGTCGAGACCGAAACGGGAGACGAGGAAGCGCTCCAGGTAGGGCGAAACCGGGAGGACGAGATCGGCGCGGCGGCAGACGCGCTCCAGGAATCGGCCCAGCCGCAGCCGCTCGAACCTGGCCCACGCCGAGGCGGCACGGGGATAGGAGGGCTCGAAGTAGGTCGCGCCGTGGATGGTGACCGCCGTCCGTGCCCCCCCTCCCGGCGCCCACAGCTCCTGCGGCGACCAGACCCAGTCGATCCCCGGGAGGAAGCGGTCGATCGGCGGCCGGTCGCTCACGCCCCACCACAGCCGTCCCGCCCGGTTGGACAGTGGCAGACCCCTGACGGGAAGCCCGTGGAGGCTGCTCTCCGCGGGGAGGTCGCCCCCCGGAAGCTGTCCGCGCGGAGCCACGACCGTCACCTCGAAACCGGGCCGCCCGGCGAGCCCGTGCACCATGCGCGCGATGTGCTTGTCCACGCCGGTCGGCCGGCGCGTGGTGTAGCGCACATCGACGTGGGCCGCGACCCGGATGGGAGCCATGACAGGGACTCACGGTGGCCCAGCGACGGAGGCCCGCGCGGGGGGACGGTCAGGAAACGATCCTCGTCACGCGGCCGGGCACGCCATGGACGAGCGAATCGGGGGGCACGTCGGCGAGGGCGCAGGAGTTCGCACTCACCTTGCTGCGGTCGCCGAGCGTCCGCCCGGGACCGACCGACGCGTGGAGCCCCAGGAACGCGTCCTCCCCC